>Ga0181346_1000838_pt1 | contig 13551 bp, 18 predicted proteins | sample Su13VDMM15DN_FD_130100 | JGI IMG/M metagenome (GOLD analysis project Ga0181346, IMG submission 130100) | Freshwater viral communities from Lake Michigan, USA - Su13.VD.MM15.D.N | ecosystem: Environmental > Aquatic > Freshwater > Lake | place: USA: Michigan | collected 2013-07-15 | reverse complement strand
TTCGCCTGCATCCAACGCTGTTCAATCATAACGCATTCCGTGGTTATGTCCTCGATATGGACCTCCTTGAACTGCGTTACACCAATCTCCCACAAGTGACAGAGCTTCCTGATGCTGGTGGTGGTCCTGCACGGTTAATCAAAGCCGTAGCAGGTTTGATATGCAAAAATCCCCTAGGTCTTGGGAAGTTTGCTGCTACGTCATAGTAGTAAATACCAGACCAAGCATCGCGTAACACAATCCTCAGCCATTACTTATGATCGAACAAATCCCCGAAGAACTTCACGGAGCAATGCTCAAAGAGTTCAAAACAGGATGGAACTTTCAAAAGGTAATGGCTGAGGCTCAAACGCAGAGCGTAGGACAGATTAACCAAATCCGTGCAAAGTCGATTGACGGCATTGGTCAGTTGCAAATGCGAGTCAATGCAGACTCGTTCCATTTCTGGGGTCAGAAGCTAGGCTACGACTGTTGGAAAGATAAGGCATTCAGGAAACGCTACATGGAAAAGAACGACTACTGCAAAGTGAATAGCGGTGGCACAAAAGAAATCCATGTTGGTTATGCTGGTTCGCCCTCGACTCGTAATGTTAAATACCGTAAAGTCTTCGCGTGAGAACAACTAACTTTAGCGACATCTTGTATCGTGCAATTACGTTGTGCGGAATGGATCGTTCGACGATTCAAGACTCGACGTTTCGCATGATTCGCGACTTCGCTACTCAGCGCATTTCTGACATCTGGGAACAAGAACCTTGGCCTGATCTTGTCCGTGTCGAAGAGATGGCAGTAACGACAGATGCAGAGTCCGTTGCTTACATCAACATTACAGAAGCTAATGGTGACATCTTGAATGTTTACCAGCTTAATCCTCGCGTGACTGCCAGAGCAGTGAACGTGAGTTACTATCTCGATGATAGTGGTGACTCTTCCCGCATTGTCATGCTAAGTTCTACCAATCCTGTCTGGGTTGAATACCGCTTACCACCAGTGACTTTCTTTGGTGAAGCGTATGACCCTAGCTTGAATTACACCGTAGGAGCACAGATCTACTTCGACACTGGCACGCTTACAGGAAGCTATCAGCCTTCCAAGACTTCAGGCGGATCTGGTAACTTCTACACTTGCGTTGCTGCTGGTAACTCAGGTGGTAATCCAGTCAACACTCCTGCTCGATGGGAGATTGTTGAAGTCCCGTATTTCACCGCAGACTATCTTGTTCGCGCTATCCTTTCGGATTACCTTCGCTCTGAGTCACAGTTTGATTCTGCTGCTAGAGCAGATGAGGAAGCTGAACAGTCAAAGATGTTACAAGTTGATCGTGTTCTTCGCTCTGAAGGACAGGTCAAAACAATGAGAGTCTTCACATACTAAATATGCAAAACAACGTAAATATCGCAGGAGCAGCAGGTGCTTGTCATGGAGTGGATGTTGAAACTGGAATAACAGCAGTCACTGGAAAGTTCTATGCTATTCAAGTTTTAGCTGATGCTACTTTTTCCGTGTTCACCGAAAACAGCAAGACTGGTGATGCTATGACTGGTTTTGCTATTCCAGCAGGAACCACACTCATCAACGGTCTAGGCATTACTGCCTTCACTCTGACATCTGGCAAAGTTCGCGCTTATAAACTCCCAGTGTAGTCTCTGATGATTGCCATCACTCTTTCGCTTAACATTAAGCCAACATCAATCTTCTCGTCTGATGTTACTCCAGGCGTGTTTGATTACCTGCGTCCTGACGGAACCAGCTATTACCTGCGACCTGACGGAACTAGCTACTTTACCCGACCTTAATTTATGCCAAATCTAACAACATCAGCCGACATTGATACCTTTATGACATCGGCCACTAATGCTGCGGCATTAGCCAATTTAGGCGCACTCCCTCTCACTGGAGGCACTCTCACGGGTGCTCTAACAGTTCCTAACGCGACCGCTGGAGCAATTCAAGCCACATCAGCAGCAGGCGTTTATAATGGAGTCATTAACTTCCGTTGTGGAGTTGACAACAATGCTGGAACTAGGTCGCTAGAATTGACTTACACAGGAGGATCGGGTATGCAATTACGTGTAGCAGGTTCAGCTTGCCTTACCTTACAACCAGCGGAGGGTATTGTTTCTATTGGTTATCTTGGCATCAACACAACAGCTGGTAATCTTGGCCCAGCGGTAGCTTTATATCAAGATGCGGCGAACATCTTCGGTCAACGCAACGGAACTAACGCACAGACAAGCCGAGTTTACGGCACTTATACCGATGCTAGCAACTATGTTCGCGCATCTTTAGCATCATCCTCAACATTGGTTACGCTTGCAGCAGAAACCGCAGGCACTGGAGCAGATAATGTGGACATCAACATTACCACGGCTGGCACAGGACTGGTAAATCTTGCTGCGCAAACCGCATCCGTGGACGTTGTGACAGCATCTACTCACACTGCACGAATTAAAATCGGCGGAACAGAATACAAAATCCTACTCTCAACAATATGATTCTAAATTTGACACTTAATCAGGAGCAGCTTGACGCGCTGGCTACCGCCGCAGCAACCGCTAACGCTGCACTTGCAGAAGACGCTACACCTTACACAACAGAAAGATATCTGTCCCATGTCACTATGAAGGCAGTTGATAGCTATGTTGCGACTGCTTACGCCATCGCAGTTCAGCGAATCGGCACTGCTGCTGCTGCGTTGCCCTATGTTGAACGCCAGGCACTCATCGCACAAATCGAAGCTCAACTTCCATGAGTCCCTCCGACACTCGCAACGAAATCTTGAAGCTGTGCGAAGCCTTTGGTGCTGCTGCTCAGACTGGCAATAAGCTGGTCATCGAAGCCACTGGCGAAGTCGTAAAGGCTAAGGTGCTGGAACTCATCCCTGACGATAACTCTGTTTGTGAACCTAACTAAATGAACGAACACGCCACACCATTTATCGGCTCCATCGTAGCTCTAATCAGTTCGTTAGCTACCCACGCCGACATGGAGATGTGGCTCAAACTTTCATCTTTAGCAGTTGGAACTCTCGCAGGTATCCTTGGCTGTATCTCCGCAATCCGTAATCTACGCAAATGAAAACCTACCTACTCAAGAACTGGAAAACGACTCTCGCTGGTGTTGTTAGCATTGCTGCTATCATTACCGCTACTTGGCTCCCACAGTATGCTGACGAACTGGCAACGGTTGTCGGTCTGTTGGTTAGCCTTGGTCTGGTAGTCGCTAAGGACGGTGACAAGACAGGCGTATGATTGGCATCATCGAACTTCTCAAGTTGGCATTGAGAGTTTGGCTAGCGGTCAATGCCTCGAAACCCTTTCAACGACTCCATGAAATTGATTCTCAGATTCTCAAGTTGTCTATTGGTGCTCGCGAGTCTGAGTTGCTGCAAATCGAAGCCCTTGACCGCGAGCGCAGAGTCCTCAATAAACTCATCGGCACTCTACACGCCGACCTCAGTTAGCACGATCAAGGGCACAGAGTATCAATTCATCGAAGGTCGATGGAAAGCCACAGGTGAGAAACTTTATTCACAGGCAGCGTTTACCCGCGCACTAACCATTGGCAGAGATAAATGACTGTCATTAACATAGTTCTAGGCGTCTTGTTTGCTTTTATAGCAGTAGGATCACTTGGCATCATAGCTCTGTTTATAAGCTGTGATCTTGCAGCAGCAGAAGAGGAGAAGAAAAGCCATGAGAACAAAGAGAACCATTGAAAACCTTGGATCACTAAACAAGAAAGCGTTCGCTAAACTTGAGCCGTTTATCGTGCAAGTTGAGTTGATGCTGGTTCCTAAAGGCGTGACCGTTGAAGTCATCTCAGGTCTTCGTTCATGGTCTGCACAAGCTGCTCTCTATGCGTCTGGAAGGACTAAAGCAGGACCGATAGTAACCAAAGCAAAGCCTGGGTCCAGTTGGCATAATTACGGTCTAGCCATTGATTTAGGACTTTTCAAAGGTGGTGTTTACCTCGATGAGAAGAAACCCGCTGAAGCTGACAAACTCTACGCTGAAATAGGCAAACTAGCAGCAGCAAACGGAATCGAATGGGCTGGAACGTGGAAGAGCTTTACAGAAAGTCCACACTTCCAAGTTACCTTTGGTCTGTCTCTTGCTCAAGCAAAGGAAAGGATGGAAAGTAATGGCAAAGATATTCAGAAGATCGTTTAACCTATGCCTAACAATCCATATCAAACTGAAGGAGACCTTGGCTTTGTTGGTATATCCAGCCGAGAGAATCCTGTAAACGTTGCAGCAGGCTTTGTGCAATACGCGCAGAACATGCGGATGGATCGTGGAGAAGCTAGAGTGCGTGCTGGATGTCTTGACCTAACGACTTCCGAACTTGTAACTGGTGGGAAGAAGTTCCTAACTAGTTGTCTCTATACGAGTATCACAGGTGAGCAGTCCATCGTTTTAGTCTCCGAGACTGCACTTTACACCTACAACACGACGACGAAGACTATCTCTTCAGCTAGACCTTATCCTTCACAGGTAATCGGTGCGACTACGTTCTTCCGTTCTATCTCCGAGTTAGATCCAGTCGATGCCTTCCAAGCTGAGAACAAAGTTTACATCTTGCGAGGTTATAGCCGTAATGATGTGAAGACAGGAACAGGTGTTTCTTATGTTGGTTCAACTGACATCTCAACATTAACATTTACCGCTGCTCATGGTTATTCTGTGGGTGACGAAATCATTGTTAGCGTTCCAACGCATCCCGACCTTAGCGGCACTTTCTTTATAACTTCAGTTACTTCCACAACTCTAACCTATACGGTAGATACTGGAGGAGGAAACAAAACGCACGCCAGTTTTAGCTGTATCAAAGCCAAAACTCCTTTGGTGTTTGATGGAGTCGCTGAAACAGTGAGCGCAGTTCCTCAAGCGGTGGATAAGGCAACTGATGAGGCTGATCAATACCCATACATCTACACTCCATCGCGGACTAATGCTTGTATGCCTCCAGCAGACTTCGGAATGTATTTCCAAGGTCGCATCGTGCTTTGTGTTAGCCGTGATGAGATTGCAGCGTCTAACTACTACGAACCAAACGTCTTCGATGTCTCGTTGGATCAATTCAAGATCAACGTTGGAGATAATGACTACATCGTTGGCTTTGTGCCGTTTCAAGAAGACAAGTTCCTGATCTTCAAGCGCAACAGCATCTACTACGGTTACATTCCGCCACCTGCTATAACTAATACGACGATTGATCGAGGTATCGACAACTCTTCCTTCGTTCAGACTCTCACCAACCAGTTTGGATGCATTGCAAGACGCAGCATTACCTTTGCAGGACAACAGGTGTTCTTTCTCTCAGATCGTGGCGTTTACCTGCTCAATAACACGTTAGACCTCAAACTAGTTGGTGATCAAAAGCCTCTGTCTGATCTAATTTCAGACATCATCGAGGACATCAACACGCAGTATGCTCAGAACGCTTGCGGATTGTTCTTCAATAACCGTTACTACCTGTCTATTCCTCTGATTGACTCCGAGGTATCTCCAACGACTAACAATGCGACACTTGTTTACTCACTGCTCAATCAAGCGTGGGAATCGGTGGATAAGTATCCGCAGAACGCAACCTTTGGTTCGTATGCTCCTAGAGTGTTGCTTCAAGCCGTTTACAGTAACAGGAACCAGATGTTTGCAGTCTCGTTGAGAAAGCTACATCTAAGCGAACAGGGTGAGGTTGACTTGCTCAACAACGGCACAGGAACGCCAGTCCTAGGTGTGATGGTGTTCAGTGCCTCTACTAATGCCGACAATGTGTTTGCAGAAGGAAGCATTCAAACGCCGATTCCTGCGATACTTACAAGCAGACGCTACAGCTTCAAGACGTTTGATCAAAAACGGTTCTCAGGACTTCAGACTGATATGTTGTTAGATGCGAATACGAACATTGACATCTCTTCTATTGCCACCAATCCTGATTCTGAAGTCAATCTAATCAACTTCACAAGCTCCGCAGTTGAAGATAAGAACATCAGAACCAAGATCTCACGCCGTGCATACGCTATCGACGTTAAATTCACAATCAATTCAGGACGACCAATCATTCGAGGTTTAACTCTTGATGCTGTAATCCCAGGCCGTAACCTAGTCTCAACCGAATAAAATATGCCAACTCTCGCTTCCACAGAAACATTCTCAAACGGCAACGTCCTGAGTGCATCAGCACTAACGAACCACGTTATTGACGCAAAGCCTCTTGCAACGTTCATTTCAGGACAAGATGCTGTAGCTACTCCAGCTCCTGCTGATGAGTTCCTGATTGCTACGGCTGGAGCTTCACCAGCAAAGAAAGTGACGTTCACTAATCTTGCTGCAAACTTACCAACTGGAACGAGTGCCGCTAGTCTAGCGGTAACTGGTGCAACGACATTAACTGGAGCATTAACCGCTAACGGTAACACGATTCTAGGAGATGCCTCTACTGATACATTAACAGTAAACGCAACATCCAGCTTCGGTAGTGACACTACGCTAGGAACTGCTGCTGTAGCTAGTGCAACGTGGGCAAGAGTGACAACTGCTCTCACAGTCACGAAGACTGCTCATGGTCTAACCACTGGTAACACTCGCTATCTTGTGTTCACTGGGACAACTCCAGTAGCTAGTAGCATTCTGAATGGCACTTACACCGTGACAGTTACGTCCGTTGATGTGTTTACCGTTACCGTTGCTGATGCAGGTGACACCGTTGGGACGGTTACATGGTATGAGAAAACACTGACTCTCAACGCAAATCTAAGTGGACCACTACAAGGTAACATTCCTGTTAACGTTGCCAATGTGGAGCAAGGGACAGGTGATGAGTTCTTGGTTAAAGATGTCTCAGATTCTAACCGACTCAAAACAACGAGCGGAGCAGTAATCAAAGCATGGGCTAACATTGAAACGCACTCTGCAACAGTCACAACATACACAGGTTCAGCAGTTAGAATAGTAACCTCCCCAACTGTAACAATTACAACTTCATCTGCTCATGGAATTAGAACTAGCGATGTGTTGTATATCCCAGCAGTTACAGGATTTGCTGCTGGTTGGTACTCAGCTACAACAGTAAGCGCAACTGTATTTACAGTAACGACTTCTGGAGTAACCACCGCACTGACGACAACTGTTAATTGGTATGGTTACACGTTTGTTGGTGGCAATATCTATTCTGTTTATGGCAATGCTGCAACTCCATCAAATGTGGCAACAGCAGTTCAGATCAACTTCACAAACAAGCCAAGTGCCTCAACTTATTGTCTTAATCTATATGCTCAGACTGGCAGTAATAATTCATCATTAACAATGCCTGTTTGTGGTATTGGATCAGGTGGTTCCACAGGTCTGAATGCTGCTTTCTTCAAGACAGTCAATGGGTTTGGTGTTGGTCTTCTCTCTTATGATGGTGGTCAAGGTCCAGTAAAGGCAGATTCTTTCCTTAACTTCACCGCTCTTTGGTAATGAAACCTTGGCAACGAGCAAAACAATACATCGAAGGCATGACTGATGCAGTCTCTTTCGAGGAATTGTTAGGCAGTTGCATTCAGTATGGAGTTGTCTATTCATCTGATGATAGCTTCTGCCTTATGCAACAATGTTATTGGGATGGTGTGAAACCGTTCTTTTTAACTGACAAACATAACGGCTGGTTTGTGCATCTTGCCTCTGGATCAGTTAAGGATATACTGATTAAAGCTCCTCACGCTTTAGAGTATGCAGTATTTCAACGTCATGGTTTAACTAAATATCACGCTCACAACTTTAACAAAATGAAAGCAAAATATGGGATCGTCACCTAAAGCTCCAGAACCCATCTCGTACGCGAAGATGATGACAAATACTCTTAACGCGCAGATGAAACTCGCGCCTAAGATTCTAGCAGCAGAACAGCAGTATCAACCACAATATACTGCACTCAACATCTCACAGTTAGGCCAAGGCTTGCAAGGCTTGCAGGGTATTTACGGTGAGGCAATGCCTGGGCTAATTGATTATCAGAACCAACTTTCTGAAGCTGACATTGCTCAACAGGCTAAATACATGCCGCAGTTTGTGCAGCAGTATCGTCAAGGTGCTGGATCGGCTAACTTACTCTCACAACTCCAAACACAAGCTGAAGAAGGTCTAGCCGCTGGTTCTAACCTTACGCCAGAACAGCAACGGATCGCACAGCAGCAGGCTAGAGGTGCTTATGCTGCTCGTGGAATGGGCACAGGCAATCGTGCAATCGGTGCTGAGATCATGAGCCAGTATGGAATGGGTGAAGCGATGCAACGCCAACGTCAGCAGTTTGCTGGTAATGTGGCTAACCAACTAGAGACATCTGGCGTTCCTCAATACTACAACACGACCTATCAACCTATGGCGCAGACTCTCAGCGGTCTAGCAGGTCAAGCCTCTGGGCTAATGTCTGGTAGACAGTTCCAACCTGAATCACAGATGGCATCTGATATTTACTCGCAGAATGCACAGAATAAGTTCACTTCTGATGCTGCTGGTGCTGCCAACAAGTCATCCATGATTGGTGCTGGTGCAGGTGTTGGTATGGTGGCACTAGGTCTATTCTAATGACTAAACTCGAAACTACAAAGAAGCTTATTGCCAGTGGCATCAAGTCGTTCCCAAAAGGGATGATCTGTTGGTCTGGTGGCAAGGACTCGATGGCACTTCTTCACATAATGAAGAGTATGGGTATAACTATGCCTGTCATCTTCTTTCGTGAACCATGGCAACCGAGAAAGTATGTCTTCGCTGATGAGTTAATCAAACGGTGGAACTTGTTAGTCTATACTTGGCATCCCCAAGAGTCCTCTTACCAGCAGACAGGTGATGAGTTTGAGGTGCAGAACGTGTATCAGATCAACTCAAACATTCTAACGTGTCCTACAGGCATTGTAGAACCAACTGAAGGATGTTCGTTTACTTGCTCGCTAGACATCATCAAACGACCAAAGCAACTGATGCTAGAGGTTCCTGCATTTGATGCTTTGTGGATAGGTCACAAGGGATGTGATACAGACACAATCGTCGGTGGTGACGTTGGAACTCGCATTGACTCAAGGGTTATGTGGAATCAAGCCAATGCAATGTTTCCTCTTCGCGACTGGACTCACGATGACGTATGGGAATACATCGAGAAGTATGACGTTCCATACGACTCTGACCGATACGAGAAAGCTAATGGCAAGTGGCGTGAGAAAGCAGACAAGGCGCACAACGTTGATTACGTTCACGCTTGCACTCGTTGCGTTGATCGTAGACCTAACGCTCCTAAGTTCGTGCATTGTCCGAAGCTGGACATGACGATTGAGAACATTTCAGGACAAGTGCCATGGGCATCACAGGAAAAACTAACCTACATGAAAGACTAAATACTATGAATCAAGGCGGATACTTCGGAGCTTACAGACAAGGATTTAAGACGCTTCCAGATGATGCGTATAACATGATGACTGCACCTACTCGACAGAATGCTGAGACAATCGGCAAAGTAGCGAGTGGAATCGGTGGCATTGCTCAGAACTACATGACTGGACTAGCTAACGACAAAGCATTCCAACAAGGCTCTGCTGCTCAGTTTGAGAACTTGAAATCAGTGTCTCAAGCAACTGGAGTTCCCATGAATCCTGAGTTGTCTGAACAATACATGAACATTGGTAATATGAGTCCACAACAGCAGGCTGCTTTCAATCAGTCTATGGGTCAAGAGGCTCAACGCTATCAGACTATTTATGGGATTAACCAAGCACAAGCTAGGGCTGCACAGGCAGCACAAAGACAAGGAATGCAGCAAGCTGGAGCGCAGGTTGACTATGCGCTTGCAGGTCGCAATCAGCCAAGAGTTGTAGCCCGAACACCAATGCCAAGTGGTCAAGGTGGTTTTGCTCAAAATCAAGAACAAGTGAATCCACCTATGTTTACTATTAACCCTTACCTTAACCAAGGGACAAGTTTTAACGGATTCTAACACATTATTACTGCCATGGCTGAACCATCACAACAACCAAGACTCGACATGTATGCTCAAGACTTGCTCAAGCAGTCTTATCAAGCAATGCCGATCTCTCAGAACATATTGAGTCAATATGGACAGGGAATGACTCAACAAGTTCAGCCTCCTGCAATTGAGAACTACGCCCCTCAACAGCAGTTCCAACAAGCTCCAATGCCTCAACAACCACAAAGGACATTGCAACCATCTGAAAAGCGGATGGAATATAATGCACTTGTAGAGCAGCGATTCAATGAAATTGCCGACATGGTGGGAGGCATGGAAGTGCTTTATAAGACTGGACGAGTGGAGAAAGCTAAAAGGGCTGCTTTAGAGGATATTCAAAACATTTACGGCGAAGCTCCTCAGATCGAACAGCCGATGTCTGAGAAAGAACGTGTTGAGCTAGAACAAGCTAAATTACAGGAAAGGAAGGCAAGATTTGATTTGCAGCAGGCTCAAAAGCAGGCAGCAAACCCTGAGAAGAAACCGTCTGAAGTAATGACTAAAGTGATGACCAAGGCGTCAGATTACCTTGTGACAATTGATCCGATGCTTGGACAACTTGAGGAAGCTTTAGTTCAGTTAGAAAACCCAGATACTGACATTAACACTAGGCTTTCAAATGCCAGAACACTAGGCAAGTTGATCAACTCCCTACAGGTTGGTAGTCCTGATGCTGTGGGTGCTGATGAAGCAAAGATGTTGATGTCTGAGCTAAATGAAAGAGTGTTCAACCCATCAGGAATCTTCACAAGTGAGCAAGTCTTTGGGACTAATCTCCCTCAATTTGTTAACAAGATGAAGAGCATTAGAGATCGCGTTTCTGGAGAGTATAACAAAAATCTCGACAGGCTTGCCAAGTTTGATCCAGTAGTGTCAACTTACTATCAACCGAGGGAGATCACTTCTCCAGCTGCGCCAACAGGTAAACCAGCAGCAAAACCAGCAGCAAGCTCACCAACTGCTATGAGATTTAATGTTGGAACAGGAAGATACGAACCCGTAAAATAATATGCCAAAACAAGTCTTCATTGAGTCTCGCAATCAAACCCTTGAGTTTCCTGATGAAGCTACTCAGGATCAAATCAATGATGCTGTAACGGCTATGTTTCCGCCTACTGGTAAGGACATGGCAGACTACGTTGAAGGAGTGAAGAATGCCGCCATGGAAGGGCAAGACTTGGTTGACCCATTCCAGCAGATGTCGGATGATAACTACGTCTTGTTTAAACAGTATCAAGCTGACAAGAAGACTTCGCCAGGTGAGTTCTTTGGTATTGCCAAGGATACGTTCAATCAAGTCCGAGATGAGTTAGCTACTGGTATTGGCACAGCAGCATACAAGACCTATCAAGGTGAAGGCGTAGAAGTAGCCAAGTCACTTGGTGAAGGTATGCAGGCAGGAATGATTGGGACGTATGACATCCTAAACAAGATCTTTGATCCTGCCCAACCAATTCCACGTAAAGAAGACTTTGTTGGAAAGGTAGCCAAGCCTAATTACGCATCCAATGCATTCATGGGAATGGGTGGAATGATTCCAAATGCCGTAGGTCAAGATCGAGTCAACACCGAGGAAGACTATAACAACCTTATTGCATCCGAGAAACAACGTGACTCCGAGATTGTAAACAGGCTCTATGCAATGGAGTCAACGATGCGGAATGCTTCCATTCCAGAAGTCGCTAGAGGTGGACAATTTGTCGATCCGTTCCTAGCTGCTGGTTTAGGTGGAGCTTTAGTCAAGGTAGCACTCAAAGGCGGCAAGACTTTAGTCACTAAGGCTGCTGCAAATGCTGCTGCTAAAGCTGCTGCAAGGACTGCGGGAACTGAAGGAGTAGAAACTGCTGCTGAAACTGCTGCGAGGACTGCTGCACAAGGTGTTGATAACATACCTCCAGTATACACAGGGCCAGAAGGTCAAGTAATGCGTCCATTCACTCCAGATCCCAACGCACCCATGGGAGCCTTTGCATCAACTGCACCAAGTCCAATGGCACAGGCAGGTTTAAGGGCAGCAGAAACCACTGCTGGAGCAGTTCAATTCACTGCTGGTCTTCCTAGCCAAGCATTGAAAAAGCTTGGTGAACTCACTGAAACCGTTCTGCCTGGGATGGGTGCTAGCGCACAAGCAGTTCCTCTAGTTGGTGCTGCAATGTCAGACTTAGGTCTAACCGCTGGTGTGGTTGCTGGAACTAAAACAACCGAAAAGATCGCTGAGTTATTACGCTCTTTTGCCCGTGTTTCTCAACAAGAGGCATCTAGAGCAGGAGCATTTGAACGTATTGCACTTGATCCATTAACTTCAGCCCCAGTTCGTAAAGCTGCTGCTGGATTGGCACAGTTCCAACCTATTGCACGAACCGTCATCGATCTATCTAAAGGTGCTCTCAAAGGTGGTGCTGCTGGTTCAGTAGTTGGTGCTGGATTGGGTGGATTAGCTGAACGTAATCTAGAAGGTGTTGCAGCAGGAATGGGTGCTGGTCTTGCACTTGGTGGATTCTATGGATCACTTAATGCTGGCTTTGACATTGGCAAAGAGGCTTTTGGTGGTTCAACTGCTAGAACACGAACAAACGCATCTGGAGATATTAACCGTTTCATTGCTAGCCGACCAGAACTTGAACAGGCTGGTTGGATTGATGCCATGAGGGTTCTTGTCGAGAAGATTGGACCTGAGCGTGCTGCATCTCAGATGGATGCTCTCCGAGTTGCTGAAGCTTCTGGAGTTAAACTGAGGATTGCGACACCTGATGAGAATAAGCTATGGAAAGCACCAGGCTGGTTAGATCCTGATAAAGGTGAACTAGTTCTCAATCCTCCAAAACTTCGGGCTGACACACCTGCTCATGAAGCTACTCATGCAATCTTTGCATCTAACGTAAAGCGTCAATACAGGTCACAAATTGAAGAAGCTATCTATGGTATTCCTGACCCTGTAACTGGTGAGATTGTAAAGGCTGGATTTCTTGATGATGCTGCACTTGCTAAGATTGCAGAACAGATCCGCGACTCATACAAAAAAGGTGATCAAAAGATAGCTGCTGACAGGTTTGAAGGGTTAGCTAATAACCTCAAGAACAGCACTGATAAGGAGTCTCTTATTAAGGCTCGTAGTGCTATTGCTGATGAGATGGCAGCAGACTATGGTGGCAAGTTCTTTGCTCGTGTAAAAGCAGGTCGATTCAATCCTGACAGGCTTCCATTGGTGTATCGTAACGCATTTAATGCTATTGATGACGGTATTTATAACACGTTCAAATCAGTTGTTTATGAACGTGGCATGGATCTTGGCTTTGATAATACAACGAAGTCATTCCGCAACGCTAACGGTAAGCAAATCCGTTCTCCTCAACTCGATGAGATCTTTAAACGTGCTTACTCTCAAAAATCAACTGCTGAGACAGTCGTTAGCAAGAAGCCCGACTTAATTCCAGCCAACCCTGCTGACCGTGCTATCTGGGCTAAAACCCATGGTGGTGCTCGCGGTATCCTCAATGAGGACAACACTCCAAAGTCATCTGCACAAGTTGCTGCTGAAGCTACTGCACG
>Ga0181346_1000832_pt1 | contig 13635 bp, 26 predicted proteins | sample Su13VDMM15DN_FD_130100 | JGI IMG/M metagenome (GOLD analysis project Ga0181346, IMG submission 130100) | Freshwater viral communities from Lake Michigan, USA - Su13.VD.MM15.D.N | ecosystem: Environmental > Aquatic > Freshwater > Lake | place: USA: Michigan | collected 2013-07-15 | reverse complement strand
CCAGCAATGCCGCTACCAGTGCAACGAATGCAAGCAACTCAGCAACTACTGCCAGCACCCAAGCAAGCAATGCAGCAACAAGCGCCAGCAACGCAAGCACAAGCGCAACCAATGCCGCAAGTTCTGCTGCCGCTGCCGCCTCTGCTTTGGACAGCTTTGATGATCGCTACCTTGGTACAAAGACATCAGACCCAACTCTAGACAATGACGGCAATGCACTGGTTGCTGGCGCTCTGTATTTCAGTACAACTCAGAACGTGATGAAGGTGTATGACGGCGCAAGCTGGATCACGGCGACATCGGCAGGTGCCACCTCACTGCTGCGCTTTCGCTATGTGGCGACAAGCGGTCAGACCACATTCAGCGGTGCTGACTCAGCAAGCGCAACACTGACCTACACCGTCAACAACATTGAAGTCATGCGTAATGGCGTGACGCTGGACACATCAGAGTACACGGCTACCAATGGCACAAGCATTGTGCTGACAGTGGCTGCGGGTACTGGTGACATCATTGACATCATTGCATTCAAGAGCTTTACTGTTGCCGATGCGCTGAGTGCTGTGAGTGGTGGTACTGTGAATGGTGCTGTTGCGATCACTGGTGTAACAACTGTGCAAGCTGGCTCGGCAGCACTTCCTGCCATCACCACATCAGGCGACACCAACACAGGTATCTACTTCCCTGCTGCTGACACCATTGCTTTCTCTGAAGGTGGTGCGGAGGTTGCAAGGTTTAACTCTTCTGGAAATTTGCAAACACTTGCAACTATCAGTGTTGGTAACGCCACCCCATCGACTTCTGGTGTAGGCATCACCTTCCCCGCAACTCAATCAGCATCAACAGATGCCAACACGCTGGATGATTATGAGGAGGGGACTTGGACACCAACAGTCACTGGTACTGGTGGTTCTGCTGGTTCTCAAGCATATAGCACACAAGCGGGCTTGTATATAAAAATAGGCAGACTAGTTCAGTTAACTGGTTATGTTGGACTGTCAAATAAAGGCTCATGGACAGGACAAGCAATAATTGGAGGTTTTCCGTTTGCTACTGCAAACGTTACAGGCGCTTATAGTGGAACTAGTTTTTACAATTCTGGTATGAGTTACCCCGCTGGTGGTTCTGGAGGAGGGGCTTATCCACCACCTAATGCAGCATTTGCATATACATTTTATAACAGCGGAACGGCTGGTGTTGCCAATACAGATTATTCTCACTTGACCAATACTAGTCAATTAGGCCCATTTACTATTATGTATTACGCAACAACATAAAGGAAAAAATCATGTCACTCACCAAAACCACAAGCATCGACCAAATCACCGTGACTGAGAACGGCATCGTTCTCTACCGTGAGGCAACTCGCATCATGGAAGATGGCAATCAAATTAGCCAAACCTACCATCGTTCAAGCCTAGCACCAAATGCAGACCTCACAGGCGTTCCTGCTAACGTAGTGGCAATCTGCAACGTGGCTTGGACACCTGAAGTTATTGCCGCTTATCAGGCTCAAGTGGAAGCAAGCAGAACTGTTGGAGCATAACCATGGGAAAGACAGCATCACTAGCAAACATAGGCAGCATTGCTGACAGCTCGCTTGGGTTTAGGAACCGCATCATCAATGGTGCAATGGTGATTGACCAAAGGAATGCGGGGGCGAGTGTTGGTACAGCTTCTGGAACGGCGGTGTACTCTCTTGATAGACAAAAATTAGAGTATTCACAAACATCTAAATTTACAGTTCAGCAAAATGCAGGGTCTGTAACTCCACCAGTAGGGTTTAGTAATTATTTAGGAGCTACATCATCCTCCGCATATTCTGTGGTTGCTGGTGACTATTTTTTAATTTATCAGAGTATTGAAGGATTTAATTTTTCCGATATGGCATGGGGTACTGCATCAGCCGCTACTGTAACTTTATCCTTTTGGGTTCGTAGTTCTTTAACAGGAACTTTTGGTGGGTCTTTACAGAATTCTGCTGGTAATAGAAGCTACCCATATAGCTACACAATTTCTGCCGCAAACACATGGGAGCAAAAAACCATAACTATTGCTGGCGATACTGCTGGAACATGGATAGGCGCAACCAATGGTATAGGAGTGGTTGTTTATTTTAGCCTTGGTATGGGTTCAACAAGAAGCGGAACAGCAGGAGCATGGGCGGCAGGTAATTTTTTAGCGCCAACAGGAGCAACATCAGTAGTCGGCACAAACGGCGCTACTTTCTACATCACAGGTGTCCAGCTAGAAAAAGGCTCAACAGCAACGAGCTTTGATTACAGACCTTATGGGACTGAGTTGGCTTTGTGTCAGAGGTACTATGAAGAAATAGAAGTCTTGTACTCTACTGCTTCTTGGGCAGCTATTTCAAACCAAGCATTTTGGAAAGTAACAAAGAGAGCCGCACCAACAATCACAGGTTCTGCTGATGGTGGTACTGGCGGAGCATATGTTTCGTTTGGTTCGGCGAATGCAAAATTTGCAACGCAATGTAATCAAATATTTCAAAACGCTAATAATTCAGCAAATTCAGGCGGTGTCGCAAGAGGGAGTTCAGAACTATGATTTACAAGCTACAAAACCATCCATTTGGCGGTCAATTTGTCACTCGTCTTTTGGATAACGCAAACATCCCATTTGACCCCGACAACACAGACTACCAAGCCTACCTAAAGTGGCTTGCAGAGGGCGGAGTTCCACAGGAAGCTGACGATGTTTCTTCTCAATAAGTACCATCGTTGGTATTTGTCAATTGTTGCCAAAGCGCAAGTAGAAGGCAGGAAGAAGTGTGGCGATGGAAAATATGACCAACATCACATAATACCTGTCAGCATGGGTGGAACAAACGATAAATCCAACTTGGTCTTGTTGACATCTAAGGAACATTTTTTGTGTCATTTGCTTTTGTTCAAATGCACAGAAGGAAAAGCAAAGATGAGCATGGCTTGTGCTTGGCACAGAATGGCTACTATAAAAAGGTATTGCTCAAGACAGTATGTTGAAATTGGAGTCAGACATAAAATTTCATTAAATGGAATTAACAAAGGCGCATACCAATCACCTGAAAAAAGAGCCAAAATCTCTGCGTCTTTAAAGGGTAGAAGCAATCCAGTAATTTCAGCAAAGCTCAAAGGTCGAAGGTTGTCGGAAGAGCATAAAGCCAATGCAATTGAAGGTAGGAAAGGGTATACACACAGTATGGAAACCAAAGAAAAATTACGGTTGGCATCATTGGCTCAATGGGCTAAACAGCGACAATCTAAACCACTTCCCGCAGATGAATCATGAGCGATTTAGAAAAGAACTTTGCTGTGCATGAGGCAATTTGCGCACAGCGTTACGAGAGCATAGACAAGTCATTGCGTGAGGGTGACAAGCGCATGACCAAGATTGAATATTTGTTGTATGCAGTCATGGTGTGCGTATTGTTTGGACCAGGTGTTGCTGGTGAGTTTGTCAAGAAATTGCTGGGGCTATAAATTGATCCGATCAGCATCTGCCTACTTGCAGCAGGCTTGGTTAAACAGATCCAAGCTGGGTGCGAACTTTACAAGCAGGCTAAGGAATCTTTTGTTGAGATCAAAAGAACTGCTGATGAGGTTGCTGGGATATATAAGGAAGTTACTGGATTTTGGGGTAACTTCAGTAAATTCTTTGGCGGTAAATCTAAGTCTCAAATTGCAAAGCCTGTTGCAAAGACTAAGAAGTCTGAGTATGTCGCTGTTGACGAGACTCAAGTCAAGGTTGACATTGTTTCTAACCTCACGCAATTTTTCAAACTCCAAGAACAACTAGCTGCGCACATCAGGGAAGAGGAAGAGAAGAGCAAGAACATCTACGACCCTGATCAGAATTTGATGGAGGCTGCGCTCAAGCGAGTGATGGCGCAGCAAGAGATGGACAACTTGGTGGTACAGATCAGAGAGTGTATGGTCTACCAATCACCTCCAGAAATGGGGGCGCTGTATAGCGAAGTGTTCAGCATGAAGGACAAGATTGAAGAGGAGCAAACCCAAGCAAGGTTAAAGGAAGAGGCAAAGAAGAGGCAGGAACTATGGCAACGCAAGGAAGAGGAAAGAAACTTCCAGCTAAAGTTAGCGTACCTAGTAGCGACTACTATATTCCTCCTGTACCTGTGGCTGTGGCTCCTGTTCGTCAGTCAGTTAAGGAAGACATAGTGGGATGGGTAGCTGCTTGTATATTGATTGCACTCCTACTGCCAATGGGGGCATTGCTATATGTGGATATCTTGGAAGCAAAAAATGAAGTCAAGCAACAGCTTGAAAAAGTCGAGAAGTTGAGAAGACAAATTGAGCAAAAGCAAAGGGAGAAAGATAAATGAATGTATATGAGATTTGGTTTTTGTCTGTACTGCTAGTAGTTCTTGCTGGCTGTGAAGACCGCTACCGTTACCCTTGCCAAGATCCAAAGAATTGGGAGAATGCTGAATGCAAAGCACCAATCTGTATCGCCACTGGCACTTGCCCTGACCAACTGATCACCATTGAAAAGGAGAAGAAATGACAACCATTGGATACAAACCTGTAAAGCCTCGCCTGAGTCCTGACGAGATTGAAGTCCGTGTGTGGGCATGGGTAATCTTTGTGATCTCCATCATCCTGCTTGGCTCGTGCTTCAGCTTCATCTATTCGGTGACATGGGTGACTCAGCCTATGAGTGGCATGGCTCCCATTGATAAGGTGTACACCAAGATGATCAATGACATCATGTTGCTGTGTACTGGTGTACTTGGTGGCGTGGCTGGACGCAAGGTAATTGCTGCTGCATCTGCTGTTGCTACTGCCAAAGCGGAGGCTGTTGACAATGATCCTGAACCTAAGCTGGAAGCTAAGGAATGAGTCTGTTCAATCCATGGGTATTGCTGGGTATCGTCCTAGCTGTTCTTGGCGCAGGCACAAGCGGATATTTCAAGGGAAGTGCAGATGAGTTTGATCGCCAGCAACTTGAGATAGCCGCACTAAACGCCAAGGCAAGAGAGACAGAACAAAAGTTACAAGCAGACGCACAAGAGACTGCTACCAAACTAAGGAAACAAAACGATGAAGCATCCAAACGCATTGCGAATCTCAAGTCTGATCTTGATTCTGGCAAACGCAAGCTGTTCATTCCTACCAAAGCCGCCGAGTGCGCCGTACCAACCGCCACAGATGCCCCCGCTCCCGCCAGAGATAGCGTTCAAGCAGGAGCCGAACTTGACGGACAGACTGCTCAAGCTCTTGTCGCCATCACAGATGACGGAGACAAAGCCATCAGACAATTGAATGCGTGTATCGATGCGTATAACACTGTTTATCAAACCATGAAAGGAATCAAATGAACGCTGAACAATTAGCCCAAGCTTTAAAAATCACGCCTGCAAAGGCAGAGGAGTGGATAGATGCAATCAATGAAACCTGTGATCGCTTTGACATTAGCACAACTGAAAGACAAGCTGCGTTCTTGGGTCAGTGCGCTCACGAGTCTGCTAACTTCACTGCGCTCAAAGAAAACCTCAACTACTCAGCAGAAGGATTGACCAAGGTTTGGCCTAAGCGGTTCCCATCTTTGGATGCTGCCCAGCCATACCACCGCAACCCTGAGAAGATCGCCAACAAAGTCTATGCTGATCGCATGGGCAATGGTGACGAAGCATCAGGTGAAGGGTTCAAGTACCGTGGTCGTGGCTTGATTCAATTGACTGGCAAGACAAACTACCAGTTGGCTGGTGACTCTTTGGACGTTGACTTTATTGCAGAGCCTGACTTGGTAAGCACACCTAAATATGCTGCGCTCACAGCAGGTTGGTTTTGGGATAAGAATAATCTGAACGAGCTGGCTGATGCACAGAACTGGACAGGCTTGACCAAGAAAATAAATGGTGGGACACACGGTCTTGATGACCGCATTGCCCGCACCGATAACGCTATGTCTGCTTTGGCTTAATCATCACCAAGCAACCAAGTGTGAAAGTCTACAGGAGGTTTGCCAGCGGCTTGACACTGCTGACAATACTTCCTGTACTCTTCATCTAATTTATTCCAGTCCTCCATCTCCATCGTCACTCTCCTCAAGTTGTGCGCCCAACCTCTTGCGGCGCAGTTCGTAATCCCCAAGCAATCTAGCTTTATGCTCAGGGTTCAGCTTGTTAACCTGTTCCTCGTTGGCATCTTTGAGTTCCCTAAGCTTAGTCATTTTTGTGCGTGTTGCCAAGGTTGATTCCTCTACCTTTTTACGGAGTTCAATGTAATCATCGGTGTAAGTTTCTGATGTCTCATACTGGCGTGGTTGCTTGCCAGGTATTGTCAACACATATGGCAAGGTGGCTGGCGCTGGTGGCTTGATGGCATCCAGCGGGTTGGCGGCTGGCGCTTGTCGGCGTGAGCCAGCGTTGCCATCGTCATCTTCAGGTGCAATGCCACAAGCAGCCATCAGGGACGCTCTACGACCATAGGTCAAAGCCGACATGAACCCTTGGGGATCATTCTTTGAGGCTGGAAAGTACAGCGATCCACACGCCAACATCTCGCCAGACTCGTGTACAAAGACTGTTTCCACCATAATTCCACTTTCATGGTCATGATTTTTTTGGAGCAAAAAGATACCATTCTCATTGAGTGCATCTATCACTGCTTCCACGCATGCTGACAAGTCAGCGTATCGGCTACGGAAGTGAGGGTTGGTGCTGGTCTTCAGAGCAGGGCCAAAGCGGCGTTGGGCTTTGACAAGGGCTGATGCGATCTGTTTCATTTTGCTTCCTTAATAGTGAGCGTTGACTGACGGATTGAGTAGGCTTCCTTGGCAGGTGTGGTCTTCTCAGGTTGTGCTTTGAAGTGACGCATAGGCCACTTGATTGACCAACTACCAGCTCTACCGCTGGCGCTGTCTTTCATCATGGACTTGAGGGCTGTCTCCCACTGGTCGATGTCCTCCTGTAGGCTTGCCATCTTTTGCTTGGCAATGACAATCTCAGCAACAAGATCCTCGCCATCAATGCCTAAGTCGATCTCGTCTTCTTTGGCTGTTGCCCATACCCTGTTGGCATCCTTGGTATTGGCGGCTGGGTAGTAGTCGATGTCGCCAGTCTCTTCAAAGGTTGTCAGTCGGTTGGCAAAGTCTGTTGCTTTGCTTTCAATCTGCTCTTTGGTTTCGCCGTGGGGTTTGAACAGGAAGATGCGCAATTCCACGCCTGAGTACAGGCAACCGATAGCTGCCCAGTCCAAGCCAGTACACATCAACACACCTTGAACTTGGATTGGCCCACGATACAAAGGCAGTTGATCCTCTGGGTGACCACGAGTCAGCTTGGATTCCAGTACACCGTTGCCAATCAGCGCAATACTGTCAGCGCCAACCACATAGATACCCTTGCTGGGATCATGCTGGATGACCACATTCTCCTCTGGTGTACCGATGGCATCAGCACTGGCGGCAAGTGGCAGGTGCGGGTGGGTGAAGGCAGTGTCGGGCATGACATAGCTCTTCAGCCCAAGGCGCTTTGCCATCTCAGCAATGATGGCTGGCTCCAAAGCATTGCCCCAGTCTGCCGCTTCACCTGCTTGGGTACGAGGATCTTCACCCCGCATGGCTTTCATGCAGAAAGTGAGGACATCGTTGGGTGTGCTGTAAGGGCTGACACCAAACAGGCTTGGTAATTGTGAGCAGGACAACATGGTGTCCGAGGTTAATTTAGGCATGATTTTCCTTTGGTTATTTAATTGTTTCTCTGGCGGCAAGCATTGCGTCTGCCATGATGTATGCAGAATTTGCACACACCTGTTCAGAAATATTGTCTTTGTCTCCAACATAAATTCCATCTTCATATTGGCTTTGCAAAATGACTTGCATAGCCTTTGCCGCAAAATAGTCCCGCAAGGTCATGCCTGTATCAAACCCTGATGGGCTTATTCCATTGGCGTATTGGTTTGTTGGAAATGCTGGTGGGTTTTTCATTTAGATAACTCCTTGATGATTAAGACCCGCTGTTTTCTTCCTGATCGACCAGGGCGGGTGAACCCAGTGTCAATGATGTAACCCTTGTCGAGCAAAGATCTGAATCGGGCTGTCACTGTAGAGTAGGGGTAGCTCGTTAGATGAGCTAGTACCTCGTCTTGAATGCATCCCTGTGGATAACCTGCGATTACCTCGTAAACAATCTGCTCCATGTTTGTCGTGTTGACAGACTTGGCGGCTTCCTGACTGGTGTGGGGGTCGTTGCGGCGTACAAGTTTTTTCCAAATTGTGCCGAATTCCATTGAACTCTCCTTAATAGGTAGGTTGTTTGCCTTGCATGATTGCAAAGTGATAGCATCATACAACACCAATGGATGCTGATTTTCTAGGTACTTTCCCTAGTTGCATAAAATCAATGTGATATAGAATTGATAGCATGAAACATACATTTAACAAACCAAAGATCGAAACCCAACAATTGCTTGTTCGGGTACGTCCACAGGCTAAGGTGCTGTTGCAAAAAGCATCCATTGACCAGCGTAAAAGCCAGTCTGCCATTGTTGAGACTCTGATAATTGATGGCTTGTCTGCCGTCTATTCATCTTCTGACGACAGGATTCAAGCTTTTTTAAAGGGATCAGTATGACCAAATGGATGCCACCTGAAGGAACCAAAATCACTATGCCAAGTGTGCGTGTGACTTCTGAAAATTTTAAGTACCAGCGTGGTGCTGATGTGCAGGCTACATGGCGCAAGGCTGGGTGGACACCACCATCAGTTACTTTGCCCCCACCACCGCCTGAAAAGGAAGTGAACCTGCCATTTATTAAGCCACTGAGGGCTGTCAAATGACGTTTGAGGATGCCAAGCGCATCTTGGACAGCTTGAAAGAGGGTAGGCCAGTACCAGACAGCGTGGTCAACCGAGCCATGCAAATAACAGGGGATCTTGATGACTTTGATGGTGAATTTTGTCGTTTGTGGAGAGCCTGTGGGGAAAGGCAGACCGAGATTCGCTCGTCAAGGGGGGTTCGTGAAGACGTATACGCCCAAGAAGACAGCAGATTGGGAGCAGGAGATAGCTCAAGCAGCCAAGCATGCCATGGGTAGCCAAGATCCTTTGGAAACGCCTATAGCCCTGTCTGTGCGGGTGTACAAAACTATCCCTGTCAGTTGGTCAAAAGCCAAGCGCCAGCAAGCTGAGTCTGGAGAGCAAAGACCAGTGGGCAAGCCTGATTTGGACAACTACATCAAGGCAATCATGGACGCTGGCAACGGCATCTTGTGGTTGGATGACAGTCAGGTGTGCGAGTTGCACAGCAGCAAAGCATATGGATCGCCTCGGATTGAGGTAACAGTATTGGAGTTATTGCCATGATTGAAGAGACATTGGAGCAGCGCATCTCTTATCTTGAACAGCAGTTTGAGCAATTAGCTGAGGCTTTTAATGCCAATAGTCAATTGATGGTGATGATGGCAAGGGAACTCAAGCGCATTAAGGATCTAATGATTGATGAAGATCCTATGGGGCTGCAGTAATGGGTGGAGCCAGGAAAGGTGCGGGTCGCAAGCCGATCCAAATTGACGAGCGCAGAGCATTTAGCCTGCATGACCAAGGGTTCAGCAAGAAAGAGATTGCCATCAGGTTCGGCGTTAACTACAACAGTCTGAGAACAATCTTTCGCAAGGCTGGTAGGTTCACAGTGTCAGCCAAGAGGAAAACAAATGGAACTTAACGACTGGGAAACAGGCAGTGTGTCTCGCAGGTTGGCTGTTGAGCATTCGCTTAACCGCAAGCGGCAGATAGATGTACTGATTAACTTGGAGACAAGAATGGCAGAGTTAAAGCAGCGTGTTGAGCAGGACATTAAACCAGTGACAGCACAAGAGTTCTATGAGGTGTTGCGCAATACAGTTATTGAAGAGGTGGCGGCAGAGATAGAGAAGATGACTGGCTTTGGTGCTGACACCATTGACAGCTTGACGATATATGTAAGGGCAATGAAGAAATGAAAACGAAGAATGCATTTGAGTGGCGTAATGAGCCAAGCATATGGACGAGGGACAAAGAGCTGAGGCAAGTAGCTGCTGGGCATGTGCTGGGCAAAGCTTCAAGGGAGCGCATTAGCCTGACAGAGAAGAAGGAGTTCCATATATATTCAAAGGCAAGGCAAAGCAAATAAAGGAGACAGGCATGGTTTCAGTTATTCTTATGTTTCTTGGTGGTGTCATTACAGTTGGCGCTTTATTTTTAATGGCACAAGTACTGTTGTTCTTACAAGATGTTGATGAAGAACGCTGATCCTGAGCATTACGAAGCTTTGCTGGCGCACCTGATATGGATGGCAAGAATGCCTGCTGCTAAGGCGCATGCTTGGTTTCGTGTGCAAGAGCTGGAAAAAGAGCCGTATGGCTTTTATGTGGGCATACAAGATGAGTTCTTGGCGATCATGCGCAAAAACAAGCCAGCAGAAAATGCCTGAAATTGCTGGACAAAATTGTCAAATCGCTGGCGCAGAAATCTAGGAAATAATTTCATGGCCCCAACATGGGTGGTATCTTTTGACCCCCATCGGCATGCCAGTAGGTAATTTCTCTCACTGTGCATGCATACAGGCATTGTCAAAAATTAGCCAAAATCAGCGAGTTGAAAACAGAATAGTTAATTTCGCTGTTAGGCATGGGAAAACCTGCCAGCAGGGGCAGCAGATCAGGGCAGATCAGCAGCCATGCAGGGGCTGGCTGTTGCATTTTCGTTGACAGTCAATAAATAAATTCAAATATTAGGGTTTGTCCCTATTACATACAGCAGGTGGCTGCGTTATATTCTGTGCATCGGTTAGCAATTCAGCGCCGATACATTCTGAAACCACCTATTAAGGGGCTTGAAATGAGAAAAGATTACAGTTTTACCATGTACCTAGGGCTTAAAGCCTGCCTATGCTTTATTGCATATGCATTCGGCACACAGGATTATGCATTTTTATGGGCTGCTACTGGCTCGCTGCTGTTTATGCCTGCTGTTGCATATCTCGAAAACCAAGGGGCATAACATGAAAATTACTATACGGTTAGATAAAAATTATGGCAGCTGGGTTGTTTACCCTGTATGCGAGCAGGCGCAGTTATTCGCTGCAATTGCAGGCACTAAAACCCTGAAAGAAACAACCTTAGATCAAATAATCCAATTGGGCTATGAAATACAGGTAGCACAGGATCAAATTAAATGGCAGGTGGCAGCATGAACGAAGATCAACAGCCTAACTACAGCAGCACGGATGCCGAAATTGTGCATTATTACGATACACACCTAAATCTTACCCTGCGTGAATTGTCAGATATGACAGGTCGCACAGTGAAAGATCTTAAAAACCTTATTTTAGGAATAACTTCATGAATTACTTACACACACAGCAGGCCATGTTAGTTAATGCGCTGGCCCTAGCTATCACTGCGCCCAGCGACAGCAAAGCGCAGCAGGCCACGCAGATAGCCCTACAGTTAACGCAGGGCTTAACAGAGCAGCAGGTAGAGTTATGCAAAAAAGCAGCCCTAGTATTAATCGAGGTAAACCATGAAACACACTAAAACAGCAACAGCAGTAAAAATAAGCATTACATCTAAGCTTGATGGGATCCGTTCATGGTCGCTGCAGGCACTTGATACCTGCCCTGGCAGTATTGAAAGCCCAGGCGTTTTGGTAGACGCATGCAAGGGCTGCTATGCCACCACAGGGAATTATCGATTCCCTAATGTGAAAGCCCCTAGGGAATTTAATCGGATTGACTGGCAGCGCATGGCATGGGTTGACGATATGGTACAGGCACTGGCAAAAGACACGTTTTTTAGGTGGTTTGACAGTGGCGACATGTACACCTTAGCACTGGCAGAAAAGATCCTAGAAGTAATGCAGCGGACACCATGGGTAAAGCACTGGCTGCCCACACGCATGTATAAATTCCCTAAGTACAGGCAGGTGTTAACAGCCATGGCTGCATTGTCGAATGTATCGGTACGGTTTAGCAGCGACAGTATTGAAGGGAAATATACAAAAGGGCTGCATGGTTCCGTTATTGTGGCTGACAGCGACAGCCTGCCTAAAGGGGTGACATTGTGCAGGGCTTATGAAAATGCAGGGCAGTGCAGCGGATGCAGGGCCTGCTGGGACAAAAAGACAAAAGTTATCGCATACCCTGCCCATGGCAAGAAAATGCATAAAGTAATTCAACTTAAACAGGTGGCAGCATGATAGATAAAACTGATAAACCTGTAGTACTGGCATGCCTGCTGGCTGCTGTGTTTTTAATCGTTTTTATTTTGATGGGGTATTGATATGCAAAAAACCATGATAGCTAAGTACAGGGGAACCTGCGCCATATCGGGAGCGCCGATTAGGCCAGGCGATGAAATAACTTATGACACTGCCACCAAAAAAGCATGGTTCAGCGAGCCAGGCGATTGTCGGGTTGACACCATAACCTTAAACGAGCAGGGCAGATATCGCACGTTTACTCGTAATGCAGCAGGCAGGTGCATCGATGCGCCATGCTGTGGCTGTTGCACAATCTAAGGGGCTGCTATGCAGTTTGATCAATTTGAAGCCTTAGCAGTACTGGCACGGTTAAAGCCTGGCAGTAAAGCTTGGCTATCTGCTAAGTTATGTATTGTCTTTAATCGTACCCAGCAAAATGCAGCGGCCCTAGTAGACTGTCGACAATCAACAGTCAGCGCAGCAGTTAGGAAAATCAGGGCAGCGCAGCGACTGGCTAACCATGGCGCAGACAGACATTAAACCCAGCTAACCCTTAATAGCCCCTTTAATGGGGCTTTTTTATGCCTGCTTACAATGCAGCGCATGCAGCCAGTACAGATAACACTGCCCAAAAAGCCTAGGATCAAGCAAAAAGAAAAGCAGCCCGATCAGCGACATTTTGCTGTGGTTCCGTTTAGGGCTATCACTGACAGATCAATAACAGAGATGCAATTAAGGGTTTTACTGATGCTCTGCGCATACAGCAACAGGGCAGGGCTGACCTGGGTAGGGCTGCAAAGGATCGCAGATCATTTCGGAATAAGCCTAAACAGGGCTGCAGTGCTGACTAGGGCCTTGATTAAAGCAGGCTATGTAAAGGTCATTTATTACGGTTTTAAAGGTGAACGTGCGCATACTAGGCAGGTCATATACAAGTCAGATCTAACACTGGCTGACATTGTGGCGATCAGCGGAGAATCAGCGCCATTCATGCAGGAAAATCAACAGCCTACAGGCGCAAAGGGAGAAACCATGGCTAAACGTAAAACAGGCAAAGTGAATGATCAGGTGATTAGTAATCTAGATCTTAATGATAGTGATTCGCATCTAGGTTTAGATAGTCAATTAGAAGCAATCAGGAAAGCAGTAGGCAGCGAGATATTCGCAGCAGCGCAACAGCAGGCAGGGCCAGCAGCGACAGCAGCAGATATCGAGCGCATACTAGCCAAGATGCTAACTTAAGCAGTACGTTTAGGGGCTGTGGTTAACATAATGGACATCGTATAAAGCAGGTGTTACTTCAATTCAGCGCCTAATGTTATGCATATGTAGCACATACCGCCAGCAGAGCGCAGTAATACACCAGTACTAAAGACGACCCTTTGCCCCCCCACCCTGTCACCCTATCGAGGGCTCTCTCTCCTTCTCTTT
>Ga0181346_1000830_pt1 | contig 13654 bp, 31 predicted proteins | sample Su13VDMM15DN_FD_130100 | JGI IMG/M metagenome (GOLD analysis project Ga0181346, IMG submission 130100) | Freshwater viral communities from Lake Michigan, USA - Su13.VD.MM15.D.N | ecosystem: Environmental > Aquatic > Freshwater > Lake | place: USA: Michigan | collected 2013-07-15 | reverse complement strand
TTTACACCAAACGTCATGGCTGCGTAATATAAAAAATTTGGCAGAGCGGAACACCGTTCGTATATTGATGTATAATTAAAAACGTAAAAAAATAATAAAATGAATAGATTACCTGAAGAGTATATAGTAAGATGTGAAAATGCGGATCAAACGGATATAGTAGCATCGCATGTTAAAGGATGTAAAAGATGGATAGGTATGGGCCATCACAAATATGTTGTTAAGCATTCAGGACAGCTAAGTCATGATCTGCATGATAATAATTTACAAGATATTGTTAGGGAATCAGTCCAACATTTCCCTATTTTTTCATTCGAAAAGTGGGAATCATTAAAAAATAATAACATGAACAAATTAATTGAAAAGTATTTAGACAATAAACATTCAGTAACCATTAAAGACAAAAATCAACAAGTAGTTTTTTTTGAAGACGCAGATGGTAATTGGTTCGAAAACGAGTATAATAGTGATGGACAAACCTCAAGTTACAGAAATAGTGTTGGTGGATGGATTAAACGAGAATATAATGAATTTGGACGACAAATATCTTTCGCTGATAGTTCAGGGACATGGAGTAAAAGTGAATTTGATTCAAACGGAGTTGAAGTATTCTATGAAAATAGTTATGGTGATTGTTTTGATAGACGTCCTAAACCAATGGTACCAGAAGAAATTGTTGCTCAGTTAAAGTCATTGGACCAAAAACAGGTTATTGAATTGATTCATTTGGTAATTGAACAGTGTCATAACTAAGTCATATGAAAAATTTGGCGAAGCGGAACAGTGTTCGTATATTGATGTATAATAAAAAAATAAAAACATGGCAACATTAATTAAAAAAGCAGTAGTACCAAAAATACAAGACATTCATAAATTCGAAATTGGTAAAGTAGTTAAATGGAGTAAACGATTTCATGATGGTCGTAGTTATGAAACATGGAATTACTCAGGTGAGATTATCCGAATTAATCCTAAGACAGTCACTGTAGTAGATTCTGTTGGGAATATTTGGAGAGTAGAATATAATGAAATTATTTTATAAGTGTCATAACTAAGTCATCCCGAATGGTTGGCAGTTGTAAAAATGGTTTGTATATTGATGTATAATTAAAAATTAAATAAAAATAAAGGTTATGAGTAAAAGTAAAAAAACAGTAAACACAGAAGTGAAAACAGAACGTAGAGGTAGACCAGTTAAATCTGATAGTGCCCGTCAAATGAGATTAAATAAATTTGCTGATATGAAAGCAAGTGGAGTAGTAGTTAAAAGAGGTAGACCTGCTAAAGTAGTGGATCCAAATGCCCCTGTAGTTGTTAAGGAGCCAAAGGTTAAGAAAGTAAAAGCGGTTAAAGCAGCTAAAGTAAAGCCCGTAAACGACTTTGTTGAACAGATCATAAGTGAGGGCCCAAACCATAGGACCGTTTCTCATCCAACAGGTAAACCAGTTACTTACATCCGTTCAAATGATATAGTACAAGCAGCAGGTAAAGGATTTGAAGATGTAGCACAAGAAGGTGAATTGGAGATCGAAGATGTTATTGTGGATGAATTCGTTCCAAATGAAGATGATATTGCTGAATTAGAAGCATAGTCAGAATAGTCAGGTGGCGGAATGGTAGACGCTATCACATGAAAAGAAGAAGGAGGGTATACGGGTGATGCAAAAGCCTCCTTCATACAGGTTCGAATCCTGTCCTGACGGCAATTGTTGTGTTATTTTTTTATTATTGGAGTATGTGGTCCTGCCATTAAGTGGACCCGAATGGCCATTGGATAAGTGGGGGTTTCGTCCCCACTTCCGATCGCCTTAAAAAATCAACTATAAAGTCTTCCGCACCGTAGTTGTTACTTACCATTGCCCCCCGTCTTATATGAATGGGGAGCGCGCCAGGTAGGGTTGTTAGATGGGGTGGGAGCAACACGGGGATGAGCTGGGGGCCAAAACGTTGGTCGCCGCCATCACCCTTTAATGTCATCAATTAATTTATATATAATGAAAGTAAGAGCAAATTACTTAAACCGAAGTGCGAAACAAGCATTTTACACAGCACGTAAACGTAGTGGAGATGTTACTCGTATTGCTGAAACAACTGGTTACTCAACATCACACATTTCAAATGTAATGGCTGGTAGAAGAAGAATCAACGATACCATTGCTAACGAAATGTATAATGTATCTAGACGTAGAATGAAGAATAGTGAGAAACCAGAGATGGCAGATTACGATTTAGAATTCGTAATGTCGTGGTAGGATAGGACCACGTACTTAGTAGGATAGGACTACGTACTTAGAACGTATGAGGTACTTGGGTGGGCATATCGTATGGCCGCCCGAGTACGTTATATGCTCCCACGCGCGCTGTTATCCATCGATATGGCGGGCGACGGAAAATGGGCTTACATGTACAACCCTATCGCAAACGACCTTTCCACATCGATCTCATATATCCATATATACACAACATGTTATCCGCAATTTCCGAAATACCATTTCACGACATTTTCACATTCCCTACAAAAAATCCTTTAACAACCCTTTTCATGTCGATAGTCATATATACCTATATAAGCGTCATGACTGCGTCATACAATATGGTTGGCAACCCTAAATTTCGTTCGTATATTGATGTATAATAAAAATAGAAAATGAAAGAAACAACTAAGATTAGAAAGGGGCATTACATCCACATTAAAAGTGGATTACACATCGTATTTTGTATGGGTGAGAAATATGGTTATTGGAACATATGGGATGATGAAGAAGAGTGGCAGATAGGAATACCTACAAAATGGCAATGTATTGAAAAAATAGAAAAATTCTTTACCAACTTTAATTAAATAAATCATGAAAGTAAAAGTAAGAACAAAAAGCAATTTTAGACTTTTGAACGACAAATGGCTAGAATTAGTAGAGGTAGTAGGAACAAGAGTTACTACAAGACATTCATTTGCTGAATTTGGGACGCAGACCATAGACTTTACCCTAAGTGAAGTGGTTGAAATGGATACTACAAAAGATGCAGAAAAGAATTTAGGTAGTATTTTTGACAAAGCACTTAAACCATTTATGTAATGAAAATAATAAATAATATGAAAAACTTAACAAATTTAGTAGATGCTACCAAGCAAGTAATTAACAAAATAGAGGAAGAACCGTTGTTTTGTTGTGATAATTGTGGTGATAGATTTACAAGAGAAGAAATGGATTTAGTTGTTGAAGATGCAGACTTGTGCAAAAATTGTACTTACAAAAGTTTTAATAACGCACCTTACGGAAAATAATAAATAATAAATAACATGAAATTAAATTCAGATATTCCAAGTTTTAAAGGGGTTATTAGAAAATCCTATTTAACAAAAAACGACAAAGATGTAAATATTTTTGTAAATGTTTATTGTTTCGGTATTCAATCTGTTTCTGGAGTTATTCTAACATTCCATGTTATGACTGATGATGGTATGCTAAGAAGTAGAGTACCAATTTCAGAGATTTACATTAAAGAACCTGTAAATGATATTCCATTCCATTTTAAGCAATTATGGGATTGCTTTTCAGAAAATGTAAGTGTTATTTCTTATGATTTTTTAGGTTATCATAAAGCACAAATTGTTTTAAAAGATGGTTCTAAGATTTGGGCAACATATATGTTTACAGTTGATTGGTATGATAATCCTTATAGCGATGAACCATCAGACTATAAATGTGGTCATATTTTTAAGGCAGATGATGGATATTTATTATGCCAACCAAACAATAGAGTATTTTGGAAAGATAGCAACTGGATAACCAAAACAATGGCAGAAGATTTAAAGCAATTTAAAGTTGACACTAATTTACCTTCTGTTGAAAACCAATCTAATAGATGGGTAACAGAAGATACTAATTCATTTTATTACGATATAAAACTTAAAAAAGATTAACATGACAAAAGAAAAAACATCAAAAGGATTTGGACTTGGGACCGTCCTATTCTTAATATTTTTGGTCCTTAAACTAACAGGAGTTGGTATGGTAGCTACTTGGTCGTGGTGGTGGGTTTTATCCCCACTTTGGATTCCTATAGTAGTTGTTCTTGGTATACTACTTTGTGCTCTAGTATTTATTAGTTTGGCAGCATTAATAGGAGCTTTAATATCATGAGAAAAACACCAATAACATCATTTATGGATTGGTTCGCAACTGAATCAAACGCCAAAAAAACATTAACTGATAAGAATATCCAAGAAATTGAGCAAAAGTTAATACGATTACTTTTTGAGGAAAGAGAACTTTTGGAAGAATTTCACCGAGATGGAATTGGATATCAAAAATTCAAAACAAAATGGGGGAATTGTTGGACTGATGATATTTATAATAAATATTTCAAATGGGAGGAAAAATAACAACATTAAAAATTGGCGATATAACTATGAAATGCGTATTCCGTCATAAATGGGACTCACCAGAAAACTTATACACTACAGTTCATGAGTATAAGGTGAAGAAGCTTGGTATATTCTTTAGAAAAGATATGTGTCTTCATCTAGGTAAAGGAAAGCCGAACAGCTTACATCCTTCTATCATGTTAGGCCTAAATTTAATATGGGCTAAATGTTGGATAGAAATCAATTATAATATCCACCACTCAGAAGTGTAGTATTATACTACAAGTTGTAGTTATTACGTCGCCAAACTAGGCGTCATGGCTGCGTCATGCGAGAAATTTGGCAATCGTCAATTTCGGCCGTATATTGACGCATAATAAAAATAACATGAACAAAGAAACCAAAATTTATTCGGACTTTATAAAACAAAATAAAGTAAAGGTAACAAAGTGGGGCTACGAATTTAGAGGAGAGGAAGTAAGAGTATACAAATCAGATGAATCAAAATGGTGGTACTCAGAAATACATCAAGAAAATTGTTATACTAAAAAGTCTGCAATATACTGGTGCTTACGAAATAGATTCGAGAGTATAAATAGTATAATACAATAAAGCGTCATGACTGCGTCATGCGAGAGATTTGGCGAAGCAAAACACCGTTCGTATATTGATGTATTATTAAAATAAAAAAATAAAGGTTATGTATTTAAGCACAAGAGAAACAGTAGTAGGACCATTTAAAATCTATAAAGATGTAGATGGTAAATTTAAAAATTTCACAGATGGTTGTAGAGTTTTACCATCACCATATTTTGAAAATGAATATACCACAGTATTTACTTTAAAAAGAAAATACGTACCTGGTGAAAATAAAACATTTAAAAATGGTGGATTTGAAGTTTATGGTCCATCAGGTGAAATAAGAAACTTTGATTTAGATCAAGTAATCGTTCATCCTTTTGAACTGAAGATGACTAAATTCTTTGAAAAAGAAGATAATGTTGCAGTCAAAAACGAAACTGTTAAAGATGGTGTTAAACGTAAAAGAGGTCGTCCATCACTTGGTTTAGATGCAAAAGAAAAAGTTGCATATGTTCCTACAGGTGGTAAAAGAGGTCGTCCATCATCTATAATACCTAAAGCTCCTAAAGTAAGCAAAGGTGGTAAACGTGGTAGACCATCACTTAGTGATGCAGAAAAATTAGTTCGTCAAGCTGAGATGGAAGCAAAAGCAAAGAAATCAGGTGGTAAAAGAGGTCGTCCTGCTAAATCAAAAAAATCAAAATAATTATATGAGCATTATATTAGAACAAATGAATAGTAAGATATCAAATACTTTAAAAGTTCCTAAATTAGAAATTACATATAAGGTATCTGAAAAAGCAAAATCCAAATTTGGTCATTGTCGTTATATAGAACATGGTCATTATTTAATAAATTTATCTTCATTTATATTAAATACTGAATTAGAAAAAGATACTATATGTCATGAACTTTGTCATGCTTATGATCATCATTATTTTAAACCATTACCACATAACAACGATCCTGCACCTCATGGTATTGCTTGGAAAATGATGATGGACCAGGTTTTTGGCTATGTTAATGTAAAAGCTCAAGGAATTCATCAATCAAATTCTAAATCAAATGAATTACTAAAAGTAGGAAATGGAATGTTTGATCTTTATATTGAAGGAAATAAAAAAGCTATGTTTAAAATTTCAGGTAAAATGGTTAATATACGAACACCTCAAAATAAAATTTTTGATAATGTTTTAGAGGAAGAAAAATATATGACTATATTTATTAAGCTTTATAAAAGATAATATTATGACACAAAGTGATTTGGTTGATATAATGCAAGAGCGTTTAGAGTGGTGTGTTGAAACAGAACATTATGAGATGGCTGCTAAATTAAGAGATTTAATTAAGTATGAAACAATTGATGATGAAGAATATAAACATCAATATCATCTAGAGTTACTTAAAAAATACGCTCCCGAAACTCCAGAATTTTACGAACGAATGAAAGAGAAATATAATATCAAAGATTAAAATAATCAACGTAATTTAAGTGTAATATGAAAGGTTTGGTTTTATATCAGATCTTTCGTATATTGACATATAATAAAAATAAAAATAAAGGTTATGAAAAATTTCGAATTAGTATCAAAATTTAAACCTACACAAGATCAACAAATAGCTATTGATAAATTATATGAAGGTTTAAATGTATTTAAAAATCAAACTTTAAAAGGAATTACAGGTTCAGGTAAAACATTTGTATTAGGTAAGGTAATAAATAAAACTAACACACCTACTATAATAGTTGCACCTAATAAAGTATTAGCTTTTCAATTATATAATGAATTTGTAGACATGTTTCCTGATGAATTTGTAGGATATTATGTATCTAATTATGATGTATATAAACCAACATATTTCAATGAATCTTTAAATGCAAAAATTGCAGGTAAAGTTGTTGTTAATATAAAAAATAAAATGCTTAGATATCAAGTAAAAGATTTTTTAGAAACTTCAAATAAAGCTATTTTAATTTGTTCAAGTACTATATTGTTCCCTACATTTAAAGATGATATACCTGAATTGGTTTTAGAAAATAAATCTTATATTATTCGTAGATTAAATGAAGAAAAAGCTAAGCAAGTATTAAACTTCGAAAAAGAAAATAAAGTAGATGAAGCTATTCGTTTAGAAGATCATATTAATCATAGTATTAATAATTTAATTTCATCAGTTGATAGAGATGATGTATATTTTAATACTAGCATATTATCTATATTAAGTGAAAAGTCAAAAGATTTTTATTTAACGGATTATTTTAATAATATTAAACCAAATTTATTTATAGATGAATCACATTTATCTTTATTACAATTTTTAGCATTACCTTCAGCAAATAGAAAGCGTTTAGAAAAACTAGTTAGTAAAGGTTATTATATAAGTAATGTAATAAAAGATAACGTTTTAAATTTAAAACAATTACAAAAAAATATCAATACAACTACATATGTAAGCGCTACACCATCAAAATATGAATTAAATAATAGTAATCAAATAGTTGAATTACTAACACGCCCTAACAACTTAGTTGATCCTGAAATTGCTCTAAAAAATAAGGATTATTTTGGGAGTAATAAAATGGTGGATGATATTATTGATACAACATTAAAAGATGAAACTGTTTTTATAAATTGTTTATCAAGAAAGCAATTATTTGTTATTAGTAATTTACTCAATACAAATAATATAGATCATGAAGTTTTACATTTTAAGGTAAAACAAGATAAACGTAAAGCAATATTAAATGATTTACGAAATGGTAATTTAAAAGTTATTATTGGTATTAATATGTTACGTGAAGGTATTGATGTAAAACAATGTTCACTTGTTATAGTAGAACAAGCAAGTCGAAATAATTTTTTACGCACTAAATCGTGTTTAATTCAAATAGCAGGTAGAGCATCACGAAATAAAAATGGAAGAGTATTTATGTGTTGTGATACTATATCATCATCGTTAGCTGATGCTATAAGTGAAATAAATTATCGAAGAAATATACAATTATCAAAAATAAATTTTGAAAAGTAAAATAATTAACGTAACTTAAATGTCATATAAAAAGGTTGGTATTGTACTAAATCTTTCGTATATTGATGTATAATCAAAAAATATAAAATTATGAGCTGTTCATCAGGTAAATCAACAAAAAAAGGTCGCTATAATAAAGCGAACAATTTCAAACAACCTATATCGTACACAATCGATTCAAAAGGTAATGTTAAACCAATTTATTCATCTAAAACAAAATAATATGATACGAAACAATTTAAATCTTATCCCGTTAAATAACAACATTGATAAGTTAGTAGCGTTTGTTCCCTCTCTTAACAAAGATTGGCGAAACAATCAATTAATTAAATCAAAACCATTTCAAATCGAATCTTTAGATGTTGTCAGAGAGTTTCAACAACAAGGATGGTATATAAAAGGTGCAAATGAAATTAGAGATAAAAGTCGAAAAATTAAAAATCACTTTATCAAAATGGAACACCCTGATTTTATGATTCGTGATAAAAAAGGTAAGATTGAAGCAGTTGCTAATATGACTATTCAAAATAGTTGTAATGGTTCTAAACCTTTAGAAATGGACTTAGGTGTATATCGTATGATTTGTTCGAATGGTGCTGTTGCTCATACATCTTATAGTAATGCTAAAGTATCTCATACTGAAAAAGGTTTATATTCATTAAATGAAATCCTTTGCGATTTAGGTATTCGTACACAAGGTGTAATTAATGAATTTGATAAATTAAAACATAAAGATTTATCTGCTCGTGAAATGATGGCTTTAGCTAGTGATGCAGCAAATGTTCGTTTTGGTATAGGTAATAAAGTAAATGCAGCACAATTGCTTAATGTGATACGTGATGAAGATAAAGGTAATGATATTTGGACAGTATTTAATCGAATTCAAGAAAATTTAACACAATCTAATCGTATTAAAGATGCAAATATGAAATTATTAGGTGGTGTTAGTAATGTATATGAAGATACACGCATTAATAAAGAGTTATTTCAATTAGCACATTCATACGCATAACAAAGCGTCATAACTGAGTCATGCGAGAGATTTGGCATATTGCCAGATCTTTCGTATATTGACGTATAATAAAAATAAAAAAATGAAAAAGCAAAAAATGACACAATGGTTGTTGGATTGGATGGGTGAAAATGGATATATACCAAATGTCGATATTGACTTAATTGGGGCCATTGAACAAGCTAATAAAATATTTGAACTACAGATATTAGATGCTTATAATCATGGATATTGGGAAAGTGAAGATCCAACCAAAACTGCTGATATGTATTATAATGAAACATTTGGAAAGCGTCACAACGACGTCATACAATAAATTTGGCGAAGCGAAACATGGTTCGTATATTGACGTATTATTAAAATTAAAAAAATAAAGGTTATGCAACAATTACAAAAAAGAAGAGGTCGTCCTTCAAAAACACAATTACCAATTGAAAGTTCATTCAACGCAGATTCAATTAAATTAATTAGAGGAAATGAACTTAAATTCAATGATGCGCTTTTCATACCAATGAAAACGAAGAGTGAAATTGATACTATTTTATCAACTGAAGGTGGTTTAATGCCCGGTACCAATTTAGTTTTTGCAGGTGGTCCAGGTTCAGGTAAATCAACAGTAGTATTAGATATTTTAGCTAATCTTACGAAACAAGGTTACAAATGTTTATTTGTTAGTGGTGAAATGGATGAAATAGCTCATTATAAGTACTGTAAACGTTTACCTAAATTTAATTGTGTTCAAACACTGTTTTTAAAAAACTATTCACATTGTGTAAAGGAAACAATTGAACATGTATTTGATATGGGATATGATGTGATTGGTATCGATTCGATTGCTGAAGTAATAGATATGTATAAAGATGCATATCGTACTACTGAAAGTGCAGCTGAATATTGGTTTTTGCAAGTACAAGATAAAAATAAAAAAGGTGAAAATAAAGGTGGATATAACACAACGTTTCTTAACATACAACAAGTAACTAAAGCAGGTGAATTTGCTGGTTCGAATAGATTAAAACACATGACTGATGGAATGTGTCACATCGAAAGATCAAAAGATGGTTTACAACGTTCAATGCATTTCAGTAAAAATAGAGATTGCGATAAAGATTTTAAAATGTATTTTTCATTTTATAATGATCAGGTTCAATATACTTATACAGGTATTAATGAAGAATAAAATGACAATTGAGTTAGAAATATTAAAAAAGTATGCTGAGAGTTTCGGGTTCAAAGTAAATTTGAACTCGAAATCCTCTGAGATGCTTACTAAACGGGGCACATTAAATACTCCCTATAAAATTAATATTATAAACACTAACTCAACTCACCAATGCTATTTATTGCTGCATGAATTAGGGCATTGGGAATTGATGAAAGATTGGGACGTATATAAGCAAAAATATCAGTTTACAGCAACGGGTGATGAATTTGCTTGTGAAAAGATATATAAATATCGAAGACGAATTGCATATAAAGTAGATATAATGAGAGAAGAGTTTAGTGCTTGGGAAGCAGGTAAAAAACTAGCTACTAAACTAAATCTTAATATTGATGTGATGGATTATGACAGATATAGTATATCACCTTTATTTTCATATATTAAATATTTAGGAAATAAAAAATAAAAACATGGACTTAATTTGTAGAAACGACACATATTCACCCGACACACTAGAATTTTGGGCTAAAAACGGGGTCAATCATCCTATTAAAGACAAAATGTATTCACTAAGAAATTCTCAAAGACATACAAACGGTAAGATAGGAATTAGAGTAAATGAAATTATTAATCCAGCGATTCCTGTGAAACACGATATCCTTACGCAAATTACAGTAGAGCCGACTTTCAATATTTCACGGTTTGCTACTTTAGCAGGAGAAACACTAACTAAAGAAATGGTAGAACAAGTAGAAAATGAGATATCAAAATAAAGAACAAATGAGAGTGGATTATATTAGGATGAGAAGTGATAATGCGCTTTATCTTGACCTATTCTATGAAATTTACCTTCATAAAAATCAAAAACAAAATTTAGATTTTAATACATTTGCTCACATGTTTCAAATGTATGTTCATTCTACTCAATATTCATTATTGAATGATATGGATATTTATTTTAATGTGGTTAAGGTCTTAGATAAGGATAAACACACTATTAAGTGGATGTAAACGTCATGTAGACGTCATACGAGAGATTTGGCGAAGCGGAACAATGTTCGTATATTGATGTATAATAAAAAAATAAAGGTTATGACACAAACAACAATTAAATACTACGAAGGTTCAGTTGAATTTTATACTGTTAATTCAGCGAACGAAGTTAAACAATTAAATAAGTATGTTTTAAGTACATTTAAACATAAGTGTGCTTCTAAGAAAAGAATTGATGGTGAGCTTTGGGCTGAAGTTTTTGAAAATGGTAAATCAACTACTAGATTTATATATAATCAAAAATTAGGTTTAAGAGTATTTTCAACCCTAGAATTATCTAAATAATATGGCTTTATACGATTGTACAATAAAATACGACATGTTTAGTAGTGAAGTTAACCAAATAATATATTCAGAAGATCCTTTAACTTTACAACCTAAAAAACAAGGTATATCCTCATCACATGTTAAACGTTTTTACTACGAAATAGAATCAATTATTGCTCCACATTTGCTTAAAATAAGAAATCAAAAATACATTATTCCTAATTGGCAACCAGTTCATCCTAACACTGAATTAGCTGATATTATTTGGATGAAACCAAAATCAGATAAAGTGATTGTTGAAAAAGAACAATGGGAATTTTTAGGATCTGATGGTGTAAGTAGGTATTTTGTTAGGAAAACAGGTAATCAGTTTAAATGTACATGTCCAGGGTATTATCGTTCATTTACTAGAGAATGTAAACATATTAAAGAATGTAAATTAAAATAAAATGGAAACAGCACAATTAGTTCAAAAAGTTTATAGAGTAGACTTTACATATAGGGGGGAAAATTACTTTTCAATAGTTACAGAGGATCTTCTTTCCGACAAAGAGAACATAGAAGTTATTATGAAGGAAAGAAATAGAGTAGCGATTGATAGTGATGAAGAAATTTATAAAAATCTTGAAAAAATAACATATGAAAAATACAACGCAACCAAAAAGAGGTAGACCATCACGTGAAGATGCTATAGTTGAATCTAAATTCACCAAAAGATTTGATGATGATAATGGAGATTATTCAATTTGGACATTTGATTTAACAAAAAATTCAAACGGACCTATAAAAACAGAGATGTTTTATAAAAAATCACCTACCTCATTTGAGCAAGATCAGGAAAATTTACCATTAACTAAACGAAAATATGTTAATGAAGAAAATAATAAGGTGGTTTCATACCAAAGAGCTAAATCATTAAATATAATATAATGGCAGAAAAAAGAGGTTGGACAGGTAAAAGCATTTATGATTTTAATCCATCAGCATGTTTAGAGGTTTTAATTAACGAGAAGTGGTTTAGAGTAACTTGTGAGGATTTTAGGAGTTTTGATGGTTCTAGAAGAATTACTCAACGTGTAAATGAAGAAAGAATATGTTCTGAGTATAATGGGATTGTTTATTTTCATCGTACTAATGAACAAGCTACTCCAACTAACAGTAATGCCGTATTATATATTTCTGACAAGAAAAATAATACACAAAAGTTGAAGAATAGAGACATGAAACGTGGGAAATTAGAAGAAGATTATTACATTTAAATAAATAAAGGTTATGAATAGATTAGAAATTGTAAATTTGTATTTAAAAGATACATTTGAGTTTTTAGAAGAAAATGAATTTTTTGAAGACGTCAGTAACGAAGATGGTATTGATGATATTAAAAAATTTAAGGAATTATTTTTATACGAATTAGAAATTAAGGTATTAGATGCTTATGATAAGCAAAACTCACCCGACTTGGCTGAAGAGGAATTTATTGAGGCTATGAAGTTAGCTATTGTAGAATATCATTTAGAATCTTTAAAAGACAAAGGCTTAATCCAAACCGAACTAGATCCAGAATCAGGAAAGATGGTTTACTCATTAAATAAAGATATATCTTTAGAGGGTGATGGTGGATATGGAATGTATGATCATTAATTAAAATAATAAAAATGCAAACACAAACTTACATAAATAACGATCAAATTATTAAATTCAATATTTCTCCACATCACAACTCAATTATTATTACTTTAACAGATGATGGAATGGGGGATGAATTTACTCTAGCTAAATTAGTAGGTGATAAATATGAATGGATAAGTGAAAAGAATAGAAATTTATATTTCTCTTTATTTAAAGAACATACTTATTTAAAGAGACATTTGAAAAAAGCAATTGGATTGCTCCACAATAATCATGTTGATAATGACTTTAAAATCAGAACACAATGTTTTAAAAGAAAATTCTTAATACAAGTATCAAAAATATTACGATAATTTATTACTATTTAAAATTGATCCATTATTTAGTAAAAATAAAATACATGATAGAATTAAGGGTTTAAGCCCTTATACAGTACTTTTATTGCCCTTTCGTCTAACTGGCAGGACAAATGTTTTTGGTACATTGAATTGGAGTTCGAATCTCTGAGGGGCAACATATCACTAAAATTAAGCTCACTTTTGTGGGCTTTTTT
>Ga0181346_1000828_pt1 | contig 13659 bp, 16 predicted proteins | sample Su13VDMM15DN_FD_130100 | JGI IMG/M metagenome (GOLD analysis project Ga0181346, IMG submission 130100) | Freshwater viral communities from Lake Michigan, USA - Su13.VD.MM15.D.N | ecosystem: Environmental > Aquatic > Freshwater > Lake | place: USA: Michigan | collected 2013-07-15 | reverse complement strand
CCAAGTACTGGGCCGCTCAACAACAGAAACGGGTGCCGAAAAAGCTGTGGCTATGCGAAGAACCCAGCAGAAAGAGCGTGCTCGACTTCAAGCTGAAATATCACAGTCGCAAAAGTCTATCGCAGAACTTAACGAAGCCCGTGCACCTATTGCCGCAGAGGTACGCAAGGTCGAAGCGGAAGTAGGACCAATAAAATACCTTGCAGCCTTGATCTACGGAGATAATCCTGATACCAATCTATTAGAACGTGCAGTGCGATGGATGATCATAATGATTGTGCTGGTGTTCGATCCGTTGGCTCTGACATTGATCTTGGCCGCCAGCAAACAATTTGAATGGGCACGACAAGGCACCGGTGGGTTTGTGCATGACGAACCTAAGTATGAACCTGACGACGGGCCACTGTCTGATGACCAAATAGAACAGATACAAGCCAGTGTGGAACTGCCCAAAGATCCACATCCACCAGGTTGGATGTTTGATAAAAAAGAAGACAATCGTCTGTGGAACGAACGCTATCCTTATCTTGCTACCCCATTTATACATTTTGAGAATCTCAAGCCCCTAGTGGCACCTGATCCTGTCAAAGAAGATCAAGCCGCAATGGCCATTGTACCGCCAGAAAAGATTCCGGGTGTAGAAATACGTCCTTGGACTGACGAAGAAATTGAAGCACTAGATGCACATGACGAAGAAGAAAAACTAGCAGTCAAAGCATGGAAAGCTGCCAACCCTGACGATACCATTAAAGCACAAAGAGTCAAATTAGCCCGTGGGAAAATTGATCATTTGCCCTGGCAAGAGCCTCCCGAAACCACACATGCATTTGGCACGGAATTTCCTAACCAACCCACCAAAGGTGATACATATTTAAAAGTAGATATTATTCCCAGTCAATTGTACAAATACAACGGAAAGAGTTGGATACATATTGATAAAGATCTTTCAGACAACTACACTTATGATACAGCATACGTTGATTATCTCATTGCCAAAGTTGATTCCGGCGAATATGATCCCGATTTGCTGAGTGATGTAGAACAAGAACAAATAACACAACGACTAAACACAAACATATGAAATCAACCGAGAATCTTAATTCCTGTAGTTTTTGCGGCAAAAACAAAGATTCAGTAAAAAAACTTATTGTAGGAGACAAAGTTGGAATCTGTAATGAATGCGTAGACCTATGCCAAGATTTATTGACCACCGACTCTCCAGAAGAAATCGTAGCACCTGTCACGTCAGACGCACTTGATCCAATGTTGCTCAAATCATATCTTGATCAATACTGCATTGGACAAGATGATGCCAAGATCATGCTGAGTGTGGCCATTGTCAATCACTACAAGCGCATTAATAAAACTACTCCAGAACCAGAATTAGACAAAGCCAATGTGCTTATGCTTGGTCCGACTGGGTCAGGTAAAACACTGTTGGCAAAATCTGTAGCAAGATATCTTGATGTTCCATTTGCCATTGCAGATGCCACTTCTCTCACTGAAGCTGGATATGTAGGCGACGACGTTGAAAGTTTGATCACACGCTTATACACTGCGGCCGAAGGCAATGTTGAACGTTGCCAACGTGGTATAATTTTTGTGGATGAAATTGATAAGATTGCTAGAAAATCTGAATCTACATCAATCACTAGAGATGTGTCTGGCGAGGGTGTACAACAGGCATTGCTAAAGATGGTTGAAGGTACTATATGTCGTATACCTGCAGGCGGTGGAAGAAAACATCCAACTGGAGACATGATAGAAATTGACACTCGTAATATTTTGTTTATTGCTGGTGGTGCATTTGTTGGATTAGATGGTATTGTTAAAAATCGAATTCAAGGAACTAGTATTGGATTTAACGCACAGGTTGAAACTAACGTGGATGCCACACTGAGTCAGACCACTCCGGACGATTTGGTAAAGTACGGAATGATACCTGAGTTTGTGGGAAGATTTCCGAATTGGGTCAGCTTGAAAGAACTAAGCAAAGAAGATTTGATAAAAATTCTCACTGGCGTAAAAAACAATTTCATTGAGCAATATCAATGGTTGTTTTCTGATGATGGTATAGAATTAAAGTTTACTGATACTGCATTAGATACCATAGCAGAACGCACAATGGCCAATCATACTGGTGCTCGTGGCCTGCACAGTGAATTAGAACGGGTACTGATGCCCCATATGTACAATCTCAAACGTTACCCTACTATTGGAATAAAGTGTGTAGAAATTGATACTATAATGGTAAATATTCCTAAAGCACTTAGGGGAACAAGTTGAAATTACATGGAAGATCAGTATTAGTAACAGACGGCAACGTAGACAAAGCTCTACGAAAATTCAAAAAGAAAATACTCGAATCAGGGTTGCTTAACGATCTACGTGCTCGTGAATTTTACGAAAAACCCACTACCACAAGAAAACGCAAAAAGTCAGCAGCTAAAAATCGTTGGCAAAAACATTTGATTGCACAATCGCTGCCTAAAAAACAGTTTTAATGTACATTGAGTTTGCACTTTCGGACAATCGTCCTGGACCCGATTTACTATTAATTCGATATCAGTTGGTCAAATGGGCCACACAAAATGGTCAAATCAACTACAAAGAAAAAACAATAAAACACAAACATCGTGTGACATTTGACAACGACAAACTCTATACATATTTTGCACTTACGTGGAATCCTGCTCAACATAATCAGCTCAAATACCGTCTAATAGAGCCAATGGAAACTAGACAACCATAGAGATTTTGTGTATAAATACACTTGTAGATGCCCATGGTGGGGTCTACATTCAAAAGTCATCTTGCTTAATAAAGGAGAAAACAAATGACAAAAACTCTCACCCTTCGCGCTTTCGACATTCCCTCAATTCACAAATTTGGTATCGGTTTTGATAACATGTTTGATGAACTCATGCGTGTGAGTGCTCAACAATCCGGCACAAACTATCCACCCTATAACATTGTACAAATCAATGAAGATGAGTACACGATTAGTCTTGCTGTGGCCGGGTTTGGGCTTGATAATCTTTCAGTTACCAAGGACAAAAACTTCTTGATCATTGAAGGCAGAGAGCATCAGTCTGACAGCGAAAAGATTGTGCCAACTTATTTGCATAAAGGTATTAGCAACAGAGATTTCCGTCGTGAATTCCAACTTGCGGACCACGTGGAAATCAGCAATGCTCACCTTGAACTTGGTATTCTGAGCGTTTACTTAAAACGTGAAGTGCCGGAAGAAGCCAAGCCAAAGACTATTGCTATCACATATCAAAGCTAATATAATAGTAAATACAGCAGTGGGATAGGCCCACTGCTGACATCAAGGAAATAACATGGCACATGCAGAAGCAATTACAGATATTCGAACAAAAAAATTGGTTAAAGAACCGCCATTATTTCGGGTGATCTATCTTAATGACAATAAAACCACTATGGAATTTGTGGTAGATTCGTTAATAGAATTTTTTGGCTACACCGAAGAAACTGCGGCAAAAATTACCATAGACATTCACGATGCTGGATCAGCTGTTGTGGCTGTACTGCCTTATGAAATTGCAGAACAAAAAGGCGTTGAAGTTACACTGAGCGCACGATCACAAGATTATCCGTTACAGATCAAACTTGAGCCTGACGAAAAATAATCAAACAGTTATCTCTATGCGTTTAGGGTAATACACATGCTGACGATGCTCGGTATCACCACGCCCTCGACAGTTATTAACATATCGCACATTGTCAATAATTCGATCCACTGATCTATGATAATGTCCAAAACACCAAGTATTAATTTTGTGTTCAGTGTCGTTGGAAAGTACCAGTCGCATTAGTTTATTGCCCATACAATTAAAATGATGTGTGTTGACCAGGTCTAAATCATGATTGATCAGTTCGGCATTAGGCACAGTGTGAGTGACCACAACAACTTTCTTAACGTCGTTGTGAGTTTGAATGCGTTGGATAGTGTTAATAAGATATGCAGTATCGTTTCTGCCGTGGTCCTGAATGGCATGTGCGTCTATGGTAATTTCGGGCATGCGTTGTTCGTATACTTGCCTCATCCAGTCTTGGCTGGCAGAATGATCAATGGAATCATCTAGATCAAATCCCCACCAGCCATTTGCGCCTATAATAGCAACCCCGTCAATTATGATTAGATTGTTTTGCAAATAGGTAACGCGATTGATACGTTTTAGTGTTCTGGTTAAATTTCGATAACTGGCATCTAAGTCATTTAATTGATAGCGATGCTCGTCGTTGCCGTCTATATAAAATACTGCGGCATAACATTTGGAAAGATGTTTTAAAAATTCACGCAACTGTTGATGATCACGGGTTACATCACCGGCTACTACACATATAGGGCTGGTTGCTTGCCCTATTAGATCCAACGGTGTATCCCAGGTATCTAAGTGCAAATCGGAAATTAAGTCAAATGATAAAGTCATGATACATATTTAAAAGGAATTTACATGAACATAATATTTGGAGCGGACAATGCTGCTCGTGCAACAAACAAGTACATTGTTTTAGAATTAGACACAGTAATGATAACACCGACTGCGGAACCATTGGTAGCATTTGGGCTGATTGAACTGGTTCCTTTACGTGACATGTCTAAAATTACCAGTCTATCTGACTTGCATTCCAATCTAATCAAAGAATATAAAAAACAAAATTGGAAATTCTGCGAGGACGCAATTGAGCACCTTCAAGGTGCGTGGAATAACGAGTTGGATAGCTTCTATATAGATCTGCACAGTCGCATTCAAACAAACAAAACTCAAACATTGGATACCAACTGGTCCAGCGCACTGGTCAAATACTAACGTTGATTTCTAATGTAGTTAATTGCAAATTTTCTTAGATTGTAGTTTGACTCAGTATAGTCGGGATTTTGCTGTCTAAGCTGTCGACGAGTTTTAAGATAGAATTTTCCTCTTGGTTGGCCAAGATCTTTGTATGCCTGATTGAGATTTGTTTTTAATTCTTTTTCTACTGTGTGTTGAAATTGATCACTGAAGAAATGTTGTTTGTTAAACTGTGCAATTTTTCTAACTTCTTCTAAAAATACACGTTGTTCAATGCCAGTTAACTGTTGAATTTTTTGCATGCTTTCGACAATTTTGTTTAGTCGAGCTAGGCTATGTTGTTCAAGATCATACGTTTCGTCAATCCAGGGCGCAAATGTTTTAAACCCGTAATCACGCAGATACTGTAGACTCAACGGTCCAGCCGCCAACAAAAATGGATGCCCACATGCAACAGCTCGTAGGATTTTTTCAGTAAGATGAATTCGTTCAGTATCAAATTCTGTTTCTAACACAACACTTATTTGGGTATTGTTAAAATCTTCAACATTGTAATCGGCGCTGGCGCTGCTGTCTATTGCATTGTTGTTAATATTTTCAAGCACATCTATGTGATCAACCACAAAGTCTGGGTTTTCAAACTCATGTTGTTGATAGTGATATCCTTTGCTACAATATTTGGCCACAGTAACTTGACTGTGTTGGTGTAAATTGGTTTCAATTAATCTGGACAAAAATTTCAATCGATATTCTCGACGATCACTCCAGTCTCTGCAATAAATTAAAAATGTTGTTTGATTGTCAGACAAATAGTTTAACCGATGGTCTATCTCGGCAAATCTGTACCAATCTCTGGCAATCACGGCGTGACACCAATAGTAAACCGGAATGTGACCATTGGCTTGATACCATGTAACTTCAGATGAATTTTTTTCAGAATGTATCAGGATTACTTTTTCATGAAGGTTACAAATTGCAGCTCGACTGGCTAAATTTTTGTTGCGATATTCATCTAGATAAACCTCAATATACGTGTTGTGGTCAAATTGAAACCATTTTAAGTAAGTGTCTAATGTTATGTTCTCATACAGAGAATGATTCAATGGCTCTTGATCGTGTGCAAGAACATGCACTGTAGATAGATATGTTTCGGCATTGGTATGCCACAACGGATTAAAGTCAGAAATATTTTTGCTACCGTGTGGGTAAAATAAGTAGATTGTCGATGGCTTGGGTAGCAAGTTGTCAATCCAATGATAAAGATTAGTTAAAGGAACACTCATGAGTAAAATTGGTTTTATTGGTATCGGTAAATTGGGACTCGACTGTGCAGAAGTCATGGCCGAAAAGCACGAAGTAAGGGGTTATGATATTTACCCACGAGTCAGCGACTCAGTTAAAGTCTGTGACATTGACGAATTGGTCAATGAAAGCGAATGGATTTTTATTGCTGTGCCAACACCGCATGCAGAAGGTTATGATGGTAGTGTGCCTAGTTCGCACATGGAGCCTAAAGACTTTGGACACGACGCTGTGATTGATGCAATCAAAAAAGTAAATCAACACGCCAAGTCATCCAAAAAGGTTGTGTTGATTTCCACAGTATTACCCGGCACCACACGCAAGAAGTTTGTGCCGCTGTTGGATTCTACACATCAGTTCTTGTACAATCCGTACTTGATTGCCATGGGTTCAGTGAAGTGGGACATGATCAATCCTGAAATGGTTATCATTGGCACCGAAGATGGCAGCGTTACTGGCATAGCCGGTGAATTGATTGCTCTCTACAAGTCCATGATGGCAAATGACCCACGTTACGAAATTGGTACCTGGGACGAATGCGAATCAATCAAGATCTTCTACAACACATTTATTTCAGCCAAAGTGGGCTTGGTAAACATGGTACAAGACTTTGCAATCAAGATTGGTAATATCAATGTAGACGTGGTCACAAATGCACTCAGCCGTAGCACCATGCGCATCATGGGGCCAAAATACATGACAGCAGGCATGGGCGATGCAGGTGCATGCCATCCACGTGATAACATTGCTTTGCGTTGGTTGGCACAAGAGTACGACATTGGATATGATCTGTTTGATACGGTGATGCATGCTAGAGAAATCCAAGCAGAAAATCTTGCTAAGTTCTTGATAGAAGTCAGTCAAGCAAATGGTAATCTTCCTATTGTGATCCATGGCAAAGCCTACAAGCCTGATGTGCCTTATTGCATTGGCAGTTACTCAACATTGGTAGGACACTATGTTACCAAACACGGTCATGCTGGATTAACGTATTTGGATCCCCTAGCAGATGATCCAACTGATGTGGTAAGTGATGTGACTGGTCCTGCTGTATTTTTATGGGCACACAATCGCAAGATAACATACGAATACACAGGTGATCAAGAAGACACCCAGCCATACTGCACAATCAAACCCGGTAGTATCATTGTTGATCCATGGAGAAAACTGTCAGATACAGTTGACGGAATAACTGTGGTCCATTATGGCAACACAAGAAAATAACAGTTGGGCACAGGGTAAAATTGATCCATGGTGGGGACTGCGCCATCGTGAACTGAAATATTTTTCTGAACCATTCAATGACGATGCAAGTTTGTCTGAATGGAGAAAGCTAGGATATACTCAAAAGAAGTTCACGGGCAACATGTATGACATGCGCTGTTCCCCACCAGAATGGATGACTGGATTTGAAAAGTATTTTCCTTGGCAAAATCTCAGCTGGAGTGTGTATCAAATGACTCCGGGATGCGTACTACCCATGCATGAAGATACCTATACCAAATTCAAAGAAATTTATAACGTTTCAAAGTCAGCCACAGTTGTAAGAACCATTATTTTCTTAGAAGATTGGGCAAGTGGGCATTATATGGAAATGAACGGTAACCCTATTACAAATTGGCATGCCGGAGATTGGGTCTCATGGCATGATGATTTCTCACATCTGGCTGCAAACATAGGTAAAACTAACCGTTATACGTTACAATTAACCGGAACCTTGTGATGATTAGCAGTTATAACGAATGGGATCGATTGCGTCAAATAGTTGTGGGAGTGGCAACTGATGCCAATTGGCCTGTGAACGATCCTGTGTTTTCAAAAGAGTCAGAAAAGACTACCTGGAAAGAAACTCCTGTCCCGCGTGGCCCTGTACCACAAAGAATAATTGACGAAGCCAATGAAGACTTGGATAGTCTAGCAACAACTTTGCAGGGCATGGGAGTAGAAGTCTTGCGTCCGACTGAGTTAAACTTTCAAGCACATGATGGCATGTACAACTACTGTCCTCGTGATCGATTGCTTGTGTATGGATCAACCATAGTAAATCCAGCCATGATGTATCCCTGTAGAGACATGGAACTGCAATGCTATCACGACATTGTGGACAAAGCTGCAAACTACCTATTCATGCCTCGTCACGAAGGCATGACACTAGACGCTGCCAATGTGTGCAGGCTTGGTGACAAGATGTTGTATTTAGAATCAGCATCAGGCAATCGTGCTGCATACAATTGGTTGTGTGCGCAGTTTCCAGACGTCACAATAGAACTGTGCAATTTCTACGTTGGGGTGCATATTGATTCGACCATTGTGCCGCTACGTGAAGGCCTGGTCTTACTAAACGGTTCTAGAGTTGGATTTGATACTGTGCCCAAGGTATTTGATGGATGGCACAAAATTTGGGTGCATGACGTTGTGGCTCAGGACTTTTATCAATATCCCTATGCATCAAAATGGATTGCCATGAACATGTTGGTAGTAGATCCGCACACTGTGATTTGCGATGCTGATCAACCTGAACTTATCAAAACACTGCAAAGCTATCAGTTTGAAGTTGTCCCAATGAAATTGCGGCACAGTCGCACACTTGGAGGCGGATTTCATTGTGTTACATTGGATCTGAATCGTGAACCATGAACATTGCCTGGCTATTTGCTGAAAACACTCTGTTGCCGCCCGCAACAGATATACAGGCCATAAAAGATGCTGCACCTGTTTGGGGATCGTGGCGCACACAGCGTGGTTACCAAACAGACAATGTGATTTGTTGGCAACATGATCAAGCAGTTCAATTGGTTGCACAAGGATACCCTGCTATTTGCAACTTGTTCATTCACCAAACAGTATACGATGAATTGAACCAACCAGAAGGTGTGCAGGTGTTTGGCGGCGAGTTTGTGCATGAAGTGGATTCTCGAGACGACATTGTGGGCATGCATTTGGTATCAAACAGTTCGGACATTGTGCTCATGATTGGATTTGATTTTACTGAACCCAAAACACCCACCCAAAGTAAAACCAACTATTTGGGCCTAGCTGCTCAGGTCATGCAGGACAATCCAAAACGGCAATGGGTTTTGGTTGACCACCCTCCAGAATTAGCAAAACCATTTGGCGAACTCAAAAATATCACTTGCGATAAAATGAAAAATGTGCTACAATTACTCATGTTCAACACAACTGAGTAATTTACATGACTTCTCGTTTTGGCTTTTGTTGCAAATGGCTCAATGACCCTGAGGAATGCGGGGGCATGAAAGTCAATGCTGTGGACCGTGATATAAACGGAAGATCAACTACCATGCGCTGGCTTCGTGAGCATGCCGCCGAAGCTGATCAGCGTCAGTGGGACATCATGAATCATAACGCTGCCGCGGCCCTTAAAATGGTCGAGCGTGTGGGCGCAATGGAACCTGAACGCAGAATGGTACGACTGGGTTCAGAAATGTTACAGGGTTACACAGAACCCTCCTGGATAGATTGGTGGCAACGACGTGAAATTCAAGATCACTGCGAACGCATATTTGCTCCGGTTGGTGATGCTGCTCGGCGTCTGGGTGTACGGCTATCCTTTCATCCAGGGCAATTTTGTGTGCTGGCAAGCGAATCGGATGAAATTGTGGAACGGTCCATACTTGAATTTGAGTATCACGCTGATATGGCGCGGTGGATGGGGTACGGCGCTGACTGGCACACTCATGGGTTTAAGATCAATGTACATCTCTCGGGCAAGGGCGGCCCTGCTAAGTTTTTGCGCACTCTAAGCAGACTAAGCACCGAAGCTCGAAACTTAATCACAATAGAAAATGACGAACTTACAAACGGAATTGACGTTACTCTTGCCGTGGCTGATCATGTTGCTCTTGTGTTGGATATCCATCACCACTGGATCAACAGCGGCGAATACATTGCCCCTACGGATCCACGTGCGCAACGGGTTCTTGAGTCTTGGCGCGGTGTTCGTCCTGCACTACATTACTCAGTTAGTCGTGAAGACTGCCTTGTTGACCACTCTCGTACAGTAAAACCTGACTTGAGTGCGCTATTGGCACAGGGTTACAAAAAGCAAAAACTTCGAGCACATTCAGACTTCATGTGGAATGACGCTGTGAATGACTGGGCAATGACCTTTGCTAATCAGTGGGACATTCAAGTAGAAGCCAAAGGCAAAAACTTGGCCCGCGATCAGATATACCAGCATTGGCTGGCAGCTCGATGAATAACATTTTAACCGACATATTTGAATGGATCCGAAGTGATTACAAGACCCACCCTTTTAGGTTTGTCATGGAAGTATTGGCTTGGGTTATCAGTATTGGTTGCAGTATCACAATGGCGATCACTCTACCAAATCCACCCTTCTTTGCTCTTTATCCTGTGTGGATCACTGGCTGCACTATCTATGCCTGGGCTGCTTGGACTCGCAGAAGTTTTGGGATGCTGGCTAACTACCTTCTGCTCACGACTATTGACACGATTGCGTTGATCCGACTAGCGTTTTTATAAATATACAATGATTTATAAAGCAATAAAGTTTGTATTTCTATTACCGTTGTATATGGTGTTGGCGTTTATGTGGTTAGGTATTATGCCGCTGATAATGGCAGGTATGACATATGGTGCATTCAAAGAATGGCTTAAACTTTTGGCATAGTCGATCCAAAGTTTTGTCATCCAAAAATTATTCTATAAATATCTGCCTAAAGCAACCAATAGGCAACACATGGATAGATATAAAGAACTTGAACAACTTATAACACAATTTAGAAGAAACTTACCCCAAGACCAAAACTACGCAGACAGATTGGCAGAAGAACTAGAACTAATAAGAGATCAAAATTTTGCTCGACATTTTTTGCGAGTGAGAGAAATACTTGATCTCACCACAGACATACCGCATATCACAAGAGGCTCAGCAGGATCCAGCCTGGTGTGCTGGCTTATGGGCATCAGTGATCTTGATCCTGTAGCAGAAAACATTCCTATAGCACGTTTCATGAATCCTAAACGTGATGATTTACCTGATATTGATCTAGACTTTCCGCATTGGCAACAAGCCACAGTGATGAATAGAATATTCAAACGATGGCCTGGTCGAAGTGCCAGAGTTTCAAACTATGTGATGTACAAGGAAAAGTCCGCCAAAAGAGAGGCAGCCAAAAGACTAGGCGCCAAAGGCACACTCAAGCGAGGTTTTGAATTCAATCAAGTGCTACCGCCTGAAGAAATAGAAGAAGCCAAACGTGTAACAGCCAAACTCATGGGCAAGAAACGTTGCATCTCAAAACACTGCGGAGGCATCTTAATCTTTGATCGTGCTGTGCCCAAGAGTCTGATCAACGGCGACAATCAAATCTTGTTGGACAAATATGAAATTGAAGATCTTGAACACTTTAAGATTGATATCTTGGCCAATAGAGGACTCAGCCAACTGTGGGAAATTGATCAGCGTCCGCTAACTGATTATCCTGAACATGATCAAGCCACCAGTGACCTACTGGGTCGTGGTGATGTGTTGGGTGTCACACAAGGTGAGTCGCCAGCTATGAAAAGACTGTTCAGAGCTCTCAAAGTAAAGAGCCGTAGTGACTGCACCTTGGCCACTGCACTGATCCGACCAGTAGCCACACAAGGTCGCCGCAAAGCATCAGCATTTCAAGACTGGTCAGCTGATACCATACAACAAGACACAGTGGTGTTTGAGGATGACGCCATCACCATGATAGCAGATATTTTAGAATGCGACATGTACACCGCAGACATGTGGCGCAGGGCCTTTGCCAAACGCAATGAAGAAAAGATCTACGAATTCATGCAGTTAATTGGAGACCATCCCAAAAGAGACAGTGTGCTGAGTGCCTTGCGAGAACTCAGCCATTTTGGTCTGTGTCGTGCTCACGCTACCAATTTAGGTAGATTGATCTGGGCTCTAGCCTATCACAAGGCACACAATACTGAACAATTCTGGCAGGCTTGTTTGAAACACTGCGAAGGCAGTTATAGCAAGTGGGTGTATTGGCAAGAAGCCAAGCTAGCCGGAGCTGTTCCATCACCTTGGGAAGGCGGCGAGTGTGCGGAACTGGCTCGCACTGGTCGTTGGACCAGCAGTAGATTTATTCCGGGCTGTACTGAAATACGTCGGCCGGGCGAAGTGGAATTCTTAGGACTAGTTGCCAATTATCGAGTGTTCAAAAGCGGTGCTAAGGATTACATTACCTTTGCTACCCTTGGCACCGGCAACGGACGCTACTTGGATGTGATACTACCACATGCTATCTCATTTGCAGATCAACCAATTCTATGGGGAAAAGGCCGGTTGGACTTTACAAACAGTTCAGAATGTGTTAAAGTATACAAAAGCAAACGCATGCGACTGCAAGATATAGCACATATTGATTAATGGCCAGACTACACATATACCCCCATAACGAACCACAACAAGATCTGCACATAGTGGCAGATCCTGCCGCATTGAGAGCACTAGCACAGGCTCTGTTAAGTGTGGCAAAAAACCCAAACAGTTTTGAGCGAGTGAAATTGCACACCAGTGATGGCCATGAATACACTGCCATGATTGTGTCCGGGGTAGGCGAAGAGGAATGGCAGAACATCCCACCGGCCTATGCTGACTCAACAGTTCCTGCGATATCTACGCTGGAAGACTATCACAGTCTAAAAAAACAGTTGACAGAGTCTCAACAAAAACTGTAACAAAATTGTAACAGATTTCTCTGTAAATACTTTATGGAGAAAACATACCGAAGCATCTTCATCTCCGATGTTCATCTTGGTACCAAAGAGTGCCAAGCCGATCGTCTAAACAATTTCCTCAAGCACAACACCTGCGAATCCTTATACCTAGTGGGCGACATCATTGACGGCTGGAAGGTACAACAAAATCGATTGAGATGGAAGCAAAGTCATACCAATGTGGTTCGCAGGATCTTAGGCCATGCCAAACGCGGCACACGAGTTGTGTATGTGGCCGGCAATCACGATGAATTTTTACGTCCAATGATACCTGACGGTATTACCTTTGGGCATGTGGAAGTTCGCAATCAATGCGAACATGTGGGTGCAGATGGAAAACATTATTTGGTCACACACGGTGATCTATTTGATGGCATAACTCGCTTGGCTCCTTGGCTGAGTTTTTTAGGAGATAAAGCATATGATTTTATACTATTTCTCAATACTAAGTTTAATTGGATACGTCACCGCTTGGGTTTTGGGTACTGGAGTATTAGCCTGTATCTTAAGCATCGCGTTAAAAAGGCTGTAGATTTTATATTTCAATTTGAACGCAATCTCACTGACTACTGTAAAAAGCGTGGATTTGATGGCGTAATATGTGGACACATTCATCATGCTGAAATCAAAACTATAAATGGCGTTGTTTACATGAATGATGGCGACTGGGTTGAGTCATGCACCGCATTGGTAGAACATCATTCAGGTGCATGGGAAATTGTAACATGGACTCAAAAAAATGACAAAGAAGATATTAATAGTAACAGACAACTTGCCGGATCAGATT
>Ga0181346_1000827_pt1 | contig 13671 bp, 20 predicted proteins | sample Su13VDMM15DN_FD_130100 | JGI IMG/M metagenome (GOLD analysis project Ga0181346, IMG submission 130100) | Freshwater viral communities from Lake Michigan, USA - Su13.VD.MM15.D.N | ecosystem: Environmental > Aquatic > Freshwater > Lake | place: USA: Michigan | collected 2013-07-15 | reverse complement strand
GTAGGCCGCCCACGCGGACTGCTGGATGGCCTCGTAGGCCGCCCACGCGGGCTGCTCGATGGCCTCGTAGGCCGCCCACGCGGACTGCTGGATGGCCTTGTAGGCCGCCATCGCGGACTGCACGATGGCCTCGTAGGCCGCCCACGCGGGCTGCTGGATGGCCTCGTAGGCCGCCATCGCGGACTGCACCCGATCCGCCACGCCGATGATACGAGCCGCCCACTCGTCGCGATCCGCCTCATACCAACCGGGGACCGACGTTTCATCCACGCGTACCCGCCCCCACCCGGCGCCGTCTGGCAGCACTTCGACGCGGACCCATCCGCGCAAGAACAGATCGGCCCGGTCGTTCAGCCCGAGCCGCTGAATGATGACTTCATGCGAGTCATCTTCACTGAAGCGGATGGACCCATCTCGGAACGCAAGCGCCGAAAAGAATTGACACATTAGCTCACCACTTCCTTGGCAATTCGGGCGATCTTGTAGGCGCTCAACTGCGGGCAGGGCTTGCCGTTTTCGAGCAGGCTGAGCGCGGTCTGGCTGATCTTCCAGCGTGCCGCCAGCTCTATTTGCGTTAAGGCGTGGGTGGCGCGGTAGATCCGGATGCGTCTGCCGAGGATGGTGGCGGTGTCTTCGTTGTCCATGTCTACGATCCTACGTCAGACAAATAAACCGTGTCAACTAGAATCTTTGGGTTGCCTATGAAATAGTTTTGGCGACGCCGACATAGCGCAGGGATTTACGGGGCGGGAAAGGATCGGGCGCAGGGCGGTCTAGATCCGCCCGCGCCCCCGGTGGGTGGCCGTCCAGGCGTCCCCATCACAGAGATCCCCTGGCACCGGCTCAGGCACCGTTGCGCCCTTCCGGGGTCACAGACAGCGCCGAGGCGTTGAGTGTAGCATACTCAAGTCAGGGCGTCGGCTTCGGTGTTCTGTTCCCGAGGCACCCACCGAATCCGGACATCCCGTCCGCCATCCCGGAGGCGTGACAGGCGTCGATGGCCTTCGGCGACCAAGGGCTTCAGTCCCTCATTCTTGACGCCCCAGCGCCCATTCAGTTGATGCACGACCAGTTGCGAGTCCATCCGCAGTTCAATCGTTTCCCGCCCCGCGGCGGCCAGCGCGTAGTCCAAGGCGGCCAACGCCCCACGCCACTCCGCAATATTATTCGTGGCCGGCCCGATGCGTTTTTTCAGCCGGCAGACCACCACGCCGTCGCGCTTCACCACAACGCCAAACGTCCCTTGACCAGGATTCGGCCAGCAGCCCCCATCCGCATAGAGGACGAGGCGTGGCATGGGGGCGACGGTGAAGGCGTCCCACGCTCGCACTTCATCGAGCAGGGGCGTCCGTGGGGTCGGTGCGTGACGATGACGACGGCGTGTCATACGTACCCGTGTACTAACGGTTGTACCAATCGTTCGTGTACCAATCGTTCTTGATCATCCATGATGACGTAGGTGGTGAGGGAGAGGAGACGTTGAGCAGACGGACTCCTAGCAGGTCCGCCCGCTCAACGTTGATCCGATTCGACGCAGTATGGAGCCGTCGTCGTCAACGCCCGTGCGTGTTGTCTCTGCCGCCACGCACGACTACCCAGACTCTTCCGCCCCCGGCAGGGGTCGACTACGCCGCTCTAGATACCAGCAGCCACGGCGCCCCCTGTCGTAGTCCCTCAGCTGGGGGGCTTGCGTCTCACGATCATCCGCCCTGACGTCTGTCTCTACCGCCAGCGGACGCCGGATGTCTTGTGGGGTTGTTTTGGGAGGGCCGATAGACTAGACTTGCGCCTATCGGGTTGCCTCTTGTGCCACCACACAAGGGTCGATTCGTAACCGGCTGCGGACTTCATCAGGGCTCGCAGCCAGTGCTTTTATCCCATATCCAGGCGCACAGGTCAACCATGAACAGCGCCGATCAGAAAACGGCCCACCAGATCCGCGAGCAGGCCGCGCAGCTCGACACCCACATTCGCGCCCTGATCCATGACCTGCTGGAGGAGCGGGACGCCTTGAAACGCGCCAGCTTCCGCGCCGGCTATCAGGCCGCGCTCGGCGCCCACGGGATTGTGCCGGCTGAAGACGCCGACCCAGTGGAAACCGCTTATCAGGCGCACTATGGGGTCTGAGGCTTCGTCCGTGCCTGCCCCTTCGGCCAGCCCCGCTTGGTTTTCCGCGCATGGCTGGCCGTCGTAGCGATCTCAACCCGTCGAGCTGGGCTTAACCGTGCCGCCCGTGCGAGGCCACCTAATCGCCCGAGGGTGACGGCGGCGGGGTGTTTGGCGCCGCTCATGCCTGCTCCTGTTCGATCCATGCTTCGATGATGTTGGCCGTTGCCGTCGCCAGTGCGGCGGCCGTATCTGTATCAACCAGTCCGTCCCACTCAATAAAGGTATCTGTCCACACCTCCAAGGTATCGATGGTGTGGAGTTCATCGTTCACCCAGAGGTCGATTGTGGCGCTCATAGCGTCACCTTGTCATCACAGGCGAACACGTAGACGTACCCGACGTCCGTACCGCCCCGAATAAACTCCCGCGAGGGACTGGTGACGCCCCACCCGAGCTTGTCACAGAGCGCAGAGGCGGCCTGGTCGTGCCGCTCGCCGTGGTTCTCGCCGTGGTCGTAATTGATGGTCACGCGGCCGGGTTCGCCCCGTTTCCAGTCCCCGACTTGCGCGACAATGCGGGCGCCCCTGTGGTTCGTCGGGCCGATGAAGTGTGTGTGAATGGTTCTCATGATCGGGTGTCCTTTCTACAGCACAAACGAGTGCAACTGATGGTCAGGGAAGCACACGGGCGCAATCGGCCCGCGCTCGGTCGCCGTCACCATGAACCAATGCGAACCCCCGTGGAAGCTGTAGTGCTGAATAGCGACCACGTCACCTTCGCGCACGCCTGCGGCGCCGATAGAGACAATGGCGGTCTTGTACAGCGTCCACTTGGAAGGGACGGTGCCCATGTAGTACTCGAGTTGTTCCGAACGTGTTTGAGTTCCCATGATGTTTGTTCTCCCTATGGCTGGCCGGGTGGTCAACCGTTAATAGAATCAGCTTACGCCTACGATGATAAGCTTGTCAACAGAATAATCAAGTTGGATGAAAATAGTCTCTATCTCACTGACCGCGCATAAGTTAGACGCCTGTATATGGTCGCGAATCGGGCAGAATCGTCGATGCGGCCTCAAGTGAAGCTGCTATACGCCCCGGTGGACGGGCGCGACACAAGACACTCACAATCTGGTAACCTCCAGCGTATATGGATGACTCCCTCGACCAGACCCCAACCGAACCACCGTCCACTATTGGGTACAGTAGAGTCTCCCCCGCCCAAGCCGGTGCGATTGTCCGATTGAAACGCATCAATCCCAAACTCACGCATCAGGAAATCGCTGCCGCTGTCGGTGTGAAGTCGGTCGCTACGGTGTCGCACTGGCTGCATTCTCTGGACAATGACACGGTGCCAGAAGCCCGTAAGCACTTGAAATCACAAGCACTTCGGGCGGCCATGACCATTTCAGAGCAGATTGACCATACCGACCCCCGCGTGAGCCAGGGCGCCGCGAAAGCGGTCATTCAAGGCGCGGGAGTAATAGAGCGGGACCAGGCCATCCAAGTCGGTGTACAGGTAATAGTCGGCACGCCCCAAGCGCCGGCTGGCCGTGATCCATGGGAGATAGAGGGCAGCTAGACCCCTGATAGGCCTGGTTTCATGGTGCATGGCGCTGAGGGAAATGTAAGGAATTGCGCCTATAAATGCGTTTCTGTACAGGCGGGGAACAAGCAGAGCGCCCAGAAACGGAAAACGCGGGGCGCGGATCGACGGGACCCTCCACCCCTAGGTGCCTAGGCTAGTGCGCGTATATAGGTTTCCAAAAGTGGGGTGACGTGCCGTCCGCGTGGTCGATGGACGGTGTAATGGCAGGCGTAGCAGAGGATGGCGATATTGTCGGGCTGGTTGTGGGTGGGATTGCGGTTGATGTGGTGTCGGTGGAGTCTGGTGGTGGTGAGGCAGTTCTCGCACTGGGTGAGTGCGAAGTGATATCTGGCGATGCCTCGTCCGTACTCGTGTATTTTCCTGAGGGTCCGGTCGTGGATGGTCCAAGCGTCCCCCATGCAGCGTTTGGAGCAGAACTTGGGTCGTTTGGTGGGGGTGCTGCAATGAGCGCACGGCTTCGTGATGCGTGGTTGTGGGGCGTTGATGCCGGCGTATCGACAGGCGAGGCTACAGTTGCGCCGTCGTTTCCACTTACCATAGGGTTCTTGGTTGCCGGTGGCGCTTTTCCGTCGCGGCATGAGTACGCCGCAGTGTTCGCAGTGTTTCTCCATGTGGTCGAGAGAATTTTAGCACGGATCGACCGGGGACCCTACCCTCGGGGCTGGGGCTAGTGTTGATACTGAGGTGCCTGAATTTCTGATGTCGCTGCTGTCGTGGCTGCGGTGTTGTTCTGCGGTGGGTGTCTGGGTTTCTCGGGGCGGTGTTGTGAGTGGGACCCGACGGGGGGTGGATATGGGGTATCCAGTTTGGTGTTGGTGTGGTGTGGGGGAGAGGAGTAGAGTAGGCGCATGGCGGATCGGTTGAGTGGGAAGCGTCTCCACACGGCGGAGACCTTTTGGGGTCTGGTGGACATTTCCGGTGGGCCGGCGTCGTGTTGGCCGTGGCAGGGGAGTGTAGCGACGACAGGGTATGGTCAGTTATCATTCCACCGGCGCAACACCAACGCGCATCGGGTCGCCTATACGCTCTGGCATGGTCAAGAGCCGTGGAAGGGGATGCACCTTGACCATCTCTGCCGGATGCCGTTGTGTGTGAATCCGGCGCATCTGCGGATGGTGACGCCCCGTGAGAACACGATGGCGGCGGGGTCATTGGCGCCAGCGAAGCGCAACGTGGAGAAGACGCATTGCCCGAGCGGCCATGCCTACACCCTTGTTAATACGCTGATCTCGCGAACGTATGGCACGCCCAAGCGCCATTGCCGTGAGTGTGGCCGGATTCGGGTGCGCACACGACGTGCCCGCGTGGAAGCGATGGGAGCCTAATGGCAGACCTTACAACTTTGCTCGCCAAGTTCCTGGAAGATTTGTATGCCGGGTCGATCACGCTGACGGGGGCGGTGTCGGCGGCCACGTTGACGTTGGGTGGGGATGTCACCCTCTCCCGTGGGTCTGCGAATCGGCTGGACTTGGCCAGTGGTGATAGTTTCAATATGGTGGGCGGCGGGTCGGCCTTGATGGTCAATACGGTGCCCCTTTTTTCGACGGCGGCCCCGACGATTACATCGGCTGGCACCAGTCCGACCCTCGCGGGGACGACCACGGCGGCCTTTCGCGTGAACGTGGGGACGGGTGGCACGGCGACGACGATTGTGCTGGCGCTGCCCACGGCGTCGACGGGTTGGAACTGTTTTGCGGAGAACATCACGGCGACGGCGGCGAACCGGGCGAATCAGCGCGTGGTGATGCAGTCCTCGACCACGACATCGCTCACGGTGCAGAACCAGACCATTAGCACGGGCGCGGCGTTGGCGTTCACGGCTTCGGACATTGTGTCATTTATCTGTATCGCGTATTAGCCGATGAAGACGTTGTTTCATCGTGCATGGGTCGGAGACGGCCTGGCATCTTCGACTGGCACAGAGGTCACGTCCATGATGATGCAAGCGCTCGTGGTTCTGCTCCTCCTGCTCAGCACGGTCGCGTCGGCGCAGCAGCCGGTGGCGGGGACGGAGCGGCTGGCGTGGAATCACGACGGGATCAATGTCACGCGGTTTGAGCTGGCGGTGGATGGCGGGGCGCCGGCGCCGGTAACGGTCACGATGGCGGGGGTGGACTATACGGCACCGCTGCCGGCGTTGACGCCGGGGACGCATACCCTCACCCTCGCGGCGTGTAATATCGCGGGGTGTAGTGCCCCGCTGTCGATCAGTGTGCGGGTGGTGGTGATTCCCTCGCCGGTCACGAATCTGCGGGTGAGTCCGTAGCATGGCATTGCTGCTCGTCATGGCCGTCTCGCGCACGCACGCTGATCCCGTGAAGGATCAGCGTGGCTGCTACAAGCGCGGCGACATTGTTGAGGTCTTGGACGACAGCAAGCACGATGGGGACATCGTGGCGAACCCGATTGCCCCGCCATTCGTGCTGGTGCGAATCACGGGCGTGACGCAGGCGCAGATCGAGCGACTGATGGAGTCTCACACGGTTGAGGAAATCGTGGACGGGCAGACCAGACAGCGCGTGGTGCGGCGGCGGAAGTATCGGGTCGATGTCGATGACGTGCCAGCGGGCATCCTCGCTCAGTTGCGTGACAACCGCTACGTCGAGGTGACGTGGGCGCAGGTCAAGAGCTACATTCGGAACAAAATCACCAACACGGTGGAGGCGTAGATGCCGACCTTCTACGTTGACCCGAACGCGACAATCGGCGGCGACGGCCTATCGAATGCGCTCACAAATGACGGTGGAGGTCACCGCGCCTTCCAGTCACTATCTGAGTGTGAGGCCTCACGCAACACCGCCGTGGGTGGGTCGGCGCTGACGGCGATTGAGGAATGGATTTGTTCGACCAACGGGGGCGCGGCAGACGACATCATTGCCACCATCGACGGGTGGACGGCGACCAGCGCGGCCTACTACATCGACATCAAGGTCGATGCGGCCTATCGACACAATGGCAGCTACGACACGAGTAAGTACCGGCTCGCCAACGGGAATAATCCCGTGTTCGCCTTTTACGAGCAATACACGCGACTCGATGGGTTGATCTTTAAGTTCTCGGCGGGGTCTGCCGGAGCGTTCGCCGTGGTGACTTGTAACGAGGCATCTGCCGCCAATAGCCGCATATCGAACTGCGTCATTGATGGGAACGGCGTCGGCACCGGCACCGGCCTCGCCCTTGGCGATTCCTTTCTTGTCTATAATACGTTCGTGTATAACTGCACAGCCGATGGGATCATACGAGGCAATTCCGCGAATCCGTCTGTGTATAACTGCACGGCTCGTGCGTGCGGGACTGGGTTTAGAGGGCACTGGAGCGCGACCATGCTGGTGCGGAACTGTCTTGCGGATGGCTGCACGACGGGATTCGCTGATGACTATGCGGCGTCGTCGAGTCACAACGCGGCGTCTGACGCGACGGCTCCAGGCACGAGCGTGGTCGATAACGTCACGCTGACGTTCACAACGTCCACAAGCTGCATTCTTGCCGCGTCGGGTAATGACGAGATCATCGACGATGGCGTCGATCTCTCCGGCACCTTCACGACCGACATCCTCGGCGTGACCCGCTCCGGGACGTGGGACATTGGAGCGTATGAGTATGTGGCGGCGGGGGGCAGTACCTGGGGCGCCCTCTTGGGGCTTCAGAATAATCGGCTGGTCCAATAAATGGCACACCTAGGCGACTTCGCGCTCGAAACCACCATCTACGCCAAGTTCTGCACCGTGACGACGACGGGCGCCCCGACGCAGTTGGCCGGGAGTCCGGTCGTCAGCGTCTACGAGAACGACGACAACACGCAGATCACGGCGGGCGTCACGCTGAACGTGGACGAGGATGGCGTCACGGGCCTCAATCAGTTGGTGATTGTGGCGACGGCGGCGAACGGCTACGAAGCCGGCAAGTTCTACGATGCCGTGATTACCACCGGCACGGTGGGCGGCACGTCAGTGGTGGGCTACTGCGTGGCGAGTTTCACGATCCAGGCGGTCAGTGCGCTCAGGCCCACGGTCGCGGCACGGACGCTCGATGTCTCAGCCGGTGGCGAAGCGGGGATTGACTGGGCGAACGTCGGGACGCCGGGCAGCACCGTCGGCCTGACCGCGACCACCGTGGCGACGGTGACGACCACGACCACCGCGACCACGGCCACCAACGTCACGACGGTCAACGGCCTCGCCGCTGGCGTCATCACCGCTGCCGCCATTGCGACGGGCGCGATTGACGCCGATGCGCTGGCGACGGATGCCGTGGCGGAAATTGCCGACGGCGTGTGGGATGAAGACGCCACCGCGCACCAGACACAGGGCACCTTCGGGCAGGCGATTGGCGATCCGGTCGCGGATACCAACACGATCTTCAAAGCCGTGGTCACGGATGCCACCGGCGCCACGGTGGGCGTCGATGTCGTTGCGGTCAAGGCGGAAACCGTGGAGATCCTCGCAGATACCGACGACATCGGCGTGGCGGGTGCGGGGTTGACGGCGTTGGCCTCGCAGGCGAGTGTCACCGCTATTGACGACTTCCTGGATACGGAGATCGCGGCGATTCTCGCAGCCGTGGATACCGAAGTGGCCTCCATCCTCGCGCTCCTCGATGACGCCCGTGGCGAACCCGGACAGGGCAATCCTCCGGTGAATCCCGATGCGATGACGAAGATCGACTACCTCTATAAAGCGTGGCGGAACCGCTCGACGCAGACGGCGAGTGAATACGCCCTCTATGCCGACGACGGGGTGACCAAGGATCAAGAAGCGGCCTGTTCGGATGACGGCACCACCTTCGTGCGAGCGGAGATCGTGACCGGGCTGTAAGCGATGGCCATCGACACCGCTGCGAAACGCTTCTCCGCCATGAACCTCCTGTGCCCGTGGCGGGGGATCGCGGTGCTGCCCTCGGGGACGATTGGCGCGGCGGCGCGGCAGACCGTCCGCTGGCTTTACTCGGGGATTCTCGCGCAAGCGGGGATCATTATTGGCTACTACGCGGACATGAACACCCGCTTACGGGTGTATTTGGTCGCGTATTACGGCCTCAGCGGCGGGCAGGATCTTTCGACCTTGACGCAACGCTATCTCGATGGACTGCCCACGGGGGACCGGACACAGAAAATGCAGCAACTCATCAATGACGCGACTGGAGCGATGACATGATCTGGATCGTGGGACTACTGGTGATCGTGGTGGCCCTCGTCGCCGCGGGCACGCTGGCGACCTGGCATGCCGTCCGGACGTTACGTGACACGCTCCAGTCGCAGGACGAGGCGCGGGCCCTGGCGGCGCAGGGCCGGCGTACGGAGCGGGAGGAGGTCTTGCAGTTTGTGCGGGACCGCGTGACCGAACGGGTACAGGATTTCACGGCCGGAGGGGGTCGGGAACGTCTGCGACAACGGTTGCAGGCACGGATGGGCGAGTCCCATCAGCACAGCGGACGCGAGGACGGGGCGCAGGGCGCAGACGGGCCTCGCACGGAGATGACACATGGCTGAGACACGACGCTTCTATCAACCCGTGGCGGTGAACGGGACGTTGGCGGTGAGTGGGACCGTGACGGCGACGGGGGTGGTCCGAGCGCCCCGACCGACAGTGGTGAACTTGGTGCCGACGGCGGTGACGTTGACGTTGGCTGATGCCTCCCTGGTGTCGATCCAGACGCTCGCCTCGGGCACACAGACGTATACGCTCCCCACGGCCGCGAGTGCGCCTGGGGCGGTGTTTACGTTCATCTGCCAGCATGCCTCGTCGGAGATCCTGGTGAACCCGAACGCGGCGGATCAGATTTCCATTAAGGGGCTGGTCGATCAGTCCACATCGGTGAAGCCCGCGGCGGGGACGGGGATCAAGAACACGGCCGCGACGAATGTGATCGGGGATCATATGACGCTGGTGTCGGACGGCGTGCTGACGTGGTACGCGATTGCCCAAGCGGGCATCTGGGCCAGCCAGTAAGACCGATGGACGTCCTGCATCCGACCGCAAAATGCTGCTGGTGTCAGCAAGCGCTCGCCAAGCGCGACGGGCACTGGTGGTGTCAGGCGGTTGAGTGCAGGACGCGCCAACGGGCGTGGGCGATTGAAGTCCACGAAAAGCGCATTGAAGGCGGGCGGTTCATGGGGTACCGCCCGCGCTTCTGGTGGGTGCCGCTGCCCAAGCAAGTCGCGTTTCTGGAACTGCCGGGGAAACGGAAACTCCTCGGCGGGGCGGCGGGCCCTGGCAAGTCGCACGTCTCCCGCTGTGGGGCGTATCGGCTCTGCCTGACCGTCCCGAATCTCAGCGTGTTGCTGATTCGGAAAACGCGCCCGGAGTTGGAACGCACGCACATTCGGAAGATGCGGCAGGAACAACACGATCTCGGCTTTACGTGGATGGAGCAGGCGAAAGAATGCCGGTTTACGAATGGCTCCGTGATTGAGTGCGGACACATGGAGGACGAGGCGGCGGTGCAGAAGTATCTGTCGTCCGAATACGACCTCATCATCCCCGAGGAAGCGGTGCAGTATCCGCCCGATGCCTTGATGGAGTTGATGTCCCGCGCCCGCACGTCGCATGAGCAAGTGAAAGCCCTTGGGGGGCCGTGGGTCTGGTTGCCGACCAATCCCGGTGGCCCGAGCCATCATCTGCTGAAGTCGTTCTTCATCGACCAGCAACCGGACGTGGAACAGTATCCGGCAATGGCGACGAGCTACCAACCGGCGCAGTGGGGCTACACCCATGCGACGTTGGACGACAACCCCTACATCGACCCCGATTACGAGCAGTTGTCGCTCTCGGGGCTGCGGAAGGCCCGCTACGCCCAACTGCGACACGGTGATTGGGATGCCGCCGAAGGCACGTTCTTTGAGATGTTGTCCAAAACTACGCACGGACGGTCGATGCAACTCCATCAGCCGATTGACAGTGTGATCGAATCTATTGATTGGGGCTACACAAAGCCGGGGTGCTGGAAAGCGTATGCCCCGATTGGTGACGGCCATTGGCATGTGATCGCGGAGTGGAAATTCCGCCAACACACGCCGGAAGAAGTCGCGGCGGGGATCAAGCAGCGCAGATCGGATCACGGCATCGGGAGCGTGTCCTACGTCGTGGGTGACCCGTCGATGTTTGCGAAGCAGCGCGGAGAGTCCATCGCGGAGACAATGGGCCGACACGGCGTGACGATTCGCGCTGGCGATAACGAGCGAGAACTGGGCTGGATGCGCCTCATGGCGGCGTATCGTGATGCGCCGGATGGGACGCCGTGGTTGACCTATGAGACAGACACCTGTGGGTATTCATTGCGGTCGATTCCCGCACTATTGGCCGACAAGACCAATCCCGAAGACGTGGATACGAGTCTCGATGACCACGCGGCCGATACTGATCGCTACTTTGTGATGTCGCGGCCGGCGTTTTCGGTGCCGGTCACCACCGAACCGGCGTATCCGGTCAATAGTTGGGGATGGTGGAGACGTGTTCATGAGTCATCGACGCGCAGTGAAGGAGTGTTAGCGTAATGCCGTGGAAAGACCCAGAAAAGCGAAAAGCTAAGTGCCGCAAGTATCACGCGAAGCATAAGGAGCGTCTCTTGCGTAGCAATCGTGAATACCACGCGGAAAACGCCACATCCATCAGTGACCGAAAACGCCGGACGCGCCCGCTGTATTACTTGAATGAACTGGCGCGACGGTATAACACCACAGCCGACGTGCTGATTAGAATGCGCGAAGCTCAGGGAAACGCGTGCGCCCTATGCCTGAAGGCTAATCGGTTGGTTGTAGACCATGACCACGACACCGGGTTGATCCGTGGATGGCTTTGTATTTCATGCAATGGCTCATTGGGTGTCTTAGGGGACAACGCTGCGGGGCTAATGCGGGCATTGTTGTATGTATCGGCCCCGCGCCAACAGCAATCGCTACTCTCTCAGGCGACGGGCGTGCTGGCATGATCCCCCTCTCCGACAAGGATCTCGCGTTCTGGCGTACCGAGGTCAAGCAGTCCCGGCAAAAGCGCGAGGACGTCTCCACTACCTATGGGTGGGAGGAGAACCTCAAACGCTACGGTCCCAAACCCGTTCGCAACGAGATGGGCGCGGCGAATGCCGACGTCAACATCGGGGCGGATTTCCGGGACGTGGAGCGCAAGAAAGCCGCGCTGTTCTATGACCGGCCCGACGTGTCGCTCGACGTGACGCAGGATCGGGAAGTCGCCCCGGCGGGGCCGCAGATGCCCGCCTTAATGCTCTCGACGCTCACCTCCTGGCATCAGGAGATGTTGAACGAGTTGCTCGGCCCGCAACATGCCAACGTCAAGCCCACGGTGCTGAAAGCCCTGTTCAACTGCCTCTGCCCGTCCGGTGTCGGGCCGGTGAGTGTGGGCTATCAGGTCACCATGAAGACCATCCCCACACCCTCGCCCATGATGGACGAGTTGGGACAGCCGATGATGGAACCGACGCCGATTGAGGAGACGATTGGCGCGGCGCTTGGGATGATGCCGCCCCCGCTGCCCGTCCCCATGATGGAGATGGTGGACGTCGAGACGCCCATTGAGGAACGGTGGTTCATCTCCGAGTTTTCGCCCAAGGCGCTGTTGATTCCCGCGAGTTTCCGCAGCACGGACTTCCAGCGGGCGTCGTGGCTCGGGAAGGACTGGCGCAAGCCGCTGTCGCAGGTGAAGCGGGAATACCAGTTGCCCAAGGACTGGACGGCCGGTCGGGCGGATGATGAGTCCAAACCCTACTTTGACGACCAGACCCCGGCGGTGTCCGAGGACGACGCGGGCGACCCCTACATCTCGGGGGTGGAGATCACCTACCGCACGCAGCTCCGCACGGACGAGGAAGTGCATCCCGACGCCATGCGGCAGTTAGTGCTAGTGGATGGGAAAGACGAGCCGCTCGTCCATCGGGACAGCCCCTATCAGGACTTCACTGAGACGGGGGAGATGACCGAGGATTCCCTGCGGGGCTTCGTGGATCGCCCGCTGATTCTGCGCGACCTCTCCGACAGCGCGTGGATTCCCTCTGACTGTTCGATGACGGCGCAGTTGACGAAGGAATTGGACAAGTTCCGCACGGATAGTGTGCGGCAGCGAGCGAATAGCCGCCGCGTCATTCTGTTCGATGCCTCGAAGATCGACCCGACCGTTAAGGACAAGATCGAGAACGGCCAGATTGGGACGTTCATCCCGGTCATGGAAGGGTCGTTGATGCAGGGCAAAGACGCGATCATGCAGGAGATCGCGCAACCGTCCTTGGGCCGTGAGACGTTCATGGCGCAGGACATCATCGAACGCGACCGGGAACAGATTCTCGGCATCGGCGCGAATCAGTCCGGGGTGGCGACCAAGGGCCGGAAGACGGCCACGGAACAGTCGATTGTCCAGCGCAACTCTGAAGCGCGGTTTGAGCAGGAACGCCAGCGGGTCTTGGAGTGGTATCTGGATGTCGTCGCCGCGTTTGACACGCTGGTGATTCGCTACGCCGATGCCCGGATCGCGGTCAAGATTCTGGGCGAGGGTCGGGGGCAACTGTGGGCGCAGTACAAGGGGGCGCTCGCGGGGGGCTACGGCTACAACCTCCGGGTGGATTCCGGGAAGTATCTGGACGTGGAAGCCGACCGCCGGCAGATGCTCCAGTTCTACAACCAGGTGCGGCAAGACCCGTTCATCAATCCCCGGATGATTCTCAAGGATCTGGCCGAGAAGTTTGGCTATGACCCGTCGGAGTTCATCGTGGAACCGCCGCAGCCCAAGCCGGAACTGAAGGCGTCGTTGTCGGTCAAGGCGGAGGATTTGAACCCGGCGTTGCCGCAGTTTGCCTTGATGGTGAGTTTGCTCCGACAGGGCGGCTGGCAGATTAGCGAGACGGACGTGCAACTGGCGCAGCAGCAGGCGTCGGGGGTGTCGGGCGGGATGATGCCGATTTCCGGGGTGGGCCCCGATCCGAATGCCCCACCGACGGGAGCGCATCCGGGGGC
>Ga0181346_1000826_pt1 | contig 13676 bp, 18 predicted proteins | sample Su13VDMM15DN_FD_130100 | JGI IMG/M metagenome (GOLD analysis project Ga0181346, IMG submission 130100) | Freshwater viral communities from Lake Michigan, USA - Su13.VD.MM15.D.N | ecosystem: Environmental > Aquatic > Freshwater > Lake | place: USA: Michigan | collected 2013-07-15 | reverse complement strand
CTGCACCCATTGATGTCATGCCACCATTAGCCATTTTTTTCATAGCCATTTTGCCGCCATCAGCGTAACCACCCATTGCCATTTTTTTAGCTGGTTTGTCACTTGATTTTTTCTTCATCATTGCCATGAAACCTGCATTCATTTTCGTAGCCATACCGCCTCCTGATTTAGTAAATTCCTTACCCACACTCTGCGGCACACCGGCCTTTTTGGCAAACGCAGGGTTGTGAGCTACCGCCTGCATAAACCTTTCCTGCTTTGCACTAACGCTAGGCACGAGTCTTGCCCCTAATAGCGCAACCATCTGCACGGGCTGACGCTGACTTTACCGAACCGCCTTTTTTCTTACCTGATATTTTGTCCAGAGCAAACTGCCCTACTTGGTTTATTTTGCCCATCACTGCGTCCCCTAATTCCGAACGCCTTCTATTTAATTTTCGTTCGTCCTGTGCTTCAGATTTACGTTTATCCGACGCATCGCTAAATTGTTTTGAAACCGCATCAGCCCTAGTACCGCTTTCTGGAACTCCAGCATTAGCTTTGTCTACCATCGCAGAACGTCTACGCGCTTCGCGTGAAGCAGTAGCTTCTCTGTCAGACATCAAACGATCTAAAGAAGGGTTCCGGCTTGAATCAGACGAACCAGCTTGTCCGCGTTTCATTACGGAAGAAGCTGGTTGAAAATTTTTTTCTTCAGCTTCAAGTTTTGCATAATTTCTAGCTGATTGTTCAGCACTTACCTTTGATGCATCTGGACGAGGCTTTGGTTTGTTTGGGCTAACTGTAGTAAATTTTCTAGTTTTTGGAGCATAAGTATCGCTTTCATCTGGGGCCGCTTTACCAGAAAAAATACCTTTACCCGCCGATTTCATTTCTTCAACATCAGGCCCTGTGCTTGCAAAGTCTTTAACAATGCTTTCTCCGTCGCCAGCAAATTTTTTAACTTTACGTTTCATTAGGGGGTCATCCTTCCTGTAAAAAAACCAACAACAGCGGTAATAGCGCTTATAGCGCCTCCTGCCATCATCAATACTTTCCAGCCGCCTCTAGCTTCAGACAGCGTTTTGTCTATGTCTTCCAACGATTTACGAATGGCTTTAATATCTTCTTTCATTGCATCCATATCATTTTGCAAATGAGCTATGTCATTTGCGTGCGTTGCAAGTTCTCTGGCAGTTTGTATGTCGTCAACCATGTCAGCACTTCCACGCTCTTAAAGATTTATTAATCCGACTGTTCGGGTCGTTCGCGGTTTTGGACGAAGTCAGCTTTTTCTTCATGCCGGTCATACGCGCACAGAAGGAGTCCTTGCGGGAACCGCCCTCTGGTTGCGGGGCTTTTAAACCCGGCTTCCCCGGGTTTGCTTTGTTGTAGGAGGCACGCCCTTTGGCGTTCAATCCGCCCTTCGGGTTCTTGCCTTCTTTGCGAGTCCATGCCTGTGTTTTAGCCATAAAAAACAGTAATGCTTGCAAGATTAGTCATAGTTGCAAAGACGTTTGCTGTACACAAAACACCTTCGCCCGGAACAACTACATTAAACGAGTTAGGGTTGGAGTTAGAAGGGATGTCTACTTCCAATACACTAGTAGTCCCGTCTTTTAAAATAACTGTTCCAATTACACTTGCATTAGCGCACATCACCATACCTTTAATTCGAGCGCGTCCCTCAAAGACTACGCCCGAACTATTTAAATGTGATGATTTAACGTCTGTTTGCATAGCCATAATGGCCCCCTATTAGACGTTCTGTTGACCGAACAAATAGTCAGCCACGTAGTACTGAATGGTGCCGCCTACGTCGCCAGTAGCGCTGCTTGAACTGCTAACTGTGATAATCGCTTCTTTAGTAGCAGACATGACTGTGCCCAAACCAGCGCCGTTACCTGTTGAACCCGGAGTAATTGTGATTGGCGAAGTTGCTGTTGCGGTCTGTACCAAATAGCTGGTGTTAGAAGCCGAACCATCAAGCAATACGTAGCCGACGTTAATGGAGCCAGCAGTAGAAGGGTTAGTAATCATTACCGACGTAACAACTGCGTTAGCAGGCAGAACAAGTACGGCAGTTTGGCTAGAAGCTACGACAGCGTTAGATAGTGTTACTACGTTAGCTGTGTAAAAAGTTGCAGCCATAACCATTGAGCCGCAATAAGCTGAACGATCAGAGGTATCGCCGCCTGAACGCCAAATAGCTTGGGTAGTAGAAATTCCCATAATAAATTGTCCTCTTCATGCGAGTTAGGTGTTGGCAGTCTGCATGAAAGTCAGCCGGGACTGTCTGCCAAACCGGATACCCCGGAATAGTTCTTTTATACCATACAAGAAAGGGGGGCGAAAGCCCCCCTCACTCAATTACGCACCTTGCGAACCGAACATGCCTAGCGGGTCAGACCAGCCAAACGAGTAACGCTCACGAGCCTTGTAACGTACGTTACCAGTATCAAAATCACCGTCCATACCAGTAGACATTGGCACACGAATAAAGTGCTTCATGCCGTTTGGAACGTCGGTAGTTAAATACCAGCCGTTTGTGTCGGTCAAGAAGTGATTAATCGTATAGCCTTCTGGAATCGAACCATTGTTCTTCAACGCGTTGATGTCGTTGTCGGTAGTACCAACACGCAGGCTGGTTTCCAACAAACGGGTCGCAACGAATTGCAGAGCCGATGGGATGATTAATTTACGTGGTTTAGCAGCGATCAACAGGCCACGTTCGTCAGTCCAAGCAGCGATTTGAATAACGGCGGCTTCCAAGGAAGTCTCGTTCAAGTCGGCCTGAGTAGACGGCGTGTTGCTGTTAGTGCCGCCAGATACTAACGGGTGTGCAGTTGAGAACAAAGGTACGCCATCACCGCCGTAGTACTGAGCGGAGTTAGAGAAACCGTTGTTAATAACCGCTGCTGCTTTAACTTGCTTGGTATAAGCCATCGAACGTGCGAGAGCTTTCGTGTAACGAGCCGACAAAGAGTCGTACAAGTTATCTTCAATTGCCTCTTCGGTCAGGGAGAAGCCCTGAGCGATGGTTTCGTGGTTATAGCGAGCAGTCCACGCTTCTTGCGCATTGTCGTAACGAATTGCACTACCTTCGTTTTTGACAGGTGCAGCAGTAAAGCCTGACAGCTTGGTTTCTTCTTCAAACGAACGCTCGGAGGTCTCTGTTTCGTAGAGTTCTTTGTGTTCTTCGCCGTAGCGTGCGTACTCCAGACCGAACAGAGCGTTCAGGCCGGGCAGCAGCTCTTTAAGCAATTGAGCGCGTGAAATAGCCATGGTTTATGCTCCTTATACGCCGGTTGGGTTGAGATACGCATGACCGCCGGTAACCACAGTAGCCACAGTATTACCGGGGCTAGTAAACGTAGAAACCATGAACGGTGCGTTGAACTTACAAATCAGTTCGCAGAAGCCATTTGAACCGTTCGAAGTATCAGGCACGATGTCAACAATACGAACAGGGAACGACGCGGTAGTTGCGGTGTTAGCGCCGTAAATACCGTTAGTCGAATCGCCAGTAGAGTTTGAGCCAGTATTTTGGCTAATAACAGCGTTTTCGCCTACAACTTGCGAACTTACAAACACAACAGTTGTGTTTGAACAAGTAGCTACTTTAAACAAAATATCAGGGTCATCAACTACGTAAGCTTGGATGTCCGAAGCTGCGGTATTTGCCGGATAAAACTGCGAGAATGTCTTCTGGCTATTGGTAGGGTTAGTGTAAGTACAACCAACGAAGATGCCCACCGGAGTAGCCGTGCTGGTGCCAACATCTTTTTGGATGGTGCCATCAGAAGCCATCTTAACCACGTCGCCATAAAAAATGCCAGTAGCGTAGCCACTAACAATTCTCATCAAACGAGTGGAACCGGCGTACACCTGACCACCGATCAAATTGACCGGTTGAAAGCCATACGGCTTGTCAACTGTAGGATATGCCATAGTTAAACTCCAAAGTTAGAAAATTACTTAATACCCTTGCCAAAACTTGTCGCGGATTTCCGTTCATTGAACAGAGGCATCCTTGGGTCGCTTTGACGCATAAGGTTGTTATCAACCGACTGCATCCAGCCTTCTGCCTGACGTTGGTAATAATCATTACGAGCTTCAACTTTCTTTTTTGGCATCTTGCAAAGTAATAAACCGCCCATTTGCACTTCGCCGTTTTCGTTAGCGTTTAGCTTTAATTCTGGGTGATCTACTGCCCTTACAGGCTCCCAACCCTCACGAATTTGTAATGACACATGAGATGGGATAGCTTGACCAAAAACGTGAGTCGCAATCCAACGGAACTTAAAGTCCGGGTCAGGAATTGGGTCTGGCAGTACGCTCGGCGGTTTATAGTCGTCACGAGTTGATTCTTCGCGTGTTTCAAATTCACGGGATGTGCGGTTAGTAGCCATTTCGGCCCTCCATTTTCATAAGTTCAACGGCATACTGCTTAGTAGTTAAGCCAAGTTTAGCGGCAATTACTTCTTGCGATCTTGTCAACTTAACTTTTTTGGTTGCAGTAGAACGCGCAGCGGATGCGACAACTGTCGCGGCTGGTCTTTTTGAAGTGGATGCGCCTTGCGGCTTTGCAGGCTCCCCAAAAATCTCGGGGAACTTTTCTCTGAGGCGAGAGTCGATTCTCTCGTAGTATTCGTCTGTCCGGGCGTAGTCAGCGCCGTTTTCCGCAGTTAGCCGCTGATGTGCAGCAAGAGCCATCGCGGTGACTTCCTCGTAACCGGGCGCTCCGAACCACTGGTTTTTAGCTTGCCAGCGCAAGGTCTTATCGTCGGGGCGCACCTCTGGTTGAGGCGATGGTTGACTATATACCTGTTCCTGATCGACTTGTAAAGAGGTTGGCCTAAAATTATTTGCTTTGTCCAACCTGATTTTGGCATCTTGCAAGTTTTCTTGCGCCGCCAACATTGCATCAGTATCGTAAGACTCAGCCGCCTCTTTGTATTGTTTCCGAGCCATCTCCAGATCGGCCTCTGCTTTTGACTTCAATACTTCAGCAAAGGTCTGTTCACCAGAATTAACGTACCCGCGCAATTGCTTGTTTTCGTTTACAAGCTGCTGGGCTACCCGAATAGCTTCCTCGCGCTCACGCAGGGCTGTCTCTTTAGCACGGCGTTCATCGTGCCGAGCATGAGCCAACTCTTTGATGCGCTTTTGAACCTTGTCGCTGTACTGCTCAATCTCATCATCAGAAGGGTCAGTTACTTCGCGCTCCAGAGGTTTTCTGCCTCGGTCTTGTTCGGGAGTATCGTCTTCAATTTCGATCTCGACATCGGACTCGGTGCTGATATCAATATCATCGTCTTCCATCCGTATTTCTGGCAGGTCATTATCCCCGCCCTTGCCCGGAATGCTTAGTTCCGTCATGTACTCTTCGGTAGCCATGTGTTTCTCCTTATGCTGCGCGTGCGTAACCGCGTGGGTCTTCTACCGTGCCATCAACTTGATCGTCAAAAATTATACGGAAATCGCGTCCGTGAATTTGGAATCGAGTACCGCTGTAAGCACGAACCAAAACAAAATCACCTTCTTTACACCAAGGACCGCTTGGGAATCTATCTGTGTCTTTGTACGCATCAGGCCCCAACGCTACAACAAACAACACCGTTGTAGTTTGTTCTTCAATGCGCTGTGACAGACTTGCTTTAGCAATAAACGAATCATCAAACGTATCTCCTGCTGGTGGAATTGCGCACAAAATTTTGTGCCCAGTAGGTTTTGGTAATTGACGTGCTTTATCTTCATCGCCGGGCGAATCAATTGTTTCGCCTGTTAAATCTTTTTCTTGTTTAATCAAGTCTTTCAAATACTGCGGGAGCATTAAATCACTCATCGAAATCATCCTTTGTGGCTTTCTCAGCAAGGTCAAGTAAATGGCGCTCTGCGATAGCTAGACCTTGAATCACACCGCAAAGCTTTGTATAAGCAGCAAAATCAGCACAGGCACCGCCTGCTACATCATCAGCGTAGTTGTTCATATCGTCCCGAATTTTTCTGCGCAAGATGTCAACAAACGACGTGTACTCCTGTAGGGTTGTCATTTAGTTCCTTTTGACTTAGGTTGGGGTTTGTTTAGCTCTTGCCGACGAAACTCCATGTCAGCTTTAATTTTTGCAATGTCCGTCCCCATGCGAACACCTTCAATTTCGTTAGAAGACGCAGCCTTTGCTTGGTCGAATTGAGATTTCATACCCAACTTCATACCTTCCAACTCAAACTGCGCAGAAACTTTTTCTCTTTCAAGCTCAAGTTTGTCTGCTTGTGCAGCAGCGTCTGCTGCAATTTTTGCTTTCTTAAGCTCAAGCTCTTGTATCTTGAGTTGAAGCTCTTGCATCTGCATTTGAAGAACCGGGTCTTGTTGGTTTTGTTGCGCTTGTGCAGCGGCGGCTTGTTGTGCAACTTGGCCTTGGCTGTTTTGTAGAACGATAGGTGCGGCTTGTGCAATAAGCCGTGATAGCTGTACTTCTACAGCAGGGTCTAACTTATCGTCAGGCATTGGTAAATCAGCGCCCAACGCTTCTTGTATCTTGTTGCGATATGCAAAGCCTAAGTGTTCTGCAATGTGCGCCATCATCGCCTGTTGAATCATCGGCGCTTGTGGGTTTTGTCCCATCATCTGTTGAATCAACGGGTCTTGCACCGCAGCCATGTGTACTTTGATGTGTGCTTCGTGGTCTTGGTACATAAACGCTTTCACAGGCTTTAACTTCAGCACGTTCATGTTTTCTGTTATTGGGTCTTGTGGCGTACGATCGTCCTCCATCGGCACCAACTTATTGGCGTTTTTTATGCCTAGTACGTCCAACATCTGACGATGCAGCACAGGCATGTCGTATATCTGTGGCGCAGTCTGCGCTAGTTGCAACACCGCTTGATACTGAACAACCCGCTGCGACATCGTTGCAGCATTAGGGTCAGAGACAGGAATGATCTCTATGTCTTCGTAGTCAGATTTTTTAGCGCGTCTGTTGCCAGATGTAGGCTCGTACTCGTAATCTTCAGGCGAGTAGTCACGAATAATTGCTGCTAGGAGTTGGAGTTCTTGTTTGAGGGCGTAGTGGACTCGGGCTTGAACGGCAGACATAACCTTGAGCGTTCGTTCAAGTATGGCAAGAGTTGTTCCCACCGGAGTATTAGCCGACATATCGGACACTTGGATGTCGGCAGTTGCTGCGAAACGTCGGCCTTCCTCAACGATAGTACCAAGGAGTTGGAATAGAGTAGCCGATGGTTCTTTGTAAGGTAGCGGCAATATGTTGTCACGGATAGCTCCTGAACCTGTATCTACGTCTCGCCATTCGCCCGGAGCGATTGGTGTGTCATCGCCTTTAATCCGAAGTCCTCGCGATTTAAGTCCTCCGGGGAGATTGCTGAGAGTTCCCGCATCCACGAGTTGTCGCATAAGGCTGGTGGCTGACTTGGCGTAACCACCGATGAGATGAAACAGCCCGAAGCCGTAGGGACCAAAGCCGGGAATATATTGGTAGTGAACAAAATGTTGCCTCTTTAGTTTGAGATCATCGTCTTCTAACCAGTTGCGACGAATAGATAATATGTCGTCGGAACCTTTAAGTATTGTCACCACGTATGGCAACGCTATGCCGGTAGGTTCACCGTCTTCATCAACATCTTCATAGCCGGGCAAATCTAAGTCAACATGCACTTCATACAGCTCGTAGCGGTCATCAAACGCCGCTGACATGCCTGACTCTTTGTCTTTCTTCTGTTGTGTTTCGTTGGTTACTTTAGGCGGCTCCCCTAAATCAAGGTCGCGATAAAACCCAGCTTTTTGCAATTTTAAAACGTCATTCTCGTTCTTGCGCATGCGATGTGTTAGACGCTGGCATGTTTGTAGTTCTGTCGTGCCGTAAGGCAGGATGATGTCTTCTGCTGATACGTAGACCGATGTTTGACGATCTAGTGTGGGGTCTACATACACTTTTTTAAACGCGGAGCCGATGGCAGGTAAAGAGAACAGCATGCGTTCATGTTCAGGACGAAACTCTTTCATGACCTCAGTCAATTCGTAGTTCATGTCCTCTTGCACACGCTCTGCAATCTCTTTCTTCTCAGGTGTTTCTTTACCTAAAATCTTGGCCTTGGTTGGTCCTTTAGCTGGGAATGTTTCTGTAATTGTTTCTGATTGAAAACGAACAACAGCTTCAGTAATCATAGGGTGAAACACGCCGCACGCGCCTGACCACGGTTCAGTACGTTCTTCGTATTTCAAACCTAACAGCGTCAAGCCTTCTTTATAGGTATCTTCCCAATCCTTGCGTGAAGCCAAGTCGTTACGCACGTCATCCAAAATTTCGCCGACAAGCGACTGCAACTCGCTCTCATCAATCTCTTCTGCAAGGTTGGCGTTAAAGTCTTCTTCCTCTTCTTCGCCCGGTTCAATTTCAATTTCCATGTCGCCAGCTTTAATACGCACGGCCTCTGGGTCTTCAATCTCAATCTCTATGCCATCTTCTTCTGCGTCGGCTGGCATGCCCAAGGGGGCAGCGTACAGGGCTTTATCTATCGACATGGTGCGTCCTTAATAGTATGCGTGTGACTTGCGTTTAAAAAATGTCGGTTCATCCTCGTAGTCGCTTGGCAGACTGATGAAGCCGCCTTGGCGATAGCGCAGTAGCGCTTGGGACACCGTATCAACATAGTCGTCATGCTCTCCCACAGGGAAGGCTGCGACCTCCTCAATCACTTCTCTTGCCCATCGTGTGTCTGGTGCCCACACTTTGCCGCTATGGAAGAAGTCGGCAACAGCGTTAAGACGGGCGGTTTTGTCTGTGGTGCCTTTAACACGTCCTCGGCTGGGGGTGAATTCATCAACGGGGATTCCCATTGCTCTGAGTTCTTGGATAAGTGGTGCGCCTGCTGCCTTTTTCTCCACAATGAACGCATCTGGCTCCCACTCCTTGTAATGTTTTAAAGCAGTTGCCTTTAATTCAGGGAACTGCATCCGGTCTTTGAACGCGTCTAGCAATATCAGGTTAGGTGCGCCGTTGTCCTCGTCGTTATACCAAACGCCCCATGTAGTACACGCGCTATAGTCGGCTGATGTTTTGGATTCATGCGCCGTATCCCAGCTCTGAATGACGTAGCTACACTCTGGCGGCTCATCATCCTCCCAAACTTTCCATGAACCGCGCCCAATAATGGCTGACACGTCCGATGTTGGGTTCTGCATGTACTGCGCGTTCCAAAACCGGGGGTCTAAGTTAGCTTTTTTGGCTTGTAACATCTCCAACGGCCACTGCTCAGGCCACAACGACTTCTCTTCCGGCGTTCCCTCGTTAAATATGGCAGGTAACTCCACAATTTCCCACGTATCCGCGTTTGGGTTCTTAATTTGGTAGTCAATTAAGCGTCCGGTCAGGTCAACCATACTCCAACGCGTCATAATTACAATAATTGCGCCGTTTGGCATCAGACGTTGCAGCGGACCCTGCTGGAACCACGCCCATGCGGCATCAAATGCACCGCGGCTGTTGGCTTTCATGTCCTGTTCTGAGTGTGGGTCGTCAATTACAAACAAATCAGCACCACGACCAGCCAACGCACCACCCACACCGGCTGCATAGTACTGGCCTCCGGCGCTAGTTGACCATTTACCGGCGGCTTTCTGGTCGTCAGCTACCTTAGTTTTGGGAAAAATGTCTGCGTATTCCTCGGACTCCAGCAAATTTCGCACGCGACGACCAAAATCCTCAGACAAACCCGCGGTGTGGGTGCCCATGATGATCTTTTTCTCGGGGTATTTGCCAAGGAAGTAGGCGGGGAACAGGTAGGAGGAAAACTCTGACTTACCCATACGTGGCGCGATGTTGATAATCACGCGTTTTTTCTTACCGTCAATGACGTCTTGGAAGATTTTGGCTAGCTTCCTGTGATGGGGGCCAATCTTAAAGCCCGGATAAACCTGTGTCGCAAACCCAAGTACTGAATCTTGAGCAGCTTTCTTACCCGCACGGTTCGCCCTCTCCTCCAGATCAGACAGCAGTTCTGCTTTCTCCTGCGCTGAGAGCGTAGGTAGTATCTTGTTAAGCGCTGCGATTTCATGCTGGTTCAGGTTCATCGTTGGCCTTCGGCGTTTCCTCTACGTACATAACGTCAGTTATATCCACGATTTTTGCCATGCGTTCTAGCTTCTCTTTAATGCGACTATCTAGTTCAGAATCCGACAATACATTATTTTTAACTTCTACCCGGTCAGTAAATAACGCAACCTCTGTTACCTTACCCAACAGTTCAAGCGCACGTAGCCGTATCTTGGCATCAGGGTGTTTTGTTTCCTCCACCAACTGCGCTACTGCATAGCCCCTAATCTCCTTAGCCTGTTCAACAAAGTGCCAATCGTACGCAGTTAACATTCCAACAAGATGCTTTACCGCTTCTGGCGTGGTCACTTTCGTTAACGCCGTTTTTTTAGTTTTGGGGTCTTGGTCTTGGGTTAGTACAGCAAACGCTTGTCTGGCGCTGTCTTCCTGAATCTGGTCTGTTATGTCTTCGTCGGATACCGCGCCCAGTTCTTCAAGCCATTTAGCCGTTTCAACTTGTGCGTCCATCAGTTGTTCAGGGCTTGCTTTGGAGAAAGGCGTAGCCACCGGCGCGTTGAGAACGTCGGGAGTAAAAACAGTTTCATCTAATAAATGCTCTAGCATAGGCGCTGACCATTGCAGTCACGTTGGGCGGAGTATATACTCAGTTTTGCGGTTGTGTAAATTTTTACATGATTGCTGTCTCCGTGGTTGGAGATGTTGTTCTCCGCTTTGGCGGAGATGTTTCTCGCTTAGGGCAACGGCCCTTTCAGGCCCCTACTTCGGTGGGGGCTTTTTTTATGTGTGTTTGTCAAATGTTAGACAAGTTCCTATTTGATTTTTTATAGAAATTTTTGTGTTATTTATTTGACTACTTGCTCATGTTTTGCTTTTTTTGGGTATGTTATTGAATTTGAAACAAAAGTGAGATTGCGTGTGGGGAATAGTGATCTACGGCGACGCCGCTTCGCTGCTGTGGTTGCTTAGGTGGGGGTATGGTGGGGTTCGCTCTTAGGGAATAACACGTTAAAAAATAACGTGTATGGTAAAATATAGTTGTCGGTTTGAGAGCACTTCGCTCTGCAACGACGTCAAGCGGGACAAGTTGTCCCGCTTAGCTTTTTGAGGAGAACCACCATGTCACAACGTAAGCACTCGCAGTTGTTTGACTGCTTTGACGTACTGTCATTCGATCAATCAGACATCGATGCAATCGTAAGCGAAGCCAAGTCACTTGGCGCAAAGACTCGTGCTCAAGCTAACGAGTTGATCTTGCTTTGGGCGCACGATCGTTTCGGTATCAAGATCGTTGACACGCTCGACCACAAGAAGAAAGTCAAAGGCTTTGACCCTGAGCACCCAGACTTTCAGGCTATCAAGAAGCGCAAGAACCGTATCCTTGCTCGTATGGGATTCGGCGTTAAGACCACAAACCATGTGTTAGACAAAGACCCTTTGCTTGCAAGCGCAGAGCGTTTTGCTAAGTCTCACACTACCGCGCAGATTAAGAAGTACATCAAGTTCTTGCAGGAGCAAATCTAAGCGAGACACGTTGTCCCGCTTTCAACCGAACCGCGCAGGGAATCACCCCTCTGCGCGGGATTTAATCCATGTCTAATAGGAGAACCACCATGTCTGAAAAATTAGAAGACAAACTAGCAACGCTAGTATCACTAGCCTTTGACGCACACCAACAAGCGGCAAAACTTGGCATTGACAAAGCAACCGTAAAACAGATATTCAAAGCATACGACTTGCTGATTGCAGCAGCACTTGACCATTGTGGCAACAAACGTAAATTTCAACCAATGGATCGTATCGACCGCCGCCACAGACAGACATTCAACTAAGGAGAATGTCATGCACGTAACTTTTGAAAGCCTAGCAATTGGCGAGGTCTACATAACAGTAGATTTCTACGAACCAGAGTACAGCGATGACCCAGAGTACAGAGTCATGATGGTCAAGACAGGCAAGAACTCTGCGAAAGATTGTTTACACGGCGTAACCTACGCTTGTGACGGTGACGAGATTGTGGAGGTAGGTGTATGCACCAACTCATAGCCGACATCATTGTCTGGGCTTGCGCCCTTGTATTCGCTGTCTATACCTTCATCAACCTAAGCTAAGGAGAATCAACCATGAGCGATATGTACCTACTAATTCAAGAAGTAGCACGACTGGCACTACAAAACGCAGCAATGACTGAACACATAGCGCAAGAGCTAGATGTACACACCGAGGAACTGCAACAGCTTGGCGCGTATCTCGAACGCGTTCTCAACTTAACCAACTAAGGAGAATCAACCATGCGTAACGACCAACTCAAACACGCTTTGCTACGTGCAGGATTTAAAGCAGAGAAGGAAACACAATTGAAGCGGGACATTGTGTCCCGCAATAGAGTGACTGATGAGAAGCCTGTCTGGGACTTGCTGCCGCAGTCAGAGCGTGAGTATTTCATTAGCACGTTAAAATCTAACGTGTAATATGGGAACAAGACGTGTCCAGAATGTAGCGTCTTTTTCAAATCAAGTGCGAAAGGGCGAAACCCTTTATCTATCTATCTTTTAAAAGATATTTATATATATATGTCCACTTGTCTATCACCTTGCCCATACAAGCCTGTCCATTTAGAATGTTAAGTCATTATGAGAAAGCAAAACAAACTCACAACAATCACCAACATTCTCGCCAGCCCTTTGATGGTTCTGAAACAATAGACAAGTGGACAAAAAAAATGAGATGCCGCGCCAGTACTAGCTCATAGCGTTGCCGCGTGATTTGAATTACCCCCTACAAACTGGACACAAACAGGAGGACACACATGAAAGCTGCTACATCTAGTAGTAAAAAGAAGCGAGGCAAGACTGCGTACATACAACTGACGCACAAAGAACTAATCAATAGACTGACGGCACGCAACCTGCCGCCGATCATGGTGGCAACAATAGCTGAGCGTGTACGTGAGAAGAAAGAAGCGTTGCGTATTGATTCGCACGCTAAGTCACGGCATCGGCACGCGTGGCAGGATGTGATTGCACCCTTGCTTAAAGAACAAAGCAGCGTTGCCGCACGACTAACACGCATGAGAAAGGCTAACGACACAGAGCAACTAGCTGTCTATGAACCGTATGCTAGTGCGCTCAGTAAATGCTTGGGGTTGTTGCGTACGTACCAGAAAGGCGGCAAGCTCCCGCCGCAGGAAGAATACGCGTTTAGAAATAACGTGTCAGATGCTAAGCATGAAATACCGCTAGGCAGGGCATGGGTTGATTGGGTTCCTGCGAACATAAAGATAGCGATGCGACAGGCACACGGCAAGCTACAGAAACCACATACACGCACGTTGCTGCCATTGTTCAGACGTGACGAGGACATCAAGCGCGGCTACATGAAACAACATGAGCAGGTTAAATCGGTGTGGCGTAGGGAAATGAATCACCTACGTGATGCGATAGACCATGCGCCCGAAGGTACACGCGGCTACGAAGAACGACAGCTTGCATTGATGTGCATAGCGATGGAGAAAGCTAACAATGTACCGCCCATCAAACGACTACAGCCATCGTGGAACAGGTACGTAACTGCGCATGACAGGGAAGAAGTATTCAGAGAGGCGCATCCCTCATGGCGCTCGCG
>Ga0181346_1000825_pt1 | contig 13683 bp, 12 predicted proteins | sample Su13VDMM15DN_FD_130100 | JGI IMG/M metagenome (GOLD analysis project Ga0181346, IMG submission 130100) | Freshwater viral communities from Lake Michigan, USA - Su13.VD.MM15.D.N | ecosystem: Environmental > Aquatic > Freshwater > Lake | place: USA: Michigan | collected 2013-07-15 | reverse complement strand
TTTGTAGTTAATTGAGTTGATGTTGTTGGTGTTAATGTTGTTGTTGGAATGGATGTATTAAAAGCATTAGTTCCAGTCCAAGTATTATTAAGAGGCAATAAATTTGATGCGACGCTATCTACATATGTTTTGTTAGTTAATTGAGTTCCTGTTGTTGGAACTATAGTTGTTGTTGGAATGGATGTATTGAAAGCATTAGTTCCAGTCCAAGTATTATTAGAAGTCAGTAAATTTGCTGGTATAACACTATCTACATATGCCTTTGTAGTTAATTGAGTTGAAGTTGATGGTGTTAAAGTGGATGTAGGTAATGATGTATTGAAAGCATTAGTTCCAGTCCAAGTATTATTAAGAGGCAATAAATTTGTTGATATAATAGAATCTACATATGCCTTTGTAGTTAATTGAGTTGAGGTTGATGGTGTTAAAGTGGATGTAGGTAAGGATGTATTGAAAGCATTAGTTCCAGTCCAAGTATTATTAGAAGTCAATAAATTAGCACCAGAACCATTACTAATAGCACTTATTTTTCCGTTCGCATCAAGAGTTAAATTAGTATTTGTATATGTACCAGGAGTACCTCCTGTAAATGCCGAATTTTGAGTTGTAGCACCGAAACTAACACCTCCATTAGCAGTTATTAAAGCAGTTGCCGTTAAACCTCCATTAGCAGTTATCAAACCAGTTGCTGATGTTGCTCCAGTTAAAGATGTAGTTCCCAGAACTGATAAACCAGGTAAAGTTTCTGTTCCTTGACCTAATGGAAATTCTAAATATCCAGCCAGATTGACTGCTCCTCCTTCATCAACGGCTATCCAATATAAAGGATTAAAAGTACTAACATTTGGATTTGGTGGGGTATTAACACTCATATATAATTATATTATATAAAATTATTTGATAATAATTGTCTTATTGATATTTATATCTAAAAAAGTAGGCAAAGCCGTTGATACGGCATTTGATATAGGATAAACATTCCCACTATAAGTTCCTATTGAAACTGCTTTATTGAAATAGACCAAAGTCCATTCTTTTCTTAAACCTACAGGAACGGCAGGAACGGCAATTGCTATACTTACAGGAACGACCATTATAGTTATAATATATATATTTTTTCATATTTTATTCTATTATAATAATATATGCCGACAGGAAAGAAAGCAGAGATAGTAGATTGGTATAAGAAAATTCCAAAGAAATTCTTATTAAAATCTCATAATCCCCACTTTGATACTCATCATATTAAATTGCCTTTTAGGATGATAATAGCAGGAAACTCTGGAAGTGGTAAGACGCAAACTCTATTAAATATATTATACAATATGCCTGATACATTTGAGAAAATATTTATTTGTACGAAAAATAAAGATGAACCTTTGTATAATTATTTAGAGGATAAGTTAGGTGAAGAAGGTTTATCCATCAAGGAAGGAATAAGTGAATTACCTGATTTGGATAGTTTAGATAAGGAACAAAATAATTTAATAGTTCTGGATGATTTGGTTAATGAACCTGCTAAACAACAACGACCAGTATGCGACTATTTTATAAGGGCTAGGAAAAAGAATTGTAGTATTATTTATATTTCGCAGTCCTTCTATGCTGTCCCAAAATTAATAAGAGATAATATATCGTATTTGATTATTAAACAAGTGTCTTCTATGAGAAATCTTACTATGATTTGCCGAGAATGTAGTTTAGGTATTGAAAAAAAGCAATTGAAAAAAATATATGATGACGCAACTAAATCAAAACAGGATTTTTTAATGATAGACTTAGAAGGCGATAAAGATGAACGCTTTAGAAAGAACTTTGATGAGATATATGTTGTTGAAGATAATTAGTTTTTTGAAATATTAACCGAATTTTTTATCTTTTTGTATAATATAATGAGTAATTATACTATACCGCCTCGCTCAAGAGCAAGTGATTACGCAAAAGGACGACTTACGCAGAATGAAATTATATCTTTACAGATTGCTAATGATGCTAATATATCAAAAGCAAGAAAATCCCTTAAAATGGGTGAAGTACCAAGTATTACTATGAGTCAAGAATTTTCCCCTGAAGAAATGATTGCTGATGTTGCTAGTCAAGAAGCATCTGCTAGAAGTAATGTTGAACGACTAGGATTTAGACCTCAAGAAGCATCTCAAATTATTACTCAAATAGGTAATGACCCTCAACTGGATTTTAGTCAGTTAAATTCAAATTTTCCTGCTATTGAAACAGATATTCGCCAACGATTTAATGTTAAACTATTGACACCTAGTTTCTTTGTTGAATACTTTAGAAAATATAGTGCCGAATTAGAGAATGTTGTTGGTACAAGAGTTTTTAATCCTAGAAGCGGAGTTAGTAATAATATGATAAATAATGTTGCCGAATTAAGAGAAATTATTCCTGATAAAGAAATTGTTGCTTTTATTGCTAGAGCGGCAGCCGATAGTCAAGTTGTAGGACAAGATATTCTAAGTCAGTTGGATAGATTATCAGGACTACTACCTAGTTCTCAAGATTTACAAGCATTAATGAATACAGACCCAGTACAACAACAACGAATTATAGGACAATTACTTACTCAATTTGAAAACTTACCTAGCAAAGCCGAAATACAAAGACTAGCAAATGATATTAAAGATGAGATTACTATTAGCAGAGCAGATTTTCAAAGTCAAATTAGAGAGATTGCTGATTCTACTCCTGTTGGAAGACAGAGAAATATTATTAGAGATGAAATTAGGGTTGAAGGAGTAGCCGCTGAACCTGTAGAGTCTATGGAAGAAGCAATAGCAAGACGAGATGCTGGAAGAAGAGCAGGAAGACCTCCTCCAACCAATAGACCTGTAGTAGCGATAGTATGGTTAGGTGATTCTGTCAATTCAATAGCAGACTTTAATAATTTAAGAATTGGAGATAAAAAATCATTTCTTAGTCAAGTAGGTCTTTCTCCATATTTAAAAGGTGCTGATGGTGCTAAAAAACCATCTAGTAGTCTAACAAACGCAAATATAGTTACTACAAATGCTTCAAAAATAGTTAGTGCTTGGGTACAAATAAAAAATAGACTTCCAGCCAATACTAAAATTGCTGATAGTGGATTTGAAGACGAATTTGTAACTATTATAGGTAGTGGATTAAGACGCTCTATTGTTCCTAATATTAAAATGAAGGTTGGACGAGGATTATCAGTCAAACAAACCCCTAGTTATAGAGAATATGGTAAATATGCTATTCATATGCCTCAATTGGAACATCAAGATATTTTGAATGTTAAATATAAAAGTCTAGGACAAATACCTAAATTTAAACCAGTTCCAGTAAGCGATATATTTAGAGATTTTATTGTTGATTTACTAGAAAACGGAAAACCTAATCAAAGAGTATATTCTCAAATTCCTACAGATGAACGCAAACTTTTTGAGGAAATGTCGGTAGGTGCTGGTGTATGGAATGGATTAGGATTGAAACGAACAACTACCAGTACGGATGAAGAGGAAAATAAAACTTTTGAACTATTGAAGGGTGAATATCTAGCAGGAAATAACTCGCCAAAGGTAATTACTTCTTTAAGACAATTAGTAGTTAAGATGATGAATGATGGTAGAATAAGAAGAAGTCAAGGTGTAGATTTACTAATGGAACTAAGTATTTAAGAGAATTTATAATTATTTTTATATATTCTAATATTATAATGAGAAGCCTAATCTTAAATAGCAATAATATAGTTGAAGGAACAGGTAATTCTGTTCTAAAATATGATTTTGTTGGTGGTAATATTAATTTGAAAAAAGGTCAAAAGGTCGCTCTTGCTTCTATTCAAATGTATAACTCAACTTTTAACATTACAGCAGCCAATAAAAATAATACCTTTAGTTATAAATGGGTGAATGGTACAGATTATCCTGTCGTTATACCTGATGGATTTTACGACATCGTATCACTTAACGCTTATCTTCATTTTACTATGGTTATAAATAAACATTATTTAGTAACTGCTGCTGGTGATTTTGTTTATTTTATTACTTTAACTTCTAATCCTTCTCAATATGCTATTGAAGTAAATTGTTTTGGTATGTCCGTTGCTGTAGCAGCCGCCGCTGGTTGGGTATTACCTGCTTCTCCTACTTTTGTTATTCCAACGAACTTTATAGTTCCTTCTTTAATTGTTCCTTCTGCTGTTACATCTAACTTTGGTTTAGTAATTGGGTTCGCTGCTGGTACTTTTCCTGTAAGTGTTATAACAGGAACCCCACCAGCGCAAGTTCAAACACCAGCATATATAACCGACCAGCAATTTCTTTCTACTTTTACTCCTCAAGTCACTCCTATCTCAAGTTATATATTCACTTGTTCTTTAGTAAATAACAACTATGCTGTTCCTAATAATTTGATTTATTCTTTTTCTCCTCAAGGAACAATAGGCGAACAATTTACTATTACACCAAATCAATATGTTTTTATTGATGTTCTTCCAGCCCAATATAATTCCTTTCAAGTAACTTTCATAGACCAAGACTTTAGACCAGTTATATTCCAAGACCCAAATATGATTATTCAACTTGTTATTAGCGACCCTGAAGATAATTTAGGACTTTAGAGTAGGGAACCGATGGTTCCCCTACGACCCCTCCTTTTCTGTTAGTTCTTTTCTCAAAAGAACTATTTAGTAAAGTATTTAATCTATTCCTACTATATAATGCTTATTCACCATTTAAGAAAGACAACCAGCGGTTCAGGTGGTAATATGTCTTGTAATACTTGCTCTATGGGAAAAGTATCAGCAAAACCCCATAGAAGAATGCTAGGAACAGGAATGACACCTTCCGTATTTACAAGTGGTATGGGGGTTGTTAAACCATCAAGAGTTCTTCAAAATCTTAGAATTAAGAAAGCAAATGTTCCTAAAAAATATATTACATTTGAGTAAGTAATTTAGGCGTTATTATAAATATTTTTATCTAAACAATATTTATAACAGATGGATTCAATCGTTTTTGAAGAAAGCGTTAATACTGAGGTTTCCTCCAGCGAATTCGTTGATAAGCAGTGGCTCTATGTAAATGACAACAACAACGGCAGTTATTCTTCGCAGGTCGTCCTTGATACAACCCCTTTAGCAAATTCAGGTTCTTATATTAACTGGAGCGAGGCTTTTATCCTTATGCCTCTTGTTCTTCAAATTGAAAGTACATCCGCTCTTATGACCGCAACTGCTCCTATGGATTTTATCGCTGGTTTGAAAAGTGGTTATTGGAACATACTCCATTCTATGAGTGTTGAGTTTAACAACGGCAACATTATTCAACAAGTCCCTTTTATGAATGTATTCTGTAACTTTAAGAACATTACAAGTTGGTCTAATGATGATATTACAAATTGGGGTGCTGTTTGCGGTTTCTGTCCTGATAGTGCTCGTTCTTGGGCTTTTACTCCTGTTGCCCCAGCAACAACATTAACTCTTCCTCTATCAGGAAGCGGATTTGGTCTTTCAAATAACAGACAATCTCCATTTGTTAATATTACTGCCGTTCCTACTACGGCGGCTGTTGCTACACCAATAAATACTAATAACTTTACAAGAGCAACTCTTTCTGCTAATGATTATACTCAAAATTGGAATGATGGTCTTTTTCAAAGACAAACTTTTATCAACTACAATCCTGTTCTTAATGCTGACAATAATGCTAGTAACGGACAGGGTGCTTTAATGGGCGCTGCTGAAGTTACTCAGGTTTTTAGATGTTTCACTAAGGCTGCCGCAAATATTCGTTCGTATGCGATTGATGCTGTCATTCGTCTTAAGGATATTGCTGATTTCTTCCAAAAATGTCCTATGCTTAAGGGTTCGTCTATGAGAATGTATTTGAATACTAACCAGACTTATTTCCAAGTGGGTCAAACTGGACCGACTTATACTGCTGCTACTGGTGCGCCTCTACTCGGTCCGTTTATGAATCTTCTTACTTCCCCAGTTATTCTTGGTGGTGGTGGAACGAACCCTGTTCTTTATTCCTCTTGTAATTTAGGACAAGGTGCTTCGGTTCTTACTCCTTTGCCTATTACTGCTGCTACTTCTACTACCGCTGCTACTGCTACGATTAATGTTGCTCTCTCAATTGTTAAAACGCAGTTCTCTCAAATGCCTACTCAAAATGTATCTTGCCCTATTACTTCAGTACGCCTTTATGCCCCAGCATATACGCTTTCGCCAATCGCAGAGCAAAGATATTTATCTCTTACTCCTACAAAGCGAGTTGTTTATAATGATATTTTCCAATTTTCATTTCCTTCTCAGTCTGTTAATAGTCCTTTCAATATCTTAGTTACTAACGGAATTCCAAATATCCGCTCAGTATTGGTACTTCCTCTATTGCCTTCTGCTTCTAATGGTATTGCTGGTGCTTCTGGTGTTAAAACTTCTTCTATTCTTTCTCCTTTTGCTTCTACTCCTTCTTCCCCTGACCCAATTATTATCAATAACTTCCAAATTCAAGTATCAGGAAAAAATTTATTTATTAACCAACTTCAGTATGATTATGAAACCTATTATGAGCAACTTGTCTGCGCTAACCAGTTGAACGGCAGTCTTACAACTTCTCTTGCTTCAGGACTTATCTCAAAAAGCGATTTCCAATCCCTTTACAGATATTACTATGGTAATGCTTCTCGTTCTCTTCCTAGTGAAGATGGCGTCGCAAAGGCAATCCAAATACAAGGAACAATTCTAGTTCCTACTGCCTCTACTGGTGTTACTGCGGTTGATATAATGGTGTTCGTAGAATTTGAGAGAGAAATTACTATTGATGTAAGAACTGGTGCTAGAGTCGCCTAAAATAGTAATTTTTTTAAATTTATCAGTAATAAAAGTGTCTTAAAACAATAGGTTTCTAGCAACATTCGCATCTTTAGAAGTAATCTATAAATATTTTTATCTCAACAATATTTATAATGTCAAGTAAAATTGAATATGGCGTTGATTGTTCTCCAGCGCAACTTCGTAAGTTAAAATCAGGTGGGGCAATTACCCTTAAACCTCATCAATTTAGCGATAGTTCGCCTGTTAAGGTTGCTCTAAATCCTAGTACTTCCAGAAAAATTGAAACTGCTATGAGAAAAATGAAAGGCGTAAGATTTGCTTTAAAACCTGACGAAAACCTTATGATGGGTGGTGCTACTTTCGCCCAACGCTTAGCAAGAAGAACTCGTAATACTTTTAAACCTGTTGAAAAGGCAGTAGTAAAGAGTGCTGATGTTGTCAAGAGAGGATTTAATAAAACTATTGTTGATAGTGGTGTTGGAAAACAAATAGCAAAAGAACTCATTAAAGTTGGTACTCAATATGTCTTACCTGCTGCTGGTTCTGCTTTGAGTGTTCTTGCTGGTGACCCAACAGGTATGTCAGGTGAAATAGTTGGTAGTGTTGCTGGTGACCAATTACAAGGACTAGCAACTAGAAGTGGATATGGAATGGTTGGTGGTGCTACTTACGCCCAGCGTCAAGCAAGACGAGCTCGTAATACTTTTAAACCTGTAGCAAAAGCAGTAAAACAAATTGGTAAAGAAGTTGTTAAAATGGGTGTTAAGGCAGCAGGAACGGCTCTTACAAAATATACTGGAAATCCTGTAGCAGGTAAAATATTTGAAAAACAAGCAGGTAAATTTGCTGATGAAGCAATTGATAGTGGTGTTGCTTCTGCTGTCCGCAAAACAGGACGAAATGCTAAATCTATTATAAAAGAAGTTGGTGCTGAAATGATAGATGATTATATTGATAAAAATCTTACTGGAAAACAAAGACATATTGCCGAAATGGCTCTCGCAGGTAAGTTCCCTGAAGCAAGTGATTTAGTATATGATTATGCTAGTAGTGAAGCAACTAAAGCAGTTGAAGGATTTGCTGGATATGGAATTCCTCGTAGAACAAGAGGCGGTCTTCGTATGGGTAAAGGTCTATATGTAAAATCACCTGCTTATTCTATGGCTATGGATAATATGAAATCTGGTAATGGAATGAGTACATTTAAAGGAAGAGATATTACTTCTGCTCCTGAACTTGGACTTCCTATTCAAACTGGAAGTCCTTATCTAAGACAAACTAGTCCTGGAATGACACCCTTTATTGCTAGTTCTCCTCAGTTAGCAGCCCCTATTAGAATGGGTGGTATGATGATGAGAAGTGCTAACAAAATGGGTGGGTCTTTTTTACCTGCTGGTACTGACAGAATTGGTGGGTCTTTTTTACCTGCTGGAAACTAATTAATTTAATCTATTCATACTATAGTAATGTCTTTTAGCACCAATAGAGTTGATGAAGCATATTGTCAGAGAATTATAGATGATTTTCAACAAGATTATAATAATTTGTTTAATAGTCTTAAAAATGGTACAACCGAAAAAGACAAAGTAAAACTCAAAACTAAGAAAGTTGATAGACATACTAAACTTTTAGCAAATATGATGAACTCGGCATTACTCTTGAAACAATTATTAGAAGAAGTTAAAAAACTTAAATAACGATATTATAATATAAAGAAATATGATATTATGATATATATGACAGATATAAAAAAAGCATACGAAATTATGGGAGATAAAAATGAGAAATTATATAAACCTATCCTTGAAAAGAAGTATGGAATTCTATATAAAACTTTAGATAAATATGCTAGGAATGATTTTTTAGGTGAAACTTTTGCTGGTGAATTAAAAAGTAGAGATGGAAGTATCAAAGATTTTAAAGAAACTATGATTGGATATAATAAGATACAAGATGGATTTAAAAAACTAGAGTGGTATAAAGACCATATGCCTAACTATAAATATTATTGCTGGTTCGCTTTTAAAGAAGGATTGTATGCTTGGGAATTAAATAAAGTAAATTATGATAAAAATGGTGGTGATATTATGAAAAAGTTTAGTGGTACTAATAAAAGAGGATTTGATGAATATAAAGACCATTATTATATTAAAACCGAATTTTTAGAAAAAATTGATGATACTCCACCTTACATTCATCCATTAGTAGTTGAGAATACTCTTAAATATAAGAAGTATAAACCTATTACTAGAGGAGTATGTTTTTTAAAACTATCTAAGGAAGACTTAGAAAATTAATAATATTAGGAAATTTATCTACTATTATTATAATAGATTACTATAGATGCTCTCTAATTTTGAACTAGAAGATACTGCTGAAAAAGAGAACTGGGATTTAATAGGAGTGTTTAGTAAAAATCTTCTACCAAAAGAACGAGTAATGGGTAGTTATATTGTTAATTTACAAGACTACGAAGATGGTGGAGGAACTCACTGGACTACCTTCAAAATATTTGATAATAGAAAATGCTGTTATTTTGACCCATTCGGTATGCCTATGCCTGTTGATGTTAATTCCTTTCTTATGAAATTTAAACCTGTTGCCTGTAATAATAGACAAATTCAGGACATTAAAAGTGATAAGTGCGGATATTTTTGTATGGCTTTCATTAAATACTTTGATGATTTTAATACTAAGAAGAAAGATGTATTTGAAGCCTATGATGATTTTTTGAACTGCTTCTCAAGTGATAATAAATTGAATGATAAAATTGTTATGGAAATGCTTGATAAATATTAGATTAAAAAACTATATAAATATATGCGAATATAACATATAGAATGGACGAGAAAAAAACTACATATACACCAGCAGTCAAAAAAGCAATTGATAAATATAGAAGTAAGAATGTAGCAAAGTATAATGAACTTCAGCGTAAGTATTATAACGAACAGAAGGAAGATGATGAATGGAAACAAAAATTTAATGAACGCTGTAAAGAAAACAATAAGAAGTACAGAGAAAGAAAGAAACTAGCAAATCCTCCTAATCCAAGAGGACGACCAAGAAAACCTATACCCAAAGTAATTATACCCAACCTACTTTAGGAAATTAATATATGCTCTATTTTGAATATATATTATATTTGCGCAAATTTAAATATTAGATATTTTATTAAAAAATTGATTTAAAAATAATCCTTTTTATTGAATATAAAGTATATATGCGAAATGAAACGGCGAAAAAAAACTCTCAATCTATTCTAATAGGTATGGGAAAAAAGAAGACAAGTGATTTAGATAGAGCAACTTCTTACTTTAAACTTAAAGGCAAGACCATTACTAATCAGGCAAACCAATTAAATATTAATGTTCCTAATATGAAAATTAAACGGAAGGATGGAACTATAGAAACTAAGAAAGTAAAACCTACAAATGAAGTACTATCCTATTATGCTAATAAAGTCAAAGAACAGATAGTTAAAAAATGGAAGGATGCTACTCAAGAATATTACGGAACTTACAATATGTTCTTCAAAAAGTATGACAGCAAATCTAAAAAAATGAAAGATGTAGTTGTTAAGATTACTACCAGAGGAACAAAGGACAGCGTTCTTATTAATGCTCTTGCTGAATACGACCGAAGACGAAAACGCTATCAAGAAGATTATCCTGAAAATGATAGTTATGATTTTGCTGAAGATGCTCTCTCTCTTATTCCAATTACAACTGGTACTGGTATTGTAGTTGAAAATAGAAGAGTAGAAACTTCCGTATCAGGCGGACAACGAATAGTAGGCGTTAGAGGAAATAAGCGTCATATGAAAATGCGAGATGCTTGTTCGTTCTTTAAGTTCTCTACAGATGAAGATAATATTTGGGATACTAAAAAAGGCAAATGCGTATTTGATTATCTTATTTGGAAATTTAAAGATGTATCTGGATTTAAAAAGAAATTAGGAAATGATAAAGCAGAAGAGTTCCTTAATGAATTATTTATGAGTGATGAACCTGATGAGGAAAATCCATTAGTTCAAGGTGTAAGCGTTCAACAATTAGAATTATTCTGCGGATATTTCAATATTAATATGTATGCTTATGACAAAAGCGACCAACATATATCAAGTTATAAATGTAAGAAATGTTTTAATGGAGAACGAGGAGGAAAAGGAGTGTTATGTTTTGTAGTTTATGATAATCACTTTTATCCTGTTGAAAATGATAATGAAATTAAATCTAAGATTGCGAGAGCAGTTGGAGATGCTAATAAAAATTCTTATAATTATACTTCAACTGATATTGAAACTTTTAAAAGTAAAAACGAACCTAAAATGAGAGAACTAATTGTTCCTACTGAAAAGGAATTTGAAATCTTAAAAGGAGATAATAGAGATTACTTAAGCGTTCAAAATAAGTATGCTTTTGATTGGTTAAAAGAAAACGCAGGAACTATACCATTTCCTATATCTTCTAAAAATATCAAAGTTCAGGAAGCAACAATAGACCGAATTATATTTGATGATAAAATTCTAATGACAAAACCAGTTAATAAATATGTTAATAGATTTTACAATACAGAATATAGAAATACAGATAAGAAATATCAAGGCGAATGTATTATTGATGTAATGAAATATATATGGAATGGAAAATATCCTTTTGATATTATGTCAGCACCATTCTATTCTCAACCAAATAGTCAAGTAGCAGATGTATTTAAACAAGAAGGTATTAAATGGAGAACTCATATTGGATTAACAACAAATAAATATACACCTGAAGAGATAAAGATGATGCTTGTAGAAGGAAAGGCAGAAGCATATGATATTTGTAGATGTTATTGCGATGCTTTGTATAATCAAAAAGAACGCTTTATTGTATTCAAAGGAAAAGAAATTATGGAAGCCTATGATGGAAAAGAACTTACTCTTGGTCTATACTTTGTTGAAACAAGTGATATGACACTCTTACATCAATCTAATTGGTATAGTACAGCGATTATAAAATTAGCAATAGCAGAAAAAATTCCTTTGAAAATTACTAGACAAATCCGTTGCGTTGATGAAGATTGGTACTGGTCTAAAACAGAAGAAGACGATGAAGGTAAGGTTATTAAGAGTTGGGAATTATCTAATAAAAAATTGTTTAAGGATTGGATTGATGAAGTTATTGAATTGACAGAACAAGATGAAGACTTTACTCTTACGAAAGATGTTATTAATTCTATTACTGGATATTTGGGAAAAACCAGTTCTAATAATAAATCCGTTGGACTAGCAAAAAATAATGATGAAATATATTATGACTTTATAGTTCCTGAATTAGAAGCGAACCCTGATGCGAAGATTTATATAAGCGAAATTAAAAGTCAAGATGATAAAATGTATTTGTTTGGATATGAAAAAAGGACAAGAAACTTATCTAATGGATTACCTATGTATATTCAAATCCTAGACTGGAGTAATATGGAACTATATAAATTATCCAAAGCAGTAGGAGGTGAAACTATTTATAGAAAAACCGATTGCGTAGTTGTTATTGGAGGGAAATTACCTAAGCAACCAAAAGATAAATATTATAGTGATAGTTTTGGAAAATACAGAAAAGAGGATATTGAAAAGGCTTTGTTATTTAATTATGAATTATCTATGAACGATAGAAGACATATGGAAACACCTAAGTTAGATGATGACTGGATTGATTATGATTTCAAATCTAGTGAAGAATGGGAAGGTATAATCAAGACCGCAATAGAAAAGGGTGGAATGCTGGTAAGTGGTAGAGCAGGAACAGGTAAGTCTTATATTATTGGAAAAGGTATTGAAGCAGGACTATTGGATGAAGATGCTGAAACTAGAATGAGTTTTACAAATAGAGCCGCTAGAAATATTAAAGGAACAACCATCAATAAAAATATGGCGATTAATAGCGATGATAAAACAAATCAAAAAACCCTTAATCATTTGAAGAAATACAAGATATTTATTGTTGATGAAATCAGTATGATTAATGCTGCGTACTGGAATAAGTTGATGGTACTGAAGAAAACTACTGGTGCGATATTTATATTGCTTGGCGACTATCGTCAGTGTCCTCCTATTGAAGATGGAAATGAAACCGATTACTTCACTCACCCATACGCTAAAGCACTTACGAATTATGATAGATGCGAACTAGTCAAACCTCAAAGATACGATATGAAGATGTGGAAGTGGTTAGAAGACTTCTATGAAAACGGAATTGAAGGAAATCAAATTAAGAAAAAAAAACTAAGTAAAGAAGATATCTTGACTAGAAGAAATATAGTATATACCAATAAGACAAGAACGAGAATTAATAATTTATGTATGGAAGAAATAAGTAAAGGAAAGAATGCGTTTATTGTTATTGATGTTCCTGATAAGTGTAAGAACGAAAAAGCAGTCAAAGCAACTATTTATATTGGACTTCCTGTAATGGCTATTGCGAATAATAAAACCGACTATGGAATTATTAATAGCGAAGAGTTTATAGTTAATGGATATGATGGAAATAATCAGGTCATTCATCTTAAAGCCGTTGATGATGACAGAGAAGTAAATGTAGAGTTTAAACATTTTCATACAAACTTCGTAGTGAATTATGCTGCGACTACCCATAAAAGTCAAGGTGCGACTTATACTATTGGTATTAATATTTGGGATTGGGATTATATGAGAGAAGATAGACGAATTGGTTATACTGCTATATCAAGAGGAAAGACCTGCGAACAAGTATGGATATGCGAGTAGATAGAGTAGTATAGAGTAATATAATAAGTATAATTTTATTTATTATATATGCGGCGATTAACAAGCCCTTTTTTATTGCGCTGACTGACGA
>Ga0181346_1000824_pt1 | contig 13695 bp, 28 predicted proteins | sample Su13VDMM15DN_FD_130100 | JGI IMG/M metagenome (GOLD analysis project Ga0181346, IMG submission 130100) | Freshwater viral communities from Lake Michigan, USA - Su13.VD.MM15.D.N | ecosystem: Environmental > Aquatic > Freshwater > Lake | place: USA: Michigan | collected 2013-07-15 | reverse complement strand
TACTTTAGCTCTGTCGATCAACCAACCGACGGGCGTGGGCTAACAACCCGGGAGAGTGTACTCCAACCTGCGCCACACCCTAGACCCCCACCCGCAGAAAAAGAGCCGGTTAAGGCTCTTTTTATTAGCACCCCAGCTCTTAGATGGCTGGGATGAGATCTAGCATGAAGCTCTCTGGCATTTGCTTTAAGCAGTCTGGACCAACGCCTAAGACGATTGAGTCTGGATGCGTAAGAGGCATAGCGCAGCGGCAGCAGCGTCCTTCGTGGTATACGCTAGCACCTTTCTCGCGGATGATGCTTGGCGTCTTAAGTGCGTTAGAAACGAATTTCATGATGCGATCAACTTGTGAACCTGCTTTGTGGTCGCGTCCTAAGCGGTAGTTCTTAGTGTCAGAGAAGAAGGTAGCAGCGAAGTCCCATCCTGCGTCGCCGTCGTTAAGAATAGAGGTGTAGACGAAGAAGCGGCCGGTGCCTACCAATTGGCCTTTTTTGCGCTCCTTCTGCTCCTTGATCTTTAAGCGAACGTGAGTGTCCTTAGCGTTGTTCTTAAGAGTTACGCGGGTACGTCCTGCGAAGAAAATGTGAGAGAAGTTCTGGGGGTTAAGTGGCTTGTTCATTTGCTTAATTGTTATTGGTTATGATGCAAATATAGGAACAACCCCCTCAGGAAAAAAATGGTTCTGAAACTTTTTCATGCCTTAGGTGCTACCCTCTTGATCCGACACATTTCCCGGTGAACGTGGCGGGACTGCTCGTTGAAGTCAAAGTCCGCATTACCTCCGATGGTACTCCGTACCCTGAGCTTGCCGTAGGTGAGGTCTATCGCTTCCCCTGCTGGCTCGGTCTGTCTAAAGGACCGTATGAAGTCAGTGATCTTCTTAATCATATTGCTTATGTGTTATGAAGCAATGTTAATTCCTTTTAGCGTAGGGAACCCGAGGGTTAACTATTTAATTTATAGCCTCCTCACCCCGCTTGTATGGGCTTTGTTTAGTACCCGTTATCATATTCCCATTGTGGCTTGTTTGCCTCACGTAGGAAGGCTTCTTTGGCCATATTACGCATGAGTTCTTGTTCTTCTTGGTAGCGGTCTCCTAGGACCTCTGGATCTAGTGGTTGGAAGTAGTACATAGTTGTGATTGGTTATGGTGCAAATATAGAATTACTTCCTGCAGAACCACAGAAGGTTTATACGAAACTAAACCCATACTCCGAGTCATCCTCGTCTGGCTCATTGTGGAACTCATACAGGACGGTGCCTCCCCAGAAGAGGAAGTCGTCATCCATACCAAAGTCCTTGTCCAGTTCCACTTCAGCCAGAACTGTCATGCCCCAGTTGGCGGAGTAGTTATCAAATGAGGACTTAGCCTTAACTAGATCAGTAGAGATAATACAGATGTCTTTCTCGACTTCTGATCTATTCATTACAACGTATACCTTATTCATAGTGCTTATTGGTTATGATACAAATATACTATACGCGTACGTAGAAAGCCCGCTCGTACGAGCGTTATTTCGCGGATATAACGTGACCCTGGGTGGTAAGGGGACCAATAGGAAATGGGGCTATAAAGCCCCAGATCCAACCAATCAGCCAAACAATATTAGTACGGACTTACTACGATGTTTTCCATATCGTAGGTCTTCTTAGATAGGATCTTAGAAGCCTCGAGCTGAAGACGACGTCGATCGTAGTCATCGATTTGGAAGCCGTTATCGTGTGTAGCGAAGTGAGTAATACCATTCACTAGGTCCCAGATCGATGTGCCTGTTTTGGCGCACTTACGCTGTCCTGGCGTCATCGTTACGGTGTCAATCTCAGCTCGGTGGAACACATCCTTTGTCTCGTGATAAGGCACCCAAGCTTCGGCTTCTCTGAGGCGAACGTCACTAAGACTAAGTATTGAGTAGTGAGCATCTCCTAGCTCGGCTAGTGAAGCCGGGGTGTTTATCGCCTTGCGGATACGGTTTTCAAACCCGATAGGTCGGAAGTTGCGGAGTGCTAATTCATTTAGCTGGTTCCACATAGTTTCTACGGAAACCGGATCCATTGACCCAAGCTTCATGCTTTCCTCGAAGCTTTTGCCTATCATGCCATTGGCACAGACCAAGCGGTAAAGGAACGGTGTAACCTCGAAGCCACCATCGGGGCTGTTCAAGAAACTCACACCCCCGTAGTGATCCTCGTTAGGCAACCCCTTGATACCAAACTCATTTTTTGGTGAAGAAGCATTGATTGCTAAACGACCATCCGAGTTAACTGAGAAGCTATTGACTTCAAGTCCGTAGCGATCCACTATGCGTGTGGTGGTGTCCAGGAAAGTCTTGTTGCTAACAATTTCACGAGGATCCTTCTGAATGCTTACGATCTCTCTGGTAAAGGGTGAGAAGACCAAACTCACTGAGGTGTTACCCTTCGAAGCTGCTACGATCTTTAGCTTATTGACCAGTTGTTGGCGTGCTCCCTCTCCGAATGTGCCTGTGAAGGTCTTATCGAAGCCAATGGGCAGACCCACCATTTTGCAGAGGTCTTTGAATGCCTGCGCTGTCATTCGAACTGGCTTGCCTGCTACCAATAGGGTGTCGCTGTGAACCAGCTGTATCTCCCTTAGAGATATCTCCTTGCGGAGAGGTTGTTTTTCTAAGGCCTCCTTGGCCTTTGCGTCCCAAATGTCTCGGGAGATTGTTTCGAATTTTTTCATAATCTTTTTTTGGTGTTTTGATTGATAGTGCTAAAGTAAGATAAAGGACCGGGGTAAAAGAGAAGGTTTGCAATCTTTTTTAGAGCCCGATCCTCCTCTATAGCTTCCTAAAAATCGTCACGTGGTGTGTAGCGTTCAACCATGCCGTCCCCGAATAGGGTGTCAAATGTGCTTTCCTCCTCTTCCATCTGCTTCTTTTCGGCACTTAGTGCTTCTCTTGCCTCATTGTCGGAGTTTAAGCGGCGTGTGTCGTATACAACGTCTCCGGACTCTGCCAAGGAGAAGAAAAGTCTACGATTAACGATGCCTCTGCGGTTCTTTGTAAAGATGACAAAAGATGATCCGGTGTCTGCGTCAATGCGGAGTTCCATCATACCAGTGGTGTTGTGCTTCAGTTTGTTGGACCCCACGAACACGCCTCCTTTGGTGACCTGCTGAACAGCCAAGAATGTGGTGTTGGTTCCTGTTTCGTTCTGACCCATATTGTTGACGATCATAAGATCGATTAACCACTTTTCTGACTGTCCTGACGTCATGTAATTTGACTCCTTGACTGCCTCTTGTACCTCGGCGAAGGAGTCGATCAAGACAATGTCGTAGCCGGGCTTTAATGAGGACTCGACAACTTGCTTTGGGTTAGCATCCAAATACTCTCCTAAGAAAAGTACCGGGACTTCTCCGAACTTTGGATATCTTTTTACATAGCCCCAGAGGTCGATGCGGGTCATTTCCGCGGAGATGAATAAGACCTTTTTACCGGCACGACATAGATCAGATAGCATATCTAAAGTGACCGTAGATTTACCGACACCCGGGTCTCCAATCACCATGTAGTTGCATGCTTTAGGTAAACCCCCATCGTTGGTGAACAAGGTGTCGATAGCCTTGCCAGTTGGCATGGGTACGAATAAGTCCTCTGAGAAGTGTTGGTCCTGCATCTTCACCAACTCGATTGCTCGATCCACGAAGACTGGGTTAACCGGCGGTCTTTGTGCGGTGGGCTGTGCAGGGGGTAAACCCATCTCTCGACGTTTGCGTTCTGCTGCTAGGCGTACTGCCTCTGCGATGCGCTGACGAGCTTCTGGGCTCATTGGCGCTCTCTGTCCTGTTGTTTCTTTTCTTGCCATTTTGCTATAGAGTTTATCTTTTGGTTATGTAGCTAAAGTAATTGAAATCACCGTAGAAAAAAAATGGTTTGTGATTATTCCTTAGCAAGGTATTCAAAGAGCTTCTCCGGCTTCTTATCACCTTGGTGCATTGCTATTACGAACCACACCCCAGCTTCAAAGATGTAGCAGTAGTCACACCAGTCTGCAATTTCAATGAATTCCTTCATGTTTGCTGAGACCGTACAATTGGTGCCATTTTCTTTTCGATCCCTGCCGTAGAACACACATACCCCATCCGCAGGGTCCTCGAAGCTGTGCACCGCGTTTCCCTCCGGGATCAATTTTTTCTCCAGCGAGGAAAGATCACCTAGAGAGATTAACATCTTGATCTTCTCGGGCTCCTGATAGTTCTCTAGTAGAATTACCCCGTTGTGGCTTGGATAGCCGTCCCAGTGACAGTAGACAGAAGTGATTGATCCATCTTCGTTCATCATGCCTATTCTTGAGCGTGTTCCCATTATCTTAGTGTTTGTTGGTTGGTATCGCTAATATAGAAAAGAAGACCGGGAAACTCCTGCTCCCGGTCGATCTTTTTTTTAGGCCATCGCCTTCATCTTGTCCAAGTACTTCTCTGCCTTCTTGAGGTAGTTCACCGCCGATCGCTTGTCCTTGAAGTAGATGCAAAGCATTCCTGACTCGGAGTCACACACCATGCCTTCCACATCGCCGATCTTCTCGATAAGCATATCCTCGATGTCGTAGTAGGAGTCGTACTCTCTGAAGCAGTACTCCTTCTTAATGCCTCCTCCTAGAGACCATTTCAATTTGCCGTCGTCGTTGAAGTCCCATCCGTAAAGATCTAAGCCAGTGTGGGAAGTGATGTGGTTTGGTTTTTTCTGTTCCATCTTTCTATTTGTGTTGATTGGTTATGAAGCAAATATAGGAATGAACCCCCGGGAAGCCCCGAGGGTTCCTGAAAAGTTATTCCTCTAGAATGTCCAACTCAGTGACCTCGAAGACAAAGATGTCCAAGCCTGTCACATCCCCAATGTCATAGCCATAGTCCTCCGACGTGAGTTCTTCAATGACCTTGGCTTCAGCAGCTGCAGCTTCGTCTGTTTTGATGTGGAAGATGATAGGGCTTTCTAAGCAGCCTAGTACATCAGCGGGATCTGTAACGACCACGCAATAGAGTTTTTTCTCGCTCATGTTCTTATGTGTTAATTGGTTATGATGCAAATATAGGGTCTAGTCCCGAGAAGATCCTGCTAGGCTGGATGAATTTCCCAGGCGAAGTAGACGCAGGATGACCTGCAGTCCCAGGTATCCAGTAGCACTCCATCCTTCAGGCATGCTACGTGTTTTGATACACGCAGGATCCAGGTGCCAGTGGAGGGCATGGTCATTGCTGTTCTGCGGGGTTGCCCCTTGATGCCGGGGAAGGAGTGTCTGGTGGCCTTGAAGCCTAACTCCTTTAGGGTGTCGGTGATCTGCTTCTCCCAGTCTTTGTCAGCGCTGGACCTCTTGGTCCTCCAGCCTTTGGCTTTCATTAGCTGGTACACCTCGTTGTAGGGACGTCCTGTGGCTATCACCACCGAACGGATCATGCAGTCTTTAGAGCATTTGATATCATCAGAGCTCTTAGGTTGGAAGTATTTATATTGGTTGGTCATGATGCAAATATAGAAAAGAAGGCCGAGGAACTTCCGCTCCCCGGCCAGTCTTTTTCTGGGTTCTTAGTCCTCAGAGCCCAAGTTGTCCAGGATCTCCTGAGCCAAACCGCTGGCGTCATTTAAGCTGAGGGTGATGCTGACCGCACTCTCTACCGAGCTATCGTCAACCTCTGCTGTGATGGTGACGCCTCCGTTTCCGTTATCGTCTGTGTCGTAAGTGATATCGAGTTCCGATTGATCAATCTCGATCTCCTTCGTTGTGAAGTCATCCAGGTCAATTGACTCCAAGGCATCTATCAATTGACTTTTGGTGATGCCCTTACCGCCTTCAGTCTTGATAGACTTAATGATTCCGACAACATCTTCTTTGGTGAAGATTGAACCGATTGAAGCTTGCACTCCCGCTAAGACTTCATCTTTTGTTTTTGTGTTTTCCATGATTGGTTATTTGTTATGATGTAAATATATGGTCTATCCCCGTTGTAAAAAAATGGTTAGAGTAAAATGTTGGATTTTTTTATCTTGGAAATTTCCTCCATTATCTTCTCAACTTCCTCGAGGATTTGATCAAAGTTAACTATTGACCATCCTTGTCCCGCATCAATGAAGAGGGTTCTCCCTTTTACTGGAAACATCATTCCATTCATGAAGTACTTCCCAGGGGTTCCCTTGATGTCCAATATAGGTTCGCTGAGGCTCGGATTAGTCATGGATCTTCGGATCGACACCTCGTAGCTTCTACCCTCATTATCTAAGGCCTTAGTTTCCAGTGGTATCTCGTTGATGAGACTCGGTAGTTGTGTTTGATTCATACCTCAAGAGTAACACATAACCACGGGGAGAAAACGAAGGTCAATAAAAAAGGCCTAGACTCTTTCGAATCTAGGCCTTCGCCCTCCCAGGTTGGGGAAGGGACTTTGAACAACCAACCAACCTTATTTCTTCAGCTTCTTAGCGGTACTTTTGATAAATCTCCTCTAGAGCCTTTTCGTCCTCCGGACTCAGACTATAGAACTTAGATGCTAGCAGCTCCATCTTCTCAATGTGTTCCTGCTCTAGTGGTGAGTAGGTGCTTCTACCCTTCCTGAAAGTTTTCAATTGATTTATCAAATCATTTCCGAAAGAGTCAGAGTGCTCGACCATCTCGCTAACCATAGCTTCTCTGACGCTATCATTCTCTGCTGCTTCTCTGACTATGTACTGTGCTGCTTCTTTAAGCTCAAGGGTTGAGCAATCTGATAGGATATCTTCGATATCAACGTCTTCTTCTACTGTGATATGAGGCATAATTTATTTTTTACTAAGTTATGAATATTCTACGTGGAAGTTCCGAAGAAGTTCCAGATTTTTAGCAGGACTCGCACCAAGGCATTCCATTGGGTGTCTTAGGCCAGCTAGTTGGATTTTTCTGGTCCTTGTTGTTTATTGAGTTCAAAAGACGTCTCACTACCAACTCATCAGTCTCGTTCATTGATAAGTTTACTAATAAGCCATACTTGTCTACAGCGTAACGGGGTTTAACCTCTCTTGATTCTTTTGGGAATTTGTTGTCTGCCATAACGATTGGTTGTTTATTTGTTATGAGACAAATATAAGGCTGAACCTCTGAGAGACTCTGTTGATACTGGAAAAATAGCGGAGATGGAGAGATTCGAACTCCCGATACCCTTTTGAGGTATACACACTTTCCAGGCGTGCTCCTTCAGCCACTCGGACACATCTCCATAAAAAAAGGCTGAGACTTGTACCCCCTGTAGGACTCGAACCTACACCCGAAGACTACTGCCTAAAAGTAGCGCGTCTACCAATTCCGCCAAAGGGGCATTTTTTTAGCTGTGCGCCCTACAGGAATCGAACCTGTCACCCGCTGATTATGAGTCAGCTGCTCTAACCGAATGAGCTAAGGGCGCAATTTGAGGTTGAGAACCTCTGTGTTGTAGAGTCATTAACTATAGATGATCATCACCCTCATACTTAACTCTCTATTAGTAGCGGGGACAGGACTCGAACCTGCGACCTTTGGGTTATGAGCCCAACGAACTACCAACTGCTCTACCCCGCAATATAGTGGGAGATAGTGGACTCGAACCACTGAACCCGAAGGAAAGGATTTACAGTCCCTTGCAATTGCCGCTATGCGAATCTCCCGATTGTACCCCCGAAGGGATTCGAACCCCTGACCCACAGATTAGAAATCTGTTGCTCTATCCTACTGAGCTACGAAGGCGTGTTTTTTCCAGTATGTCAAAGATCAGTGTGTCTTGTTTGGCATTCGCTAATATCAGACAAATCCACGTAGAAAGACTGAAGATAGCCGATACCCCCGCAATAAAAAAGCCGGAAAAACCGGCTTCTCTTAAGAATTAAATCGTAACTCTTAGTTGCCCATGGACTGAATCACTCTTTGGTTAACCTTACGTCCTCTGGACATATCGTAGGCCTTGTTAACGATTCTTCTGTTCATGTACATGCCAGAAAGCACTTCACTAACTGTGCTAGTGCCGAATCCAGTGCGCTGTGCCACGATGGTCACATCACCCATTCTGCGTCTTGCATTAATGCTAGCAATCTTTTGCATGTAGCTCATCCTCTTGTAGGAGGCTGGTCTGTTTTTTTGATTTCTCATCATTTCTCTTGGGATTAAGTTTATATAAACATTATACCGCAAAAAACCCGGAAAGTTCCGGGTTATATTGATTTTGGTTAAAATGGAAGTTTATCTCCTTCCTCGTTCTTGGGAGGATCATTTTTAGGTGGTCCTTCCCTAAGGGTCTTGACTAGATCTGTTGAGCCCAGCATGATGCTGACAACATCGTCTCCCTGAGCTCCTAGCACCTTCTTGGCGTAGGCCCAGTGATTCTTGATCTTATCATAGGATACGGACTTGCCGTCCCTCGTGGTTACCGTGAGGGTTACTCCTCCTGGTTCTAAAGAGAGCTCGTTGGTTCTGCTCTCGTCTTTGCATAAGAATTTATCTTTCATAATATAAGGGTTATCTGGTTATCAATGATAAGGGTCGAGATCCGGGTTAGGAATGAGATCCCAAGTCTTCTGTCTGTTCATGCCTTGAGCTCCTGCTATCTCTACCTTGGTGGCGTACTGCTTCACTAGGTTCAGTGCATTTAGGTATTCTCCGTCCTCGAACTTTTCCATGATCTCAAGGCCTTCGTCTTTACCGACTTCCACTCTGAACACAAGTGCTCTTCTGTGGGCATTGGCATTGGCTCTTAGAACCATAAATCCAATGATCTCGTTGTTCTCGTCGAAACTCTGAGTTTCGAGATTAAACTTTCTAGCCGGGATAAAACTTTCTAATCCGTGGCAATCTGCTATTCCTATAAATTTCATACTTCAAATATACTTTATTTTCCCGCAGAAAAAAACTAGAATCGACCAATAGTTTCGTTCTGCATGCTCCTGTAATACAGGTAAATTTTTTCCAGCCCTTCCAGCGGGATTTTTGCGAAGCCATTTTTTAGTGCATTCACATGTTCCACCTCCATTCTGAAATCTCCTGTCATCCATCCTTTTTCAAGATCCGAGTATAAAGCTTCTTTTAACTCTCTGCTCTCCTCCTGTCTGGCCAGTCTCTGCATGGCTCTAAGCTTTGGTCCACCTCTCCTCTTGGTCTCTCTCCAGATCTTTAGCTCCTTCTTCTTGAAGTAGCTCCACTCTGACCACCAGGCCTCGAATCTCTCTCTATAGGTCATTGAGCTCTTCCTCCCCTTCCTGAAAAAAGTGAACCCATATAATCTTTAATCCTACGGTCAAGTACTCTATCGGATATTTCTATATTGTGCATGAGCTTAAGTTCTCTCTGGATAGCTGGTAGATCCTTGTCACCAAAGATCCCACCGTTCTGGCGGTAGTGGTCAGCTATGATGTTTTGAATTAGGTCGTTGTTTTCCTGTGTCATGGGGGTTATTGGTTTTTTTGAGGCTCTGTCGTTCGGATGAGCGAGAGCATATTTATTATATGCATCTTTATCTCTAGTGAATCCTCAGGGTTAAGCTTGGCCCCGTCTAACTCTCTAATGAGAGCAGTAGCCTGTAGGTAAGCTCTTCTGGCCGTGGCCTGCACCTTTGGGATGTAGACACTTTCTAATATCTGTCTTGTTCTAGGATCTTGTTGCATATAGTATTTATCCTCTTCCTCTATTAAGTGATTTACTCAGACATTTATAACAGAGCACCGAGGTTGCCCGGTAGTCAACGTTCTCCACTGACTCCGAGCACTCTCTGCAGTTCATGTTCTTGCATCCATTCTCCCTCCGGAGTTCTGCGATGCTTTTGGTTCCTTCAGATGTTTTCTGTTTCCTAGCGGTCATAAGCCCATCTCTTGAATATAGTTGTAATCCGGAGTTGTCTCGAACCCAGGATACTCGCTCTCTAACACCCAAGCCACTTCCTTGCACTTCTCGTACTCCTCTCTGGATTCAAATAGGGCTAGCATCTTGCGAAGTGCCTTGCGGATCTCCTCTCTATCTTCAAACTCTTCCGCATCAACTCCGCTAATCCTAATAAGCTCATATGCTTCATAGCATGCTTCTACAAATTTCTGGATGGCCTCCTTCCGGAACTTCTCTAGCATAACCTCAACGTCTGGACCTTCTGTTTCGAAACTCTCGTTCATAAATTTACAATATTAATGATCGTGACTAAGGGTGAGTCTTTTAGGTCCCTAAATAGGGTTCCGCCCTCGGAGACGAACTCTAATTCGCCGGTAAAGCTCTTTGACATTTCCCACACCTTCTCTCTGGTGATAGCGCCTCCGGCAAAATAGATCTTTCTCTTTACCTCGTCGTGATTCTGTTTTGAATCTGTTTTACAAATGCATTTGATTGCTGCCATATCTTATTATAGTGCAGATTGGTGGTTTTCTTTCGACCTAGTAACCGATTCTATCATCTAAGAAATCACCATCTTCCTCGTCATCTGATGAGGTTGGCGATTCTTCGAATTCATCCAATAAGAAATCATCCTTCTTGGCGTTCCATATGATACGCTCTCGCTGACCTAGTTCTCTCTCGAATTCACTTACCTTCTTGCCTGATGAGAAGAAGTCGTTTACCAACTCTTCGATGCTGCGGGGTGTCTCCTCATTGAGTGTGACTGTGCCCTGGTTGTTCTTTCCCTTGTTCATGTCTTGTTCCCTTGTTTGTTTCTGCTAGATTAATTGTTATCTCCGTTACGAAAAAGAAGTTTATGTAACTAATTCGCCGTCCTCGTCTACTTCAAATTCCTCCCCGTCCGACTCTAGTGTTTCCGCTACAGCCTCGTCTGACCGAAGTGAGTCGTATTCATTCTCTAAGGAGAGATAGAGTTCTCGGCACTGATTCGATCTCCACTCCTCTGCTGCCCCGTCGATCTTTTCCACCTCGTGATCTAGGTCCATAAAGACTATAGGGTCTCCAGTTAACACTCTATTTGTGAAGTGGATCTTACCGTCCGGGTATTCCTCATCGTAGCCTGCGTTATGGAGGATCTCGCACCAAGTGTCTGCCTGACAAGTTCCCTCGTGGCTGTATCTGCTGCCGTACTTTCTATTGAAGGCAATAGTTAGTGAGTCGATGAACTCTCTTACTTTCTCTTTCACGGCTACGGGTAGCTCGTCTAACTCCTCGTTCGAATACTGGGTCATGCCCAAAGTTTTGGTTAGGAATAGCTTCGTGTCTTCCACCTTGCCGGTGAAGGAAGCTCCATCTCCTTGACTATAGAAGCCCGAGTACTGCACCTCCACGTCTCCAACTCCCATATCGTCTAGGTCACTCTTGAATTCCTCTATCACAAAGTCGTGCCAGTCATAATGGGTGTTGATATCTCTATTGGCCTCTATGGCCTCCTCCTTGAGGCGGTCTGAGAGTTCATCGAATGAGTAGGTTCCTGCTTGCATGTTGTTTGATTGTTTAGCTAATATATCTCCAATCCCCGCAGAAAAAAATGGGAAGCCTAAACTTCCCAATCTTTTTTAAGTGTACCAAACAAAGCCATCGTCACTGGCCACATTAAAGGCCTTGGTCCAGTTATCATATCTAGCCATATAGAGTTCTATTTCTTCACCTGACTCCTTTAGGTACTCGTACCACTGGTCTCTGCCTTCCTCGTAGTCCTCGGCCAGCTTGGCTGAGAACTCGGGACCGATGAAGCCCTCACAGTCTGAAAAGTTAACCTGCTCGTAGAAAGGTTGTCCTCTATAGATGCTCTGGTTGCCCCAGACCTCCTCCGGTGAAGCTCCTAAGAAACACTCGGCGAGCATTCTGCGGTATGTCCCGTAGCCGCTGTACGAGCCCGCTCTGAAGCTATACTCTTCCGTCTTAGGTGACTGATAGTATGTGCCCGGAGACATATCGCGAATCCAGTTATTCGGACTTTTGATCTGTGAGTCCGATAGTGTGACTACCTCTTCCCCGAAGTCAACCCGTACTCCGATGCTTCTTTCAGATGCCTTGATCTCCTCCGGAGTAAGGACCTGTAATTTTGAATATGCTGTTATATCTAATCCCATGACGCTAATGTAATAGAGAAGGCCGAGGAACTTCTGCTACCCCGGCCTATTTTTTAAGGTTTAATTACTCCTTCCTGGATCTTGTTGTCTACGAACTCCTGCACCCTAGTGATGATAGCCTCGTCGAAGATGGTGTCTCCGTGCTTGCCCTCTAGAAGGGAGTCAATGACTTGTCCTTCTTGGACCCACTCCTTATAGACGAGAATTCCTTCCTCGTCTTTGATGGTGTAGGTGTGGACCTCTACGGCCTCTTCTTTCTGGTGTCTTAGGAGTTCCAGACCTCCTTGCTTTGTTTCTGACATGTCCTTATGTTTTATTGGTTAATGCAAATATAGATCACTTCTCAGGGGAGTTCTCGCTGGTCTTGATCCAAACTATAGGCTCCATGTTGTTCGGATCGTCGTCTATGATCTCCACTCCATAGTGGTTGCCAGCCTTATGGATCCCGGATGCTAGATCGAGTGCATCCTCCCAGGGAAGTCCTCCCTCTATGATCTCTGCGTTGGAGTCATCCTCTGATTCGAAGACCGCCACGCTGAATCTCTCGTTCTCTCCCTGCTCCCATGGTATTGACTCGCCTCTGGTAAGAGTGACACCCTTCTCTATTGTAAACGATAATCCCTCTTCGCCTTTGTCAGCGAAGTGATCCTCATCTCCTTGTGCCTCGCAGTTGCTGCACTCATAGAAGATCCGACCGAAATCGTAGTCGTAGCCTAATGACCTGATGTGAGTCTCTCCGCACTCAGGACAGATTTGATTCATTTCCATTGATTATGTTTTATTGGTTGAGACAAATGTACTTCAAGATCACTCGTAATCCCCGCAGGTTACGCATCTCCATAATCTCTGGACCACTCCCCTATGACATTGACGTCTTCTCCATAAAATCCATAGTCGTTGAACCCAAAGCTTTGGTTTGGTCCGATCTCGCAAAGAGCCAGAGTGTGATACCATGCCTCCTTCTTCTCCCCCTCGAACACTTCTTTTGCTTCCTTGAGATCGCTAAATGTTTGATAGCTATCGCCATCCTCGTAACATTTGATTAAAAGATAAATCTTCATGGTGGTAAGTTTTAATTGTTTGATAGTGCTAATATACTTCAGGACTCCACGGAACCTCAGCAGGCTGAGACCCAAGCTATTTGGAATGTGAGTTGCATGCCCCAGGGCAACTTGTAGGCAACAAAGCCACCAGTACCCACATTAGAAGCCACGCTTTTGTCATGGATCGCCTTGGTGAGTAGATCACGGGCTGTGACCCTAAGGTCCATGATGTCTGGCACCGCCATACGACCTCCCCCCTGGTACCACTGATGGTTGGTGTCTTGCATGTGCTTCAGAACCTTCTCAAAGTCGAAGCTCTGCATGATTGTTTCAGCCTGTTGCTCTAGATCAAATAGTGTCGTGGTGCTTGACATACTCATGGTGTTAATTGGTTATGATGCAAATATAGGATCTGGTACCCCGGAACCCTTGAGGGTTACCCATTTAGTTCCTGAAACTGTCTGTCTCCTCGTAGGTGGGCAGATTGGCCTTGAAGAACTCCTGGATGTTGCCCACGCTCATCCACTGGACTAATCTCCAGCGTCCCGTTGGGGTCAGGATCTCCAGCTTCCACTTGTTCTTTCCCCCAAAGCCAGATGTGTCCTTTACTGCTTTAAGGTTGCCCTCCGTTACTTCGAATTCCTCTATCATCTTTTTGTGCT
>Ga0181346_1000823_pt1 | contig 13701 bp, 30 predicted proteins | sample Su13VDMM15DN_FD_130100 | JGI IMG/M metagenome (GOLD analysis project Ga0181346, IMG submission 130100) | Freshwater viral communities from Lake Michigan, USA - Su13.VD.MM15.D.N | ecosystem: Environmental > Aquatic > Freshwater > Lake | place: USA: Michigan | collected 2013-07-15 | reverse complement strand
TCCATAATCTACTTTTGGTCTTGCACTTAACCAAGTTGAAAATTCAGAATCTAATTTTAATTCTTTAATTTTAGCATTTGCTTCCTCTCTACCTTTAGCTAAATTTTCTAATAATTCATCTGGAGGTCTTGCTCCACCTTCATATTTTTGAATAGCTTTATTAAACAAATCTGTTTTTTCTTGTTGTGTCATACTTGATTGTGGCGTAACCACATCAGTTTTAACAACGCTTTTAGTTTGACTTTTTTTCCAAAGCAAGTAAGCTACAATTACAACTCCAGCACCTATTAATAAGTTTGTATTTTTCATAATTTAATTTTATTAAAACATTTTACTTTTTTCTATTTCGTATTCAGCTGGTGTAAGCACTTTTGTACTCAAAAAAGTAAATCCTAAATCTTTGATATTTTTTTTATATTGTTCAATTAATTTATCTTTACCATCTGTTCTTGTAAAATTATTATTATCAGTCCAAAATCCAATATCTTTTCCACTATTATCAACTTGGTAAAGAATACCATTTCTTTTTTCTTGTTTACTATTTTTATTAAAATCATCTGTAATTTTTGATAACATATCAAGATTTGATTGTGCTTCTTTTCTTTTTGATTCTAATGCAGAGTTAGATACACTTGGTGTAACTACACCACTATTAGTATAGGTATTAGCAACGCTTTTACTTTGACTTTTTTTCCAAAGTAAGTAACCTAAAATTACAACTCCAGCACCTATTAACAATTTTTTATTTTCCATAATTATCTAATTACCATTTTATTTTTTTCAAAGTTTTTGATAAAATTATCAATCCTATCAAAACGCTTTTTGTTGTTTTGGTTTGGTGCATCTTTAAATACTTCCAAAAATGCTTGATAACCTTCTATACGAGGATAACCTAAACCTAAATATATTAAAAGACCATTAATGTCTGCTTCTGATTCATCATCCATATTTTCATTAACGTAAAAATGACTAAATTCGTGGCAAAGAATAGCAAATCTCATAGGAACTGTATAATCATCAAATTGCTTTTTAGAAACTTGTATTCTACCAGTTACTTTTGATATTCTTGCTGGTGTTGTTAAAACTCTACCATCGTGGTTCTTAATTTCTGGCAAGTACTCAATCATAAACTCTCCGTTATCTGACTGATAAGACTTTCCAGTTTCCAAGTATGGTGAATTAAAACAAAACCTTTGTGCAAAATCTACAAAATGCTTTATGCTTTTATTCTGAATATCTACAACATCCATTCTTTTTTCTAAAGGCGTTTTGTCAATAGAAACTACATTAATATTTTTTTCTTGTTCTTTTGGTGTGTTTCCTTTTTTATCATCATAAACAGATAAAATTACCGATTTTGAAGTTATTGGAAGTCTAATGTAAAATGTTTCCGAATTATATACAGTTTTATATCTATCGGTAAAAACAATTTTGGGTTTTTCTTCGTCATAAATCTTAATCCTTACAACCGTTGGAACTGAACAATCAATTTTAACGCATAAGCACATTTCATCAAATCTGGTTTGTATTCTAAAATTCATACTATTTATTTTTGTTATAAATTTTGTATGCTACCGCACCTCCAATTACTACTAAACTTGAAATCAACAACCATTTATTAAGTCCGAGAAATTTGTTATTATCTCGTTCATTTACACTACTTTTAGTAATTCCAAGTGCATCTTCAAATTTTTTACCATCTAACCCCAGAGTATCTATTGCTTTTTGGTTTGCATCTTCTAAAATAGTATCTATTTTAGTTTTATCAATACCATCAACGCCTTTAAACTTTTTGTTAGGTATAAATTTACCTTTTTCCTTTTCTCTGTCAAGCCAATCTTTAAAACTTAAAGAAGTGTTGCTTTCCTTCCAAAGTTGATTTGCACTTTTTTTAAAATTATCCATATTTTATGTTGTTGTTTTTGTTCCTTGTGCTTTTTCATCCTTAATTTCCTTGTATGCTTTATAGTATGCGTTATACAAATAAGACAATGCACCTACTCCACCTACAATTAATATAATTCCAATAATTTCTTTTTTCTTCATCTTTTTTTTAATAAAGTTATCTGAATAAATTATTTAATCAGAATTAATTATGCTTGTGTTTGACTTTTCTTCCACGCTTTTCCTACTACCCAAACAGTAGCAAATAAAACTAAAAGACCAGTTCCTACTCCTACTAAATATTTTGTAGTAGAATTTTTACTTGAATCATCATTGAAAAAATTTTCCATTTTTTTAATTTTTTATAAAGTTACTAATTAATTTAATTATTGTTGAGATTTTTTCCAACCTTTACCAACAACCCACGCATATCCGTAAACTACTGCGAATGATAATGCAAGTCCTAAAACTGCTCCAACTACATTTGGTGTTTTCATTTTTTCTAATTTTAAATTATTTTTTATCTTTTTTCATCGAATCTATACCATAGCCAATTCCTCCTAATGCAATACCTCCTACAATTGCAATACCCCAACCTTTCCAAAAACCAGTTTTTTTGTAAAAAGCATAAGCTACTCCAGAGGCAAAACCAATAGAACTTAATAATTGATAATATTTTAAATTATTATTTTCCATAATTTTATTTTTTATTAACAATCATTGCGGTAGCAACGCCACCTATAACTGCTCCAATTAATCCACTAACGTAGATATTTTTACTTTTATAGTAACCTACCATTAAACCTAATACAAGTCCAGTAACCGCACCATTTACAGATGCTTTTGTAGTAAGCAAAAGAACATCTCGTTTGTCCTTGCTAACTATATCTTTTACTTCTTGTAAATAATTAGTTTTATCTTTTGAATCTGTCATTGGATTATGCTTTTTTTCTGGTTACTGCAAAAATTACAACTCCTAAAATTACAACTGCACCAATTCCTAACGCAATGTAAAGTGTTTTGCTACCAGCTTTTGTTCCAGCACCAACACCAGATTTAGCAAGTTCTAAATCTAATCTTTTGCCTTCTAAAATAAGTTTTTGAACTTCAATTTGCGACAATCCCGATTGTATTAACGCATCTGCTTGTGCTTGTGCCGCCTTTCTTTGTTGCTCACTTGCGTAAATACCACCACCAGCAGTTAATATTGAAGAACCTAATCCAGCCCAATCAAATTTACTACCTTTTGGTGTTGTAGTTGTTGTAGTTGTAGGTGTTCCAGTATATTTTGTTATATCAAAAGTACCTCCACTAAAATTATTATAATGTTGCATATTATTGATTTTTATTTTTAGTTATTAAATAAATTACTAATCCAACAACGGTAACTCCTAAAAGACTAATTCCCACAATTGCACCAGTACTTAAACCTTTTTCTGGTGTTGGCGTTAATGTTTCTTTAGTTACTTCGTCATTAGATATTTTAACACTTGCATCTGCTAATTCTCTTTTTGTTTTGTTATCATCTAATTGAAGAAAACCTTGAAAACCAGTTTGCAATAAACCTAAACCAGTATTTAACCAACTTGGACTTGCAGTTGGAGATTTTGGTGTTGTAGTTGTTGTTTTTGTTCCTCCTTGAAAAACAGAAGCATCAAAATATTGACTATCTCCTCCAACATTTGAATAAGAGCCAGTCATATTTACTGACATTTCGTTTACAACATCTTGATTTAATAACAATAAAGAAAAATCTCTGTAAAAAGATTTTGATACTTTAAGTAAATTAGTTACTAATAAAGCTAATTGCATATCAGAAGCGTTCATTGGAACGAAAACTCCATTTTTAATTAATAAATTTACTACTTGACTTTTTTTGTTTTGTACTACATACATTATTCCGTATGCACCTAAACTTGCGTTCTTACCCATCTTATTTATTTTTATAGATTAATGCAGTAACAATAAATAAAGTAGCAACTACTAATATTACATTAGTTTGATGTGCTAAAGTATCTGGTTTTGTATCTTTTGGTGCTTCACTACCACTTGCGTTCATATAATACTCTTGGTTTTTTGCTCTCTTGCAACTACCACAACTACATTCTGAACTTTTTTCAGTTACGTTTAATTCCAAAATAATATCTCTATCTGGGTGATATTCCATTACTTTTTTCAAAGCTGGTTCTCCAACTTGTGAAACTAATTCGCTTAAACTTTGACCTAAATTTCTTCTGTCGGTAACTTCATAACCAAAAGAATTGATTATCATTTCCGCACCTCTTGGGTCGTTATCTGCAACATATTGATATACTGACATATTTGTTTTTTTATAAAAAAAGGCAAGTAGAATTGAATCATACTTGCCCCTTTTCAATTATACAATAATTCGATTTTATCTCATAAAGATATTATCCTTTAATTCTAATAGTTTGACCATTAGTAACTGGAGGAGTACCGAATTGTCTGCTTACTGACTGACCACCTAAAGCACGAGCAAGGTTTATGTTGTCTGCTGGGTAGAAGTATAATTTCACAGTAGCATTTGCCAATACTTGACGAATGATAATTTTAGTGAAACCATCAATTCTATACGCATACTTCATAGCGATAATCGTAGTTTGTTGTTGGTATGGGTCAATTGTAGGCACAAGTGTTTTTTGTGCTAAATTACCATTTGCATCTTTAGTGTTTACACTTAAAGTTTCTAACACTTGGTTAGCAGTTGCAGATTGGATATAAGTTAAACCAACTGAATAAGGATTATTCATAAATTGGTATAACATCTCACGATAGTTTACATCTGAAATACCAGAACTAATAGTGATTGAACCGATTACTAAATCTCCACCAGAAGTAAAACCAGCGTTGTTGATGTATTGGTAAGAACCTAATACTTCAAAATTTGATACTGCCGAACCACTTGTAGATGTAATATCTAAAATATATGGTTGAGAAGTTTGAACGTTTCCGCCCCCCATTCCCTCTGCGTTGAAGAAGTCATCTCCAGTAAACGATAAATCGTTGTCGATGAAACCATCAGCGTTTGAGAAAGATTCCATTGCATTTCTTTGTGCATTGGCTAAATACTTACGAACATTTGACATTTTTTCTATTTTTAGAATTTTTAATTTAATTTTTTTACTCTTTTGTTGGTGCTACCATTGGTGCATCTACTTTGCTTGATAAAAGTTTTCTTTCAATTGCGTTTGCAAGTAATACACCTACAACAACAACTCCGATAGCTTTTAATAATGTTATTAACTCGTTTTTCATTACAGAATGAATAATTAGAAATTATGAAAACAATTTTAAATAATATTTATATACAGATACAATATTATTTTTCAAAAGTATAACAAATAATTATTATAAAAACTAATAATTATAAAAATAAACGGAACAAACGCCTACTTAAAAAATTTCATTTATTTTAGTAACAATATTCCACCAATAAAACCTACACCAATTTTAAAAATTGTGCTATCATACCACCTTACTGGTTGCACTACCTCTATATGTTGAATACTCTCTGTTTCTACAAATGGATTAGCGTGTGTAATATCCGTTACGCTTGTGCGTTTGCCCCAGAACCATTTTCTTTTATCTCCAGTTACTACTATAACACTATCTGGAATACTTAACTCTGTAATTTCTACACCATTTTGATTAGACTTGTAAGCAATATGATACCATTCTTTTAAATCACTACCTATCCTTTCAAAGTTACAAGGAACTGAATCTTGATACACTAATTTAATAGTATCAAATTTAGTATTAGTAACATATTTAGTAACACCTTTTACATTTGAAAACTTATTGATTAATTCCTTAACTATTTTATCCTTCATAAGAAGCGAACTTTTTAATTGACTATTAGTGTAGCGTAAATTTTCAACGCTGATTACTAATTGACCATTTTTAAGTTTATAGACTTGGGTTTGACTATTAAGTGCTTCTACATTGGCTAATTGTACTTTCTCGCTTTGGCATTTTTGAAATAGTTGAGATAGTAGTATTAAGCATACTATCAGTAATACCGATATGTATATTCTATTTTTGTTAATTGTTGTATTCATATTCTGTTAATTGTTAAAATCATAATTGTTTTGATTTATAAATTTCCTTAATAATAGTTGTAAAACCTTCAATAGATACATAAGCAGTTGCTACAACTACCCAATCTCCACTTTGTAAAAACCCAGTAAACAAACCTATTGACCCTATTGAAAAAACAATTAGTTTTCGGCTAACGAATTTTGATAGGTATTTATCTATGTATTCTTGTCTGCTCATATTAATCTATATAGTAACTTATAATTCTTTGCTTTTGATATTTTACTGCTGATTCTGGCGTATGAACTTTAGAACCTTTGCCCAAATCCCTTCTTTGTAACATTGGGGTAATTAGCTTTTTGTAATTTTCCGAAATATATTGTTCCACAACTCCTTCAAATTTTTTCTTATCAACCCCTTTGATTTTTTCATCTTCAATATCAACGTAGCAAAAGTACCGTTGATTATCGAAATTATGATACTCATTATTAACATAATTTTCTACAAGTTTAAGCATTTCGTATTTATCTTCAAACTTTGTTCGGTGTTTATCAACACTATCCGTGTTTTTGTGAAACCTAATCCAGCTTAAATTTTGCCATATTTTAGGTGATACTCTACCCACCGATTGAAAGTGTAATATAATGTCTGTATCGGTATGTCTGTTAGTACAAATAGCACCAACAAGGTCATTTGGTAAATAATCCGAAATATATCTATTAACATCTTCAATAAGTAATAATCCACCTCTAAAATCATTTAATATTTTAAATAAAGTATCTTGAATTTCATTTATAGTCATTCTTTGTCCGTTGTCGTGGAAAGGTCTAATCCTTCTTGCTTCAATTCTGGGGTGTGCAGAAAATCGCATAACATCCGAAAGTCTTAATGCCTTAAATTCTTCAAATTCATCATTTACATCTAAAATCAATGCTCTACGAGGAGCAACTCCTTTTGCTGGGTTGCCTAATATATAGCTTTTAATCATTTTAGTTGTTTGATACGTTTTTCCGCAACCTTTTCTACCAACCGCAACTCCTAATTTTGGTTCTCTTTCTTCCATTATTTTTTTGTTCTTGGTGTTCTTGGTTTTCTTGGTGTTGTTGATGCTTTTCTTTGTCTAACTGGTTTTTTTGGTTCTTCACTTAATCTTTCAAGTTTTGATAACATATCTTTATTACCAAATTGTGGCATACCACTTGGTTCTACAAATTCTTGTTTAAATCCAGTTCCTTCACTTAAATTAGCAAAAACACTATCTTCTTCTGGTTCAAAATATTGTATTTGTTCTTCCAAATTAGTTTTAGCTTTTGCTCTTGGTTGTCTAATCACTTTTTCCTCTACTTCGCTAACTTCCTCATAATAATCAACGCTTTCCTCTTTTTTAGGTGCAGTTGGTGTTGGTGTAGGTGTGCTTGGTCTTGTGGTTTGACTTTCTCTGATTGCTAAAGTGTTTTCTTTTAGTGAATCTAAAATGTTATTTGCGGTTTTACGCAACATAAATGCTTGTGCAGTTTTAGTTCCTAAATCCGTAACGAAATAATAAGCGAGTAATTGCTCGTCTGTCATTCCTATTCCACGCTTCTTGAAAACTCTAATAAGTGGTGGTCTAACTTTGTCTTTAAAATCATCAGTAACTTCAAACGCTTCTTTAATACTGCTATTGTATTCTACTGCAAAATCTTTAACGCCTAAATTTCCACTTTCAGTTGGTAATTGAATATCTCCATTAATCTCTCCCTCTGCAATTAACTTATCAAGTTTGCTTTCGCTAATTTCTGGTAACTTTCCTAAAAATCCACAACCTTTTTCATAGATGTCTAATGTCATTTCTGCCATCATTTCCGCACCCATTGTTTTTTCCTTACCATCTAACTCACTATACGCTTCATTAAAAGGTTTTGCTGGTTCTTTTTCTTCTTCTGGACTTGCTTCATCAAAATCACTAAAGTTTGGTGCTTGAAAAGTTGGTTCTTCCAAATCTGGAACTACATCCGAATCTGCATAAATTTTGTGTTGGGTATATGCCCTTTGTTTTACTGGTGCATCTAAAGGAGAAAAGTCATCCATTACTTGTGCTTCTACAAATGTTTCTTGATTAGTCATTTTTTAATGTATTAAGTTTTATATTTATGTTGTTAATTTTTTCAATTATGTTTATATCTGATTTATGCTTTGGATTTAATTCATATACCTCACTACAATAAATAGATACAAGGTTATTGGGTTTTTTTAACATAAAAGATATGTCTGCAACATCAAGTTTAAGATATTCTTTAAGAATCATTGCAGTAATGCCTATTGCATACCTTCGGTTGTTTTTTCTTGTTCTTGAATAGAAGTCATTGAGTTCAATATTAAATTCATCGCATACAATCTGTATTACCATTTGCGACTTTAATTTAACTTCCTCTCCTAAATTACTATCATTTTCTCTTGAAATTTTTAATAATTCCAAAAGTTTTTCCGTTCCAATTACTTGGAGGGTTTTGTTAAGTTCTAACAATACGCTGGAAATGTTGTTTGTTTCTTGGGTCATAACTATTAGTTTAAATAATTATCAATAATTTCTTTTGTCATATCAAATCCCCAACTAAAATGTGCTGAATAACCTTTTTTATTAAGTTTTTCAATAGTTTCCAGTTGCCCTTTTAAATGGTCATTTGTTGATGCCTTAATTGTACCATCTTTTTTAAATGGTGTTTCCAGTTTCAATTCAATAAACAATCCAAAAAAATTATTTCTTGGCTCGAAGATAATTAAATCTGGACACTTAAATCCGTTTTTTTGAATTTTTTTATTTCTGATAGCTTGTGTTTGCGATAATTTTAAATTAGCAATAGTATCAGACATATATTCTACATCTGGGTATTGATGACTTAAATATCTACAAATTGCTACTTGTAGGTCATATTCGAGGTGTTTCATATTTATCCATATTATATCCCATACTTTTTAGTAAATTTGGGGTGTTTTAAAATTTCTTTGGCTATTTCTATTGCAAAATCATTATCAGTTGAATAATGCAATCCTAAATACAATCTACTATACGCCACATCTTCCATCATTTCTCTACAAAATTGATATTCGTTGGGGTGCTTATCAGCAATTACATTCAAAATTACATACGCTTCCACAGTATGCCCAGAAGGGTACGATGGTGTACTTGCAGAAAAACTATTATAAGGAAATAGTTTTAGCTTGTAATATTGTGCTAACTGGTATGGTCTTGGTCTTTGATAAAAGTATTTTAATTTAGTAATTAAATTTCTTGTATCATTTATAATATCTAAACATAAGTTTTCAACATCAATACCTTTTTGTTTGAAGGTAGTTGTTATGACTTGAATTAAACTTCTGTCGTATGCCTTATATCTGGTTAAAAACGCTTTGTTATCTTCATCACTTATAGAATTAATATAATCTACAATATCATTTAACTCGTCTTTAACCAGTTCTGAATCATTTAAAGGAAATGAATCTTCTTTAAATTTCAAAAATAAGTCATCTACAAGGGAATCTTCTTCAAGATATACCTTGTATTCTTTTGTTGGGTTTCCGTAAGTTACTTGGTTTAAATCCATTTTATTTAGATGATAAGCAATCAGCCATAAAAGTTTTTCTAAATAATTCTCCAGCTTCTGCCGAAGCAAAACGCATTGTTGAAGTTTTTTCAATTAATTTAGCTTCACATTCAGCCATTTTAACTGTATCTACCGCCATATCTTTTACATCTGTTACTACTCCAGTTGCAGTACCAACTACTCCAGAAGCCACTTCTCCAACCGCACTTGCAGTATTTTTACCCCAATTCATTTTTGATGCGTAATAACCTAAAGCTATTCCGCCAACTACTAATAACACATCTTTTGTTGTCATAATTTTTTATTTAAAATATTGTTTCAAAATACGAATTTCCTCTTTTACCAGCAAAGTTACTAAATTTATTACCACCTTGTTGAACTTCTATTGAATCTGCTCTTAACTCTGGTCTTATTTCTGTTGCTACTAAAGGCACGGAAGTTATTGGTCTAATTGTTTCAAGTGTCGTTCTATTTCCACCTCCTAATGCTTGTTCAGATGCACCCATTTTTAAATCAGCTACTTCCTTTTTTGCTTTGTTTTTAGTGTAAAGGTAATATGCTCCTAATACAACTACTGCACCTACGATTAATTTTTTTTGATTTGTCATTTTTTTTAATTTTAATTTTTTAATAATGCTTTTGTTCCAATTATTATTGCACCTAATATCCCTAAAATAATTAATGTTCTTGGTTCTTGAATCTTTTGTATTGCAAATACTCCAACATCTTTTGCGTTTATTTCTTCGCTTAATGGATTAAAGTATTGACTTATTCCTATAAAATTATTTTTACTTGTATAATAATTAGTACCTTTTATTGGACTTTTATCTGCGGTATTTGGCTCTGTTCTATTAACAATGATTATATCGTTTTTTTTTAATGGTCTGATAATATTTGTATAATATCCCCCAAAAGAATTTTTTTGTTCTGGATTATATTTTACTAAAAATGAATCTTGTGTTAATTTATAAAATTTCATTATCAAATTATTAATTAGCAACAGATGAATGTTGTTTTATAATATATACTTTCCCATTAATTTTTTTACATATAAAAGAATAACGTGATTTTACAGTAGTCATTTTTTCATTTTCAGAATAACTAAATTCATATAATCCAGTTAAAGTAATTGAACCATTTAGATTAACTATTTGAGGTTCGCCTAAATAATTTACTCCTAAATTATCTTTTTTAAATAATCCAACAAAATATTCTTTAATAGCTTTTCTACCAGTTAATATATCTCCAAAAGTAGAAATTAAAATTCCATCTTCACTATAATTATTAACTATTGAATCAAGATTTTTAGAATCAAAATTTTTCTTCCAATCATTTAAAACTGCTTTTGCTTCTGTAACACTTACTTTATTGTTATATTTTCTGAACAATAAATAACCAACAATTGCTACAACTCCTAAATAAATAAAATTTCTATTTTTCATATTTTAAACTTTTTAAAATAAATTATGCTAACTGGACATACCCATCTGTTAGTTGTTTATTTTTATATTTGGTTTGTAATTGTGCTAATGTATTTCCAAAATTCATTTCAAAATGTGGCTTATCAACAAAAGAAGTCCAATCTCCACCCCAAGCAAATCCAACTGATTTTCCTATCGTTGCAATTTTATTCCAATCGGTATTGTAGTCAGCTTTTCCATTTACAATAGGCACTACATCTATTGCAGTTCCAAAATTATGCGAACTTTGTCCTCCTTTAGCGTAAGTAACTATTTTACCAGCTTTTGTTCTGCCTTGTGCATATAAGTCATTTTGTTCTGCATAACTTCTATATGCAGATGCAACTCTTAATTTTATATTTTGTTTTTCGGCTTTGTTTATAAATTCTCTTGCCTTATCTCTTACTTTTGGATGTAAGGTTAAAATTCTTGTTTCTGAAACTATATCCCATACTTTACCTTGTGTATATTCCATAATTGATTTTCTTTTTATATAAATTAAAATAACTCCACCTATACCTATTGGTATCATCCACCATTTATATTTATTTAGCAAAATGTTATTTTTAAATAATATCATACTTTTTTAACTCTTTTACCCATTCCCACCTTTAACTTTTCTTTTTGTTTAGCTTTTAATTTTGACTTACTAATTTCTTGAACTGTTTTAGGCGTTTTAGATGAAACTTTTTTAGTTGGTCTGCAATATTCTTTTTTGCCACCAGCACCGCAAGGTTTTCCAGTTAAGGTATCAATCCATTTTTCAGCACTCCACCTTTTTAAACTTAAACCTTCTTTTGACTTATTTACTACTCCAGATTTTTTTCTACATTTTGCAATAGATTGTGATGCTCTTGCCGATGGAAAAACATCGTAAGTAGCTTTTGCAGTTTTGTAACATTTATCTTTTATAGTAGCCATAATATTATTTTTTAATCATTTTAAAAGCATAATAACCTATTACTATACCTCCAACTAACAAACCAATATGAATTAGTGTCATACTTTTTGCTGGTGCTGGTGTTGGTGCTTGTGTATTTGTGATAGGTTGTGCAACTACTTTATCTTGTAATTTTGTAATAGTTGATTCAAGTGTATCAATTCTACTTTGTGTTGCTTCTTTTTCTTTTTTTAATGTTTCTGCTTCTTTTTGTAAAGAAACTTGTCTTAATAAATCAATACTTGATTGATTCATACTTTCAAAATTTACCATAATTTTATTTTTTAAATTTTACCAATATTTTTGTTGTCCAAAAGTTCTATCCATAAAAGTAGTTCCAGTCCAAGCACCACTAAATCCATTTAATACTATTGCACCTAAAACAACAACCGAACCTATAATAGTTACTTTTAAAGTTTTTTTGCTATCGTATTTTTTATATTTTGAAAAAGCATAAAATCCAACTGGAACACCAACTGCAATTAAACGACCTTTGTGTTCATCCAAAAAACTTCTTTTTGCTACTTGCGGTACATTTATTGGTGCATCTTTAACCCCTCCATTATTAGTGCAAGGTGGCATTGTACCATTTGAAACATCTTTTGTACCATCTTTACAAGTTACTTCATATTTATTTATTGTTTGAACAACAGTAGTTTCTAAAGGTTTTGCACCTCCCATAACTCCAGTAGTTTCATTATATGTTATTGCGTTTTTCATAATCTATTTTTTAAATTTTTTGTATGCGAAGTAACCAGCTACTAAAACTACTGCTATTACGCCATATTTTAATTGCTTCATTTTCTCATCTTTTTTAGCCGACAACTCCATATTTTTTTTAAACAATTCTGGGTCTGTTACTGATAATGGTAAAACTGGTTGATTATCTGCTCTACCACCATTATCTCTACAAGCATCCGCATATTTTCCAGTTTCACTACTTAATTGATTTTTAGTAGTTCCATCTTTACAAAGTACTGGTGTGCTTGTAACATTATATGTATTAGGGAAACCTTGATTATAAATACCTTTACCTAATTCTGCCCAATTAATTTTTGGTGCATCAGGATTTTTTAGGACATCTTCCATTTTTTCACCAGCCATTATTCTACTTGACATATCTCCTTCGTACAAACTCATAATCTTACTTTTTAAATTTTTTGTATGCAAAATAACCAGCAACTAAAACTACTGCAATAATCAAATTTTGATTATATGCACCAGCTAATTTTGTAAAAACAGAACCCCCACTTTTTGTTGGAGATTTTGATTGTGCTTGTGCAATAGCATCTTCATTAGATTTAGCAAGAGCATCTTCCATTAATTTTTTAGCATTATCGTTTGTTTTTTGATTATCTACGCCACCATTATCCCTACATACATCCATATATCTTGCATTTGGACTACTTGGTTGCATTTTTTTACTGCCATCTTTACAAACTACTGGACTACTTGTTTGATTAAAATATCCTTTAGTGTAAATATTATTTGGTGGAACGAATGGAATTGTATTTTTTGTCCAATCATTATTACCATAAGTTCCATCTTGATTCTGACCTACAAATTGACTCATAATTACATTTTTTTATATTTACTACCCAATGCTTTTTTCAAATTTACATCGTGTTCATCTACTTTTCCAGCCATATTATCAAATTCTTCTGGTGTAACTTGTTCATCCAAAGATTTGATTGCTTTTCTGTAATAAACAATTCCGTAAATAGATACAGTAATTAGCAATAAGCTAATAATAATATCTTTAGTATTCATTTTTGGT
>Ga0181346_1000822_pt1 | contig 13717 bp, 17 predicted proteins | sample Su13VDMM15DN_FD_130100 | JGI IMG/M metagenome (GOLD analysis project Ga0181346, IMG submission 130100) | Freshwater viral communities from Lake Michigan, USA - Su13.VD.MM15.D.N | ecosystem: Environmental > Aquatic > Freshwater > Lake | place: USA: Michigan | collected 2013-07-15 | reverse complement strand
ATATTTTATAATCCGTGGCGGAACTATTCCTGCTGGTGATGCTGCAACATTAACACTAAGTTTGTCATTGCCTGCTGGTACAGTAGTAGCAGCTAACACAAACTCTGCTAATGTATCCTTCTCCGCATTTGGTGTTGAAATCACCTAATCCTTTAACAATTAGTGTGATATGTCAATTCAATATCTAAAAACAAAAACAAACGCATCATTTGTAAGACCTGTTGGGTATAGATTTCCAGTTGGTTTAAGCCAAAATTTAGCTGCAATATCAATCGACTATCTGTTAATAGCTGGTGGCGGTGGCGGTGGTATAAACGCAGGAGGATATCAAGGTGGCGGTGGTGGTGCTGGTGGATATCTAACTGGATCTACTACTGTTATTCCAAGTTCATCATATGCTTTCACAATTGGGGGCGGAGGTGGAGCTAATAGTAATGGTAGCAATTCAACCGGACTATCACTAACGGCGATAGGCGGTGGCGGTGGCGGGTACCATGATGGTATAGCTATAGATAACTCCAGCGGTCGATCTGGTGGTTCAGGTGGTGGAGGCGGTGGTGCCGGCGGCGGTTCATCAGGCGGTGGATCTGGAACTCCAGGCCAAGGTAATAACGGTGCAGGTGGATCAACATACACAGGTGGTGTCGGCGGAGGTGCCGGAGGTACGCCGACTGGTGCATCTTCTAGCATTTCTGGTCCATCTGTAACCAGAGCAGTTGGTGGTGGCATAGGTGGTGGCGGCACTCCAGGTGCAGTAAATACAGGTAGTGGTGGAATAGGTTCAGGAGACACAGGTAACGGGCAACCAGGACCAACAAGTGGTGGGTCTGGTGTAGCAATAGTGAGATACTTGGGATTATCTCAGGCGACTGGTGGCACAGTAACATCTTCAGGTGGATATACAATACACACATTTACCGGTGATGGCACATTAGTTATGAATCCAAAATATCAATTATAAAGAATATTATGGGCATAGAATATTTTAAAGCAGTTAAGAATTTAAATTTTACAAGACCGACTGGTTACGATTATCCAGTTGGTCTCAATAATGCTCCATTAATATCGGTAGAATACTTAGTTGTAGGTGGCGGCGGACCTGGTGGTGGTAGTCAATTCGGAAGCACTTATGGTAGTGGTGGTGGCGGAGGTGGTATAAGTACAGGTTCACTTTCTTTATCCCGAGACGTTTCTTATACCGCAACAGTTGGTGGATCCGGAGCTAGTAGTGTATTTTCTACGGTCACCTCGACTGGCGGTGCTGGTGGTACACAATCAACATCGGGAGGTGCTAACGGACCGGGAGGTGCAGGTGGTACTCCAGGCGGCGCAGGAGGTGGTAGCACTGCTAACGGTGCTGGCGGTGCTGGCACTCTATCTTCTATCACTGGAACATCTATTCGTTATGGCGGTGGTGGTGGTGCTGGTCCGACTGGTGGTGGTGGTGCTGGAGGTGGTGGTAATTCTGGTGGCGCCGGATCTCCGGGAACAGCGAACTTAGGTGGCGGCGGCGGTGGAGGTTCTGACGGTGATGTTGAAAATGGATACACAGCTCCTGGAGGCAGTGGTGGTTCTGGTGTTGTAATTGTTCGTTATTTAAGTGCATTACAAATAGCTACAGGTGGTACGGTAACATCGAATAGTGGTTATCAAATCCATACTTTTACTGGTTCTGGAACATTTAGATTTCCAGCAAATTATTCCATAAATTAAAAAATATTATGTCAGCAATCAAATTTGTAAAATCGCCAGTATCAGGTAAATTAGTTAGACCACAGGGATATGGATTTCCAACTGGAATAGGTGTTTCTGGTTATTTACCATTAACAGTAGAATACTTAGTTGTCGGTGGCGGTGGGCCAGGTGGAGGCACACAATATGGATCTTTATATGGCACCGGTGGCGGTGGCGGAGGCGTAAGTACCGGATCACTTTCATTAAATGGAAATACCTCTTATACTGCAACGGTCGCCGGTGCTGGAGGTACAAGTTCATTTTCCACAGCCACAGCAACTGGCGGTAGCGGCGGCCTTGGTAACGGCAACAGCGGTGATCCAGGCGGCGCCGGCGGGAGTCCTAATGGAGCCGCCGGCGGTTATGGTGCTAATTCTGGTGGAGCTGGTGGTGCTGGCACTCTATCTTCTATCACTGGAACATCTACTCGTTATGGTGGTGGTGGTGGCGGTGGTCGAAGTGGTGCTGGTGGAGCTGGAGGTGGCGGTAACGCTGGTGGCGGTGGTGCCAATGGAGCAGCAAATACTGGTGGTGGAGGCGGCGGCGCCTCCGATGGTGATGTTGACAATGGTTACACGGCACCAGGCGGTTCTGGAGGTTCTGGTATTATAATTGTTCGATATTTGAGTGGATTACCATTAGCTACTGGTGGTACGGTAACATCGAATAGTGGTTATCAAATCCATACTTTTACTGGTACTGGAATATTTGTAAGTGCGAATCCAATATATTCGATTAATTAACAACATATAAATAAGTGTATCATTTTACACTATAGGAGTTATAAATGGCACACTTTGCTAAACTAAATTCAGACAATGTAGTACTTCATGTTTCAGTTGTTGATAACTGGAATATCACAGATGGCACCGGTACAGAACAAGAATCTGTTGGTGTCACATACCTAGAAAGCATTTATGGTGTTGAACCAGGAGTCACCTGGAAGCAAACATCGTATAATGGTAACATGAGAAAAAATTATGCAGGTATTGGTTACACATATGATGCTAAACGTGATGCCTTCATTCCACCAAAACCATATGCAAGCTGGGTTTTAAATAAATCAACCTGTCAATGGAAAGCACCAGTTTCAATGCCAACTGATGGCAAGTTTTATAATTGGAACGAAGCCACAACATCTTGGGTTGAATCAGTAACACCTTAATTATTGGAGATATATTATGGATGCAAAAGAAGTAATGGCCAATTTTACTGGCGAAAATGGAATGGCGATTGGTATTGATACTGCAATCAAGGCCTTGAGGCCTGGCTGTCAATATGAAATTTCAATGGGTGGTGGTGAGATTACCTATAATAGATGGTGGGATCCAAATGGATTATCTGCACCAACTAAGAAAGAAATTGATGTAGAGTTTGCTTACCAAGAAAAGTTAGCAAAACATTATCAATATGCTTATGATAGATGCAAAGAATATCCAGATGGGTTTGAACAACTAGATATGCTATGGCACGCTATCAATAAAGGTATTAGTTTAGAGAATTCACAATGGTTTCAAACAATTAAAGAAGTCAAAGAGAAGTACCCTAAACCATTTGAGAAACCTCCAGTAAAATAATCTAAACCACCTTTGGGTGGTTTTTTATTACCAACGACTGCTGAAAAGAACTAAATAGGGTATAAAAACTAGGAGTTATTGTGGCAGCATTTACAGAGCTATTAATCGAACAAGGTGCGAGTTTTTCTACAACAGTTAATGTAGAAGATACCTCAGGTTCAGCTGTAAATTTATCAAGTTACACAGCATCTTCACAGATGCGTAAGTCTTATTACTCATCATCATATAATATCATAACATCTACTGTTACTGGTAATGCTAATGGTGAGATTACGCTATCAATGACTTCAGCCAATACGGCTAACTTAACACCTGGTCGCCAAATTTTTGATTTAATTATTACTTCATCAACAGGCATTGTAACTAGAGTTGTTGAAGGTGTTATCATTGTATCTCCAGGGGTTACACGATAATGACCACGATAATAGGAAAGGTCAAAGTAACACAACAAACTCGTTCAACAATTGCAGCACAAAATTTTAAACCTAAACCAAATGTAAGTTTGAGTGAAGTTACTGATGTGGATACTATTGGTGTACAGGATGGTTTTGCTTTGATATACAACTCTGCGACAAATAAATACGAAACAAGAGCTCTATCTAATGTGTCAGCAACAGTCACACAAATAACCGGAGGCACCTTCTAATGGCCAACACAGTAATTCAACTAAAAAATTCTCAAGTAACAGCTGCGCCTTCTGCATTAAATATTGCTGAACCAGCTTATTCATATTCAAGTAACACATTCTTCATCGGTTCACCAGCTGGCACCGGTTCAATTGCTATTGGTGGTAAGTTTTACCTTGACCAACAACAAATAATCTTTGACCGTGGCAACTCTGCATTCGCTGGAGCTAATTCTGCTGGGTCATATGCTAATGCAGCCTTTGCAGCTGCTAATAGTGCAGTCGGTGCAGCTTCCGCATCCGCATATGCGAACGGTGCCTTTTTACAAGCAAATGCGGCCTTCACCGTTGCTAATAATGCATTTACAAGTGCCAATGGTGCGATTGTATTCAATACGGCTAATGCTGCATTTCTAGCTGCTAATGCTGCAACAGCAACCGATACAACACAGAACAATAGCATCACTGCTGCATTCAATACGGCTAATGCTGCTTTTCTAGCTGCTAATGCTGCAACAGCAACCGATACAACACAAAATAATTCCATTACAGCTGCGTTTACTCGTGCTAACAATTCTATTAATGCAAACACCGGTGGTACAATTACTGCTGACTTGGTTATTACTGGTAACTTAACAGTTTCAGGTAATACAACTTTTGTTAATTCACAAACACTTACTACACAAGATTCATTAATTCGTCTTGCTAATAACAACATTGTTGGTGATGCAATTGATATTGGTTTCTATGGTTCATATAACTCATCTGGTGTAAAATATACTGGTCTTGTAAGACAAGCTGGTGCTCAGTTTTTCTTGTTTAATAATATTACTTCAGATCCAACAACAAACGTACTTGCTACAGGATCTTTGACTCCTGCTAATACAGGTACATTGACTGCTAACTTAACTTCATACTCAGTTACAATTAATGGTCAAGACATAAATCAGTTTGCAACAAATGCTTTCACGCAAGCAAACACAGCTGCAACAAACGCATTAAGTGCTGGTGCATATGCTAACGGCGCCTTTGCGGTTGCTAACTCAGCCACAACAACTAATACAACACAGAATAATAGCATCACAGCTGCATTCGCTGCTGCTAACTCTGCTGGGTCATATGCTAATTCGGCCTTTACTGCTGCTAATTCTGCTATAAATGGAATTAACACTACACAGAACAATAGTATTACTGCGGCCTTCGCAGCAGCTAATGCTTCATTCTTGGTTGCAAACGGTGCCGCTTTTGTTGCTAATACTGACTTCACAGGTCTATCAATTACTGCTGCTAACTTTGGTACTGTGGCTGCGGTTGCTTCATTTAGAGTTGAGGCAAATGGTCGTATCAGTTCTGCTAACAACACAGCAATTGCAATTGATACTGCGGCAATTACATCTGGTACATTAGGTGTTACAAGAGGTGGTACAGGTGCCGCTACGTTTACAAATAATGGTGTTCTGTTAGGTCAAGGCACATCAGCTTTCAGTACTGCATCATCTTCAACAGAAGGTCATGTGTTAACAATCAATGCATCAGGAGTACCAGCCTTTAGTCATTTGTCTGGAGGCTCGTTCTAAATTATTATCGTGAATAGGAGATATTATGAGTGTGGAATTTTCAAATGCTTACCAAGAAGTTCTGCTTGAGAACTTAGATTCAATCCTCAAGCAGAATTTTATGTTTCAAGCAAGATTAAAATTGCTTGAAAGGCAAACCGCTTCGCAAGCGGAATTACAAGCAAAATTAGATGAATTAACGGTTAGACACCAAGATGTTTTAGGACAAGTTGGTAAGGCCGAAAGCTATAGGATACAAGCAGAAAGTAATGATGCCATAGTCCAAGAAAAGACTAGAATTCAATCTGCTTTGAATGATACAATGAAAAAAGTATCAGGATTAGAAAGTAGTTTAGAGGTATTAAAGAAAGAGATTTTAGACAAGGATGCAGAATTGTTGGATTTAAAAGCCTACATTCCTAAACTTGAAGAAACTGTTCCTGCCATTAAACTAAAGAAAACCAATACTGTTAAACCTGAAGAAGTATTGCCTATAAATTCTACTGTTAATAACCGGTCGAAAACAAAGGTTGAGGACGGTAATACATTCTAATGGCAAATACAGTAATCCAAATTAGAAATTCAACGGTCACGGGAAATGTCCCATCATCGTTGGCCAATGGTGAAATTTCCATCAATAATCGAGATGGAAAGTTTTTCTATTCCACTCCTGCTGGTTCAATTGTTACTCACCATCCCTTTTTAGGCCCAGCAGGTCTTAATAAGGAAATTCAATTCAATGATAGTGGTACTTTAGGTTCCAATTCTGGCTTAGCCTTTGATAAAGCATCTGGTTCATTAAATGTATCCACTAGTATTATTGTTAGTGGTATAAATTTAGGTGCATATGCTAATGCTGCATTCAATACGGCTAATGCTGCTTTTCTAGCTGCTAATGCTGCAACAGCAACCGATACAACACAGAATAATAGCATCACAGCTGCTTTTCTAGCTGCTAATGCTGCAACAGCAACCGATACAACACAGAATAATAGCATCACAGCAGCATTCGCTGCAGCTAACGCTGCTTTTCTAGCTGCTAATTCTGCTACTACAATTGATGTTACTCAAAATAATAGCATCACAGCTGCATTCGTTCGTGCTAACAATTCTATTAATGCAAATACTGGTGGTACAATAACAGGTAATGTAATTATTTCTGCCAATTTAACGGCTTCGAATATTGCTTCACAAAGTTATGTCCAGTTTGGAGATGGCACAAAGCAATTCACAGCTAATGCTGGTAGTGGAGGAGGTAGTAGTTCTAGTATTACCAACGGAACCAGTAACGTATCAGTTGCATCTAGTGGTAATGTAACTGTTACAGTAGGCGGAACAGCTAACGTAATGACAGTTAGTTCTGTAGGAACTGCTATAACAGGAACATTAAGCGCAAGTGGAAATGTTTCTTTTAATCAAACAATCATCAGTATCTCTGCCAATACAACAGCTATAAGCTACGCATCTTATGTATTGACAGCAAGTTTAACATTAACATTACCAGCAAGTCCTTCCGTTGGTAACTGGATTAATTTTACTAATCGTAGCGGAACTACTACTTCTGTGATAGCGAGAAATGGGTCAAACATTATGGGATTAGCGGAAAACATGACATTGAATTCATTAAATGCTAGAGCTACATTAGCTTATACAGGAGCTTCACAAGGATGGGTGATAATGAATGAGTAACTTTACAACATTCTCAAAATCCGGAAATCTAGCTTATGACGTAGCTGTGACCGTAGTGGCAGGTGGTGGCGGCGGCGGTGCATTTTTAGGTGGTGGCGGCGGAGCAGGTGGGGTTTCTTCTTTTACATCATATACAATTAAACCAGGAACAGCTTATACTGCCAATATAGGTGCAGGCGGCGCCGGAGGAGTATCAAATGGTGCTGGCACATCCGGATCAAATAGTAGATTTGGTAGCGCTAACACATCGCAAATTCTATCAATCGGCGGATCAGGTGGTGGCGGATCTGGTGCTGGTGCAGGTCCATCAGTAGGAGGATCAGGCGGTGGGCTAGGTGGTCAAAATAACTATAGTGCGTTTGGTGCTAGAGCTCCGGGTATTCCAGGTCAAGGATTTGATGGTGGAATTTTAATTTCTGGAGCAGCATTATGCGGCGGCGGTGGCGCAAATGGCGCAGGAGCGAACGGAGCAAGTACAGCATCAGGTGGTGTAGGTATTGCCAATCCTATAACAGGGTCAACTGCGGGCCAATTGGTATCTGGTACATATTTTTTAGCAGGTGGTGGTGCATCAGGATCAAGTCCAGGCAGCACAGGCGGCAACGGTGGTGGTGGAAATACCGGAATATCAGGCACAGTCAATACAGGTGGTGGTGGTGGTGGACAAAATAACGGTACAGGTGGTGCAGGTGGTTCTGGTATCGTAATTATATCTATCCCTATTGATAATTATCCGGGCAATGCTAACGTGTCAGGAACTTATACATATGCCAATACAGCCACGAATATTATTCTTGGATTTACAGGTAATACTGTTTACACAGCATGAAGTCATTTAAAATTAAATCAAGTATTAATTTACTACTTAACAACTAATATAAATAAAAGAATATGGCTACTCCTTCAACTCGTGCAGAATTCAAAACTTACTGTTTAAGAAAACTTGGTTTTCCGGTTATTGAAATTAACGTGGATGATGACCAAGTAGATGACCGTATAGACGATGCTCTATCATATTTTCAAGACTATCATTTCGATGGTACAGAGAAGATGTATATGAAGCACCAACTGACAGTCGCAGATATTAATCGCCGATGGATATATGCACCAGATGCGGTGACATTTGTAACTGGTGTTTTTCCATTCAATAACTCTAACGCATCAATCAATATGTTTGACTTGCGTTATCAATTACGTTTGCATGATTTATATGATTTCACATCCGTTTCGTATGTGTCATATGAAATTACCATGCAGCATATAAGAACACTTGAACTGTTGTTCTCAGGTACACCACAGTTTAGATTTAATCGTAAACAAAACAAAGTATTCATTGACATAGATTGGACAAGAGATGTTCAAGTAGGTGATTATGTTATCATTGAATGTTATAGATCATTGAATCCATCAACAGTTACTTTAACTGGTACTGTATCATATACAGCTGGAAGCAATGTCGTAACTGGTTATGGTACAACATACGATCAACAGTTTCTAGAAAATGATTTTATCACATTCAATAGTGTTGATAGTTTTCAAGTAGATAAAATTGATTCGCCAACATCATTAAGAATTCGTGGCCCAATGGTCAACACAGCAGCCAATGTCTCTGCAACAATCTCTGGTAATCCAGATGTTTGGGGTGATAGGTTCTTAAAGAAGTATGCTTATGCATTAATCAAAATGCAATGGGGTAACAACCTTAAAAAGTTTGCTGGTGTGCAATTGCCAGGTGGTGTAACTCTAAATGGTAAAGAGATTTATGATGAGGCTGTTGAAGAAATTAATAAGCTAGAAGAAGAGATGCAAATTATTAATGTATTGCCAAATGAAATACTGTTAGGTTAAATTTCGTGGCAACTAATTTCTATTTTAATAATTTTCCAGCTAATCAAGTCACCAGTGAGCAATTACTGGTGGAAGACCTTGTAATCGAGTCTCTTGGTATTAATGGTATGGATGTTTACTATATGCCACGATCAAGTGGTGATAGTGAAGATTTATTGTATGGTGAAGATACATTAAAACAATATACATCATCTTACCCAATTGAAATGTATTTAGAAAATGTGACTGGTATGGATGGTGAAGGTGATTTCATGTCCAAATTTGGTCTTGAAATCCGAGATGAATTAACTCTCCTTGTTTCTCGCCGTCGATTTGCCTCAACAGTAAATCAAATACGCCCATTTGAAGGTGATTTGATTTACATTCCATTAATTGAAAACTTCTTTGAAATTACCTTTGTGGAAAACGAAAACAACCAAGCCATGTTTTATACATTGGGTCGTGGCCGTGGTGGTAATGTTTATGTTTATGCATTGAAAATGAAACAATTTGTATTCTCTAATGAATTAATTCTCACTGGTAATGCAGAAATTGATGGACAAATTATAGATTCCTATCCACGAACAAGGTTTACATTGAAATCTGGTGGTTCAGGCGTATATGTTGCCGATGAAATTGTTTATCAATCAGCTGACACAACATACGCCAACTCTAGTGCAGAAGCTACGGTACATGATTATGTTATTGGTTCTTCATTAGATGTTTATAGGTTAAGTGGAGATTTTACTGCCAACTCATTTGTATATGGTGTAACCTCTGGTGCAGCTTGGAGAATTAATACTGAATCTGATACAGCAACAATGGACAATGCATTTGAAGATATCATTGATAATAATAGAATTGAAGGTGAAGCTGATAATGTAATCGACTTTACTGAGCATAACCCTTTTGGTGAACCATAATGCTAAATAATTCACATTTCTATAATCGTACAATTCGTAAGATTGTGGTGGCATTTGGATCTATGTTTAATGATATTCAATTGATACGTTATTCTAAAGACGGTTTAACGGCTCACGAAATTACAAAAGTGCCATTGAATTATGGTGCCAAAGAAAAATACCTTGTTAGAATTAATTCTGATCCAACTTTAACAAAATCAATTGCAACAACCGTTCCTAGAATGAGTTTTGATATGGAAGGTTTGGCATACGATTCTAGTAGAAAACAACAAACAACATTACAAAACTTTGCGTTTGGTTCATCAAAAATGAAAACGCAATATGCACCTGTTCCTTACAACTTTGATTTTAGTTTATCCATATATGTAAGAAACACAGAAGATGGTACACAAATTCTAGAACAAATTTTACCATTCTTTACACCAGACTTTACAGTTACAGTTGATTTCATTAAAGAAATGGATCAATTGTATGATATGCCTATTATGTTAAATTCAGTATCATCTCAAGTTGATTATGAAGGTGATTTTATGAACACAAGGTTGATTATTTGGAACTTAGAATTTACAGCAAAGGCCTATATTTGGCCACCAGTTGTTTCTCCTTCCTCAAATAAAGGATTAATTCTACAAGCAAATACCAATCTATACACCGATTCTACCAATCTAGATGCACAGAAAGTTTTTGTTGATTACGCAAATGGCAAATCTGGTTACTTTACAACTGGTGAAGATATTGGTGTTATTAATAAAGATACAACAGGTAAAGTTTTATACTTCAGTAACACAGGAGCAGGTCAATTAGTTGTTACTGACTTATCACAACGACTTGAAGTTGGTGATAAACTTGTTGGACTATATTCTAACTCACGATATACAATTAAAACTGTAGACAATTCTCCAACAAAAGCCGTTGCAATTGTTATTATACCAAAGCCAGCTGGTGCCAATGTTGACAAAGCATATGGATTTGAAGAAATATTTACTGAATGGCCTGATACATTATGAGTAAAGTAAACGATAGCTTATCTGATATTTTTGATATTGGACCTTTAGAAGAACCAAAATACTTACCTGTGACAAAGGTAGAAATGCCTGTTGTCTTAGATGGTGATGATATTGATGTTGATTCTTCTTTAGCCAGAACCAATATCAAAAATCTTATAGTTAAAGGTACAGATTCTATTGATGACCTATTAAGAGTAGCTAAAGAGTCTGAACATCCAAGAGCATATGAAGTTGCTGCCAATTTTATTAAAACATTGGCTGATTTAAATAAAGACCTTTTAGAGATTCAAAAAAGAAAACAAGAGTTGAGACCTGAAAACAATCAAAGCAATTCATCCATTAATGTTAAGAATGCCGTATTTGTTGGTTCAACCGCAGAGTTATTAAAACAAATTAGAGAGAATAAGTAATTATGGAACAATTAATCCAACAACTCAAAGTTATTCTAGGCACTAACTTTGCATTATACCTAAAGAGTCACAACTTTCATTGGAACATTGAGGGTCAAAACTTTCCACAATACCACGATTTCTTAAATGGTTTTTATAGTGAAGTGTTTGCACAAACAGATTTGATTGCTGAGCATATTCGATACTTAGATTCGTATGTTCCAGGTTCAATGCAAAGGTTCTTAGAATTGGCAGACATTGAAGAATCTGTTGATATGATTCCATCAGCATTAGCGATGATGGCACAAATCAAATCTGACAACGATAGATTCATCGTTCATCTCCGTGCAGGTATTGTTGCTGCTGATCAAGCAGATGAACCAGCTGTATCTAATTTTCTGCAAGAACTTTTAGGCGCTCATCAAAAGAAAGCATGGATGCTGCGTAGTATTATAAAGTAAACAATGTTAAATAATAATGGATATAACGGCAACTCATCACTCAAAAGAATAGGAATTGATTTTTCTTATTCTGAAGAACAGGTATTAGAGTTAGCTAAGTGTGCAGATGACCCAATATATTTTATTGATAACTATTGCTATATTGTAACACTTGACCACGGTATCCAACCGTTTAAACTTTACGATTGTCAAAAAAGAAAGATTAAATTAATACATGATAATCGTAAAGTCATTCTCATGGAAGGTCGACAACAAGGTAAAACCACCTCTGCTGCGGCCTATATTCTATGGTACACCTTATTTCAAGAAAATAAAACTGTTGCCGTTCTTGCAAACAAGGCATCAACAGCTCGTGAGATTATGGCTCGATATCAATTGATGTTTGAACATCTGCCTGATTGGATGCAACAAGGTATTAAAACATGGAACAAAGGTGACATTGAATTAGAAAATGGTTCAATTGTATTTACTGCGGCAACAACGGCTGCTGGTATTCGTGGTAAGTCAGTTAACTTACTGTACATTGACGAAGCTGCAATCATTCCAAATACTGTGGCTGATGCATTTTTTACTGCGGTATATCCAGTTATTTCTGCCGGTCAAACAACAAAAATTCTTATTACCTCAACACCATTGGGTTATAACCATTTCTGGAAATTCTGGAATGATGCTGTTAATAAGAACAACGACTTTGTACCGATGTTTATTCCTTACTCTGAGATTCCAGGCAGAACTGAAGCATGGGCACTTGAACAGAAGAGACAACTAGGTGACCTGAAGTACAATCAGGAAGTACTCTGTAAGTTCTTAGGATCGTCCCTGACGTTGATTAACTCAGACACCATTGAGTATATGTCAACTTGTCCTACAGTCTATTCCAAAGACGGTTTAGATTTGTATGAGTACCCTGTCAAAGCACAGCTTGATGAAGATACTGAAGAACTAATAGGCAAACCACATTCATATGTTATCGTTGCCGATACAGCTAAAGGCGTTGGTGGTGACTATTCTGCATTTGTGATTATGGATGTGTCATCAGTACCATACAAACTAGTGGGTAAATTTAGAGATAATAAGATAGCACCAATGTTATACCCAAGCGTCATATATAAAGTGGCAAGAGATTATAATATGGCATATGTGTTGATTGAGGTTAACTCAAGTGAGCAAGTGGCTCATATCATGCATAACGAATTAGAATATGAAAACCTTATTTTTGTAAATAGAGATACCAAAACAGGACAAACAGTTACCGGTGGTTTTGGTGGTGGTAAAACTCAACTTGGTGTGCAAACAGATAAGAGAGTAAAACGTATTGGATGTTTTACATTCAAAGCATTAGTAGAAGAAAAGAAGTTATTAATAACAGATGCAGATACCATATCAGAGATTTCAACTTTCATTCAGGTAAAGGATAGTTATGCCGCAGATGATGGTTACCATGACGATTTGGTTATGCCATTAGTATTGTTTAGTTGGTTAACGACTAACCCATACTTTAAAGAATTAAATGATGTTAATATTCGTGAAGCAATGTATCAAGCCAGAATTAAACAAATTGAAGAAGATGTTGTTCCTTTTGGATTTGCATTTAATGGAACAGAAGAGGACTACTCAGTAGAAGATGGCGATATGTGGAAACCAGAAACTCCATCGGGATATCTGACTTCAAATTTGTAAAAACTAAAAAAACTAAATAGAACATAAAGTATAATTGTCCCGTAAACTAAGGAGTAAAAAATGGCCTTTCAGCTATCACCTGGATTAAATATATCAGAAATCGACCTGACAACTGTTGTCCCTTCGATTGCCACTTCGACTGGTGGTGTTGCTGGAAATTTTAACTGGGGTCCAATTGATGAAGTCACTACCATTACTGACGAGGTTCGCCTTGTTGACCGTTTTGGTAAACCAGACTCTACAAATTAT
>Ga0181346_1000820_pt1 | contig 13718 bp, 10 predicted proteins | sample Su13VDMM15DN_FD_130100 | JGI IMG/M metagenome (GOLD analysis project Ga0181346, IMG submission 130100) | Freshwater viral communities from Lake Michigan, USA - Su13.VD.MM15.D.N | ecosystem: Environmental > Aquatic > Freshwater > Lake | place: USA: Michigan | collected 2013-07-15 | reverse complement strand
TACCAAGTGCATGTAAGGACCATTGCGCTTGAGATCGTTAACCCAGGTTGAACTAAATGCAGGATTACAGTAACTACAGGCAAATTGACAGGTACGATCAAAACTGATTTCTAATGTTTTTAGATCAATATCCTGCTCTGGTGGTGTTTGAGCAGCACGATGTAGATCCGCTATGGGATAAATTTTACTCTTGTACACACGATCACTAGGTGAAGTTTGTCCCATGTCTTCGATGCGCCAACAGTACTCACAACCTGCAGGACGTTGTCCTTTTTGCATCATTTCTCGGTCTTGTTTCTTTTGCGGAGTATTATGAAGAAGTTTGGGGTTGTCTGCTAGTTCAGCCAAGTTAATGCTGTGAGCCGGAGGGTGGTGACAGCTAGTGGTTTGCCCTGACCCCAACCAAATTGTAGCATTGTACCATTTAGCGGCACAAAAACTCTTGCTAATAGGGTTTAATACCTGGCGCCAGTAATCTAAATCATTCATTGTGAGTTTTTATGAAGTTAAAAAATTTATCGGGAAACTCAGCTCTGATTTGCGGAGCAAGTTCTTTAAGATGCTGTTGGTTGTATTTACACACAGGCTCACAGGCCTTGAGGAAAGACGGTAAGTCACTGCTGACAAGATCCTGCACCACTGCAATTATGCGTTCTAATCGATCTTGCGGATTGTCCATGGTGTCAAAACTTTCATCTATTAGACCATTAAATGTTTTAAACCCTAGATTATGCATGTCTCGATAAAATCCTGCATTAGCCACAGCAATCCAGGGATGAGCAATGGCCAAGGGTTTGGCTATCTTTTCTGTTCTAAAACTATGGGGATATTCAAACACAGTTTCTGTCACAAGACTGAAGTAACTGTCACGATAAGGGGCAATGTCAAGATATATGTCACCCCATAAATTGTTAAACAATTCAGGTTTGACAAATGTACGTTCTGGGGGTCCCGGAACAACTGTGGCATTTTTAAAGAAATCAAATTCATATTCCCTGGGCAGCCAACGCAGTTCTGTAGTAGTAGCCATGATATTGACACCATTGCGCTCTAGCTCAAACGGGGAGTTGAGACTGGGCCTACTGTCCAACATGGTCCATAATGCACTTTCCAATATATTCAATTCTTTAAATCGTTCCCAAAGGTATTTTCTATGTGGTCTGGCTCGTCCGTTTAAAAAAAGAAAGCCATAGGGTTTGTGTGTGTTATCAAATATTTCATTGCTGTGTTGCATCATGCTGAGATTTTCATCATAGTCTAGTATGCAGGAAATAAAATGATCATATCGTATGTAAGGATACTCAACGGGCATGTCACCACCACCGATTAACAATATCTTTCTTTGATCCACAAGATCTTGGACGCCCAGCCGATGTAACTGGCTCACAAGAGTCCATGATCCTTCTGCTGAATTATCAAATACAATGGTCAAATCATCACGCTGTACAAGCTCGCGTATACGAGACACATTATTGATAAACTGGTTACGCCCTATAATATAGATAGAGTTTGATTGAACTGTGTGCGTGGAAAAATCCCAAAACTCATCTGTGGCTGCAAATTTTAATATGTTATATACTTCAGAAAAAGTGTCAATTATCAAGTTCATTGTTGCGCAAGTGTTTTACATTCTGCCCACCATGCTCGCATTTCAGGGAATGTTTGCAAAAAATCTGTGCCACGTCGACGATCATGCTCGCTGAAAAAACGATAAAAGTCTGCTCGAGCTACTGAGTTATCTTGCTTTTGACCCTCGCGCATCCAGGCAATGTCTCTACGTAGTCGTTGTACTTCATAATCTTTAAAACCATGAAACGGGTCAGCTGAGGTTTCCAAGTTTGCTTCCATGAAGTCTGCTGTTTTTTCCAACTGATAAGCATAGCTTTCGGGTAAGATTTGCAAGCTCTGCCAAGCAGGTGTTCGCAATACAGGAGTATCAAACCACACCCGCTGATAAGTGTCACTGAATGTTTGTCTTAGTGCCAGGATCCATTCCATTAGGCTTTGCAATCCTGGTACAGAGAGATTGTTCATTGTTATAATAAATGTCATGCTGTTTCTAGCAGGAACTTCATCTAGGTAACGCAACACATTGTCAATTAATCTTGCACCATCTAGTCCGTGACGTATGTATTCGGCTTGTGGAAAATTACCAGTGTCTAGACTCACATACTGCATAAAATGTTCAATGTTGGTGTTGCATAGCCGTTTGACATAGCCCAGGTACTTTTCAAACAATGCATCTTCAACACTGAAGTTACTGGTTACATTTAAGTGTAAGTCTGGTTTGGGTAGCGCCAGTACATAGTCAAACACTCGATAGGTATTCCGATCCATCAATGGTTCGCCACCGGTCATGCGAAAGTGTTTTAACTGTGGGTACAAGGTGGGCCACCATGCCCAGAATGCATCCACATAGGGGTTACTTTCCCTTGCAGGAATAGGTTGTCTATTGCCAACAAAATGCTTGGGATCATTATGAGGAGTGCTAGTGGGGTAGGCACCAAGCTGGTCTACTTCTGACTGCCAGCTTGAGCTAAATTGTGGGCTACAATAGCTACATTTAAGATTACAAGCATGGTTAAAATTAACTTCAACGTAACTGGGGATAATGTCATCTTCGTCTCCTGTTGAATTTTTTATTTTTTCTAGATCTACAACAGCCCAGGGTTCGCCTGAACGATAGTGACGATCACTCATTTGCCCCAAGTCTTCCATGTTCCAGCAGTATTGGCATTCACTAGGGCGTTCGTTCTTTAACATCAACACACGCTGTGCCTTTTTGTGCGGGGTGTTGTGTAACTGCCCTGGATTGTCTGCAAGATCTTCCGTGGGAATTGTATGCAAGGGAGGGTGGTAACAACTGTTGTTCATGCCAGTGGTCAAATGTAAACTCACTTGTTTCCACTTGGCTAAGCAAAGAGCAGGGCCCAGTTGTGCCTGCATCTGCTCTGCTTTGTTCATGAAATTGCTTTTGCTCATTACCAACCTTCTTGCTGTCTAATGACATCTATCTCTCGTATCATTACTCCTAGATTATGCCAGTTGCTCCGATAGTGATGTTTAAAGAATTGGCTTTGTCCGGGCATCATTACTGCTGTTGGTAAATCTAATTGAGTCTGCAAAGAATCAGTATAACGCTGAATTATTTCTGCTGGGTCGGTGTAGCTTATTGTTTCCCACAGTGTGTCTAACGCATCAAAATTTTGAACTTCCGTGTGATCCCAGTCTGTTAGCATAGTTTGATAAGTTCCTTGCCTTGCACCAGCTACGGCCCAGGCTCCTTGATCAACATCTAAGCCAACATTGTGCCATATAGTTAGATGATCTAGATTTTGCTGTTGCACACGATCACGGAACTCACTTAGACTAGGTTTGCGTCCACGATCTAGACACATCTTTACACCTTCACGAAAGCCGGCACGCCAGGCATGTTTAGGGCTGCCGTTGGGATATGTGGTTGAGTAGCAGTCATACATGGCCCAGTATAGCGGGTCAAAGCAAAACTCTACTTGTGTTTCGTCACGCCCATCTGTGGCTTCATGTGTGCGCATGCCATTAACAAATTCTCGAGTCCAGGAACTGATACCACCATTACCATACATGAGTCCGTTGATGTGATTACGTGCTTTCCAACGGAACACAGCTTGTTCATGCTCGGCTGTGGGGAATATTAACGTTTGATTAAAAAATGCAGGGTCAGGAAGATTGTCTCCATCAATCAATATAAATCTTTCTGTATCACTTGCCGCTGCCGCGGCTTTGTGTGCGGCATCACTTCCACGAACTCCGTCAACTCGCTGTGCCCAAGGCACCATGTTTTTGATTTTGACCCAGAATTCTTCTTTTTGCGGTTCATCATAAGTCAAGTAAATGCAGTCTAAATCTGCTATATCAATTTGATTCATATAGTCGTTTGCTCCATTGTGTGTTAGGCAGAGTTGTTACAATTACAGAAACGTCCCTGGGATGGCACCTGGTTCCTACTGTGCCCGGGACAAGTTTTTGTGATCTCATGGTAACAATTTCCACTAGCTTACCATTACGTACACGTACATTGAGTGGGCCTAATGCAAATGTTTCAGCATCAATCTCTATATAATTACCAGGCAAATCTTCCATGGTATATGTTATCGGGGCACCCAATTCGTCATAATACAATCTAAAGAACACAGGTTTGGGCTCAGGTACATCAAATAAAATACCCCAAAATTCTTGTTCAGTCATCATAGTAACCAATCCTTTATGTGATAATGAAAAGCCCCCCATTGCGCTACAGTTTGTATGCGCAATGGATCCAGCTCCCAAACTAGTTCTCGAGTCCAACTGTTGGTACTGGTACCAATAACATGCCGCTTCATGTGAACAATATTAGGATAAGATGCATAAGGCATAGTAACACGCTCGGGGCCCATGATTTGTGCGGCCATGGCATATACAAAATCTGTGCTGGGAGCATCTTCAGGAAACTTTACTAGTCTTTTATAGTCTTTCCAATGTTCAAATATGCCCCGCACTAGATCAAAAAACTCTTGTGCAGTAGCACTTAATCGCCAGTAGGTAATAGCATTGTATACATCTGGCAAGTGATTGTCATCTATAAATTTGCGATAGTATCTACTGGTGGCTGTCTGGTTATAGAAATCTCTGCATCCGGTGCTGATGACAACATCCCGATGTTCAAACATGGTCCACCAATGGTCGATGGGACTGGCTATTAACATGTCGGCTTCAAGCTTGATTGTTTGCCTGTAAGGGCTTGCTGAAAATACTTGCCAATCATTGGCATAGCCTCCTTGATCACCGTACGGCAATTCAATCACGTGATCAAACACTGACCAATCACAGCGATCATTGGTCATGATAGACACACTGGCGTTAGGGTGCCAGCTTTTTATGCTCATAGCCAACTGTTCTGCACAGTCGGTATAGCTGACACTGTCTGTGTTAACAGCTGGAATCACATATCCACGTTCAGCGAGGATTGGCAATTATATCCTCCAGATGCTTTTTGCCCATGGCATGAAAATCCAATGCGCTAAATGTCATTTGCTTAGGTTTGTTCCCAATGTCGTTATATTCTACCATGTATGAATCTTCATATACATTTGACAATCGTGTGCTGGGCAACACACTGTGCAATGGCCAAGGAATACTATCAACTGTTAATGTATGTCCGCTTACAATGCCAAGAGCAATGCTGAGTGCATGATCATTTCGATAGTTAGCTTGCCGTATTCCGTACAAGTCCCTGTAGTGTTGCCAGTTGTCTCGCACCATTTGCATCGAGTCAAATATGTACTGTGCTGTATTGCTTCGACGGAACATCATTACAGTGGCCCACCACATGGGAAAATTATAATCTCCAAAATAATTGAGATTGTCGAGACGTGCACCAGTTGTTATATCAATTGCTGTTTTATGACACATAAAATCTTGCGATGCATGGATTACACGTTTTAAATCATCACAGGCAACCACGTAGTCTGCATCCAACACAATAGTCTGATTATAGGGTGTTAGGTTGTATGCGTTCACACGTCCAGCATTGTGCCAAGTCACTGTGCTGGCATAATCTTCAAAATAACGTGTACCGCCTGACTCAGGCTCAGCATAGATCACATGATCAAATCTTGCACTAGAGTGTTTAACGTTAGTGACCACGCTTACTGGTAATTGTAGATGCCTGCGAATATTACCAGCACTCCACTCAGCCATAGCAAGGTAGTCTGTTTTTTCATTATTGAAAGCAAATATCAGTACACCGGTGGTCATCTTTTTTTACTTTGTTCTGTGTGCTCAACAAGCCAAGCTGTCATTTGCTCTTGCCAACGGCCCAGTGCTAGATATTGCAACTCCGCAGGATTAATTTTTACAGGAGTGTTATACAAATCTAATAACACTATATCATCTTTAACTGATATGGCTTGTAACAATGTTAGTAATTCAGGACCTGCACGCCACATGCCACCATTGTAGGCAAACAGCATTTTGGCTTCGTACTTTTCTTTAAGCAATCGTCGGGCGGCGGCATGATCAAACCGTGCCCGTGCATGGGTAATTAGAGTGTCGGTATTCATTGTTATATTATACAGGAATATTTACAAAAGGTAAAGGGCCCACAGGCCCTTTTGTTGCAGTGTGTGGCCAGATTATGCCACAGTAGCAGCCACTGTGGGAGTTCCCCAGTTTGCAGTTAGATAAGTTGAGCTTGGTTGGCTTACAGTAACCAATGTACATGGAGCAGTACCAAATGTACCACCAAATGGTGATGTTGTATCTGTTCCACCTGTGATGTTATCAGGTGCTCCTGCAGCGCCGCCGCCTGGGTCGGTCCAAGTTGTAGTCAACACCAATTGTGTTCCGGTCCCGGCTGTTTTGGCATTAATAGCAATGAACTGTCCTGTGTACGGAGAAGTGTCTGCAAACTGTTTGTAAATCAATGTGTCTGATGTGAGCAAATCGTACCAACCGGTTGTTGTAGTTAGTGTGTTTGGAGTACCTGTACCGCCAGTTTTGGTTGTGCCTGTGTAGCTAGATCCTGCAATGGACTGTGTGGCTGTGCCGCCTGTGATGTATATTGTGCCAACCAGTGTTGATGCCAGGTCGTTCCACTCAGGATCAGCTACAGTACCAGTTGATGTTTTGCTAGTGCGCCACTTGATGCGTCCTCCAGCGTTGAAAAAATACCGAGCGGCATTGGCACTGGCCCAGGTAATAGTGTGCGTAAATGTGATAGTCCAAGGTGAAGATCCTGATCCAGTTACACTGGTTTTAGCTGTGTTGCCAGTCCAGGCAACAATTTCTGTGCCGACGGCTGTGGCATTACCACGATTTGTAGTAAGAGTTGTCAAGTCAGTAGCCACGTTAGACAAAATACTAATTGTATTACCAGCAACCGGCGCACTTCGACTGGTAATTGCAGTTCCTTGATGGCTGGCTATACTGCTGATTGTGTTGACCAAGGTGGCCCATTGAGTTGCAGTTATTGTGCCCGGTGCTGCCACAGTTGACAACGCACTTTGTCCGTAGCCTTTGTCGGTGGCGCCTGTCCCCCAGATATCATTGACGTTGGCACCAACGTTGGTTCCAACGAATCCATTATAGTCATCTGCTAATATTGTGCTACCTTGTGAATATGTCATGCTACTTTTTCCTTGTTATTTTATTGTCACAATAGCTTCAACCATGTGTGCGCCATCATTGTGCTTGGTTTCAAGCGACCGACCAATAACGTTAAAAGCTGTGGCTTCTCCAGATTTTGCGGCACGTGCTAGGCCGTTGCCAGCTGACACCAGTCTATCACCTTTGTTAATATTGCCCACAACTTGAACTGGAACTCGGCCAGTCATTGCCACTTTAGGGTGTGTGTCATCGTCACCAGCACCACCGTTCATGGTATATGCCGGACGAGTACTGATAACACCAAACACAGTGTCACTCAAATCCAATAGAGAACGAGTGATTTCTTTTTCACCACCAAGTTCTACCACAGTACCCGGTGTTAAGATTTCATCTGCTTCAAATCTTTCTGCAACGTCAGCGTACAGTGCTGTGGTGGCAGTGGCAAATACTGTGTTGAAATAACTACTTGAGCTACCAAGATTACCAATACCGTTACCGTTTAAGTTTGTTACACCGGCAACGCCAATTGCTACATTGGGAAAACTAACAGTAGAAGTTGCACCGTTAACTGCTATTACTGTAGTAGTTGTGCCGCCATCATTTACTGCAATAGCAATGTTGGCATCCTGAGTTTGATTCTGGATAGTAACTGCCGATGTTGATACATTAACAGAAATTTTAGCATCTTGATCAAGACCAATAGTCAGTCCAGAGTCGTTTAAAATTCCCAGGGTACCGGATGTGGTATCGTTTGTGTCACTACGCAAAAATGCAGTGCTGTTTAATCCGTCAAGCAACTGTGCATCAGTTGCCGTGCCCTGAAACAAAGCTCCGCTGACTGTGGTGCTGAGTTGCATGCCAGGATTGATTGTGGTAAACCCAGCAATACTTGGCACAGGCGTGAACTGACTGTCTTTAGATACTATGGCCACAATGGTGTCTTGTACAAACATTTCAATTACAACGTGGTCAACTGATAAGTTGTCTGTAAGTGTAGTAACCACAGCACCAGATGTACCTTGCCCCGACGTGCTTGCCGGGCCCACTAGAATCCAAGCAGAACCATTATAGACTTTTAGTTGCTGATTAACTGTGTCAAACCACAAGTCACCAGCAACGTTTGAGCTAGGGGCACTTGCTGACGCAGTACTAGCCGAAATTACTTTGAAAGTTGTACCGTTGTACACTTTCATAACATTGTTTGTTTTGTCCCACCATAGTTGGCCAGTTAAAGGCGCCGAGGGTGCAGTGGTATTAGAACCGCTTTCCAACAAATGGATAAAGTTCTCGTCGAGAAACTCACCATAGCCGGCGTAGTTCTTGCCCACCAGAATCATGCTGGAACTGGTATTAATAGTGCCGTCCGACACTGTGGCAAAAATGCTACCGTCGGTTAAATTTATGGTATAAGCCATTCGTCGTTACTCCGTATAATATCTATTTATGCTGTACTGAGGTTGGTTAAAGTCTGAATCCGCACAGTATAATCAATTTGAATCTGACGATTCAAGCTCTTTTGCACAGGGTGAAAAATTACATGGGTAAGCAACATTAACTCTGTCGCAGACCCTTCCCATGCTTTAAGGCCCAATTCGTCAAAAACAAATTCGCCATTAAAATTAGTTGAGTTATCAAATGCTTGTTGTCCAGCAGGTTCACCGTAATCTAACAAGCATGTGACTAGCACATCTGTATATACCTGCCCTGATGTGTGCAACACAGTTAGTTTGTTGCGGGTAGGATCAGTGTTGGCAGCCGAGTTATCATCAACTACTTTGATATAAGTTTGATTGTAAAGATCAGCATTTTGTCCGGTTGTGTTAGGTGGGAGGTACGTGATCACACCTGTAGGGTCTACTGCTGATCCACCGTTACCAAAAGCCATGGCGTAGATAAATCCTACAGAACGATTGCTTAGTGTTTGAGCCAATGCAATACTCATGTTTTCATAATGAATTGCATTTTTTTTGTCCTGAAAAACTTCACCGTTATTGGGATCAAAAATTTTGATGTGCCCTTGCACAGCCACTGGGATTGTTTTCATTCGCGTACCTCAACTAAAGTTTCCTGGGTTTTGGGGTCTGAAATTCGAACATAACAATCAATTTGTATATTCCCCCGGTCGTCGGGCGAAGTGGGTTTTTTAGCCACTTCGTTTGGGTTCAAGGTATTGCTGTTATTGTCGGTAATCATAATGATGTATTTATGTCACTTATTCACCACGCAAAAACCTTGCGGCTGGAGTATTGGTATTTTGTAAAGGAACACCATTACTTGGGGTGCTAGTTCCTGGTTGATACCAAGATTCGCCTTGTCGTATTTGAATAGACACTTGATAACCGTTTGCTGGTGCTTCGTTAAACTGTATTAGTACAGGATTTGCACTTTCAATAGTGTATCCACCTTGTTGTAACGTTCCGCCTACAAACACCTGCACAGCTTCAACTTGTTCAGTAGAATCAAGAGTTTCAACAACAATAGTTGTAATAAAGTTTTTGTTTGTGCCATTGCCCAAGAAGTTTTCAACAACGACATGGTCTTGATATTCAGGTGCCAACAAATTGGCGGCACCAATATCATATACTAAACTGCCCACTGCATGTGCATTGGCACCAGTACCAGCTGTACCCCGACGCAGTCCACTGATTGTGTTTGCCACGGTGTCTCGATAGCGATATGCAATACGTTCACCGTTGATTGTTACAAGACCAAAGAAGCCATTAGGCAAATTAGGTTGTGCCAGCGCATTGGCATTATCTACATAGATTATATCATCGGTAGCAAGCACTGCCTGAATAACAGTTGCCGTGGTGCTTGGCGTAATACGATATGTAGTTTGTTGCCCACGCATGTCTTGAAAAATACGGAATGCCATTGCTGATGGAACTACTTCTTGAGCAAGACTAGTAATTGCCACTGATTGAGCAGTACTAATTACTGTACCTAGCACAGTCACAACATTTCCGCTAACCGTGTATCCTGTATCAGGAAACAAGTAACTACCGTCCAATGTGACCACTAGCCGCTCAGGCGAAAGTATTGTTTGTTCAATATCAAAAGTATTAGAACTTACAATAATACCAGTTGAATAATCAAAAGATCCCAATGCACCTGGGATAGTTCCCTCGTCGTATAATGTATAATCGTATCCTTCGGCAATTTGTGTACCTTGTGTTGTTGGACCAACAAATACATGTGTTATCATGTTTTGTTCAGCAGTATCATTGAACGTAGTTATTGTAATAACATCGCCGAGCACAGGAATCAAACCCTGCGCAGGCTGGAATGTAATGGTGTTACCTACAATCCAATACTGTGCCTTGGTTCGAACTGATATTAGTACCGTTGCGCCCACAGCTGGTGCTGTTGCGAGTGTGACTGAACGAACTGTACTTCCATCGTAAGGATCAAGCACAAAGTTTACACCCAATGTTTGTGCAACATTATTAATATAAACACTGACATCATTGCCGCCAATCAAGGCTTGATCATATCCACCGCGATCAGGTAATGCATAAGTGACTTGTGATCCGTTTCCAGTATATCCAATGCCTTGAGATGGTCTAGCTCTTACGCCATTCTTGTTAACTATTGCGTTGACAGGATTAGTCCCTTGAACACTATTGGTTAATGTGTAAGACAAGCTTCCGTCACTTAGAATATATTGTGTAACTGGAGTGCTCCATCCGGTGTTTGTGGTATTTCCAAGAGCAGTGATTGTAATTCTATCAGCGGCTGTGTATGCTCCAGAGAACTGAATCAAAGTGTACCCTGTTCCCTCTGCACTTGCAGTATATGTTATTATTCCCGAAATAGACGAGTCAGATCCATTTACTTGAACGCCATTAGCAAAAATTGCAAAATCAGTTATCAATGCATAAGGGTAAGGGATAATAACTGCGTTGTCAACAAAGTCAGTTCCGACATAGCTGTTAGTATAAGTTTGATTACCGCCACCCAGCGCATAGGCAACTACTGCAATAATATCTCCTGCACCATTCGAAGACAACATAGTAACAACAAAATTTACCCAGTCTACGGTATAATCTATATCAAGTGATAGCTCAACACCTGTGGTTTGGTTAAACACTCTCACTTGCACAGGATAAGTCAATACTCCGGTAAAATCTAATTCAGGACTAGCAGGGTCGTATTCAAATTTACGTTGTCCCATTGGGAATCCATGTCCGTCGTCAGACCAATCTGCGCCGGGCGTTGTGTACACACGGAAATCCAGTGTGTCGTATGTGATGCCAGGTACTAGTTCTTCAGGTGCATGGCTTTCATAGGTATCCACAAATGCCCCGCCATCAACGTTGATACTGGTGGGTAATGTTCCCAGAAACGGATCAACAAAATTGCTTTCATAGATGGCATCAAGAATAGCAGGATCATATGTGGGTGCACCTTCTGGGCCATAAGAAATGTTATCATATGGGTTGACATCAAAATTACCAACATCAAATCCGGTATTCTGATCAAAGTCAGGGGCATCAACTTGTACTCCAGGATAATCCACACCCGAAATCAATTGAGCAAGATCAAGTCCAGGTTGATTTACAGTAGGTGTATAAAATCCCATGGTTCGATCCACACCACTGAGTGTTGCGGCATCAACTTTGACCCACTGAGTAGGATCAAATGTTGCGGAACGCACGCCAGTGCTGTCATCGCTGTTGGCTGCCCATACTATGTTGGCGTAACGAACTTGATCTCCGTTGTCATAGTTGACATTTGGTACCCATTCTTGTACTGTACTTGCATATTGGTAACGATCGTACTTGATAGTTGTAACAATATTACGAACTTGGTCATTACCCATTACTGCCACAGCCAATGCACCTGACCCTGAGCCACTGTCAAATGTAATTGTTGCAGTTTCAGAATATCCTACGCCTGCATCAAGTACAGTAATTTCAACCACTTCGCCTGCACTGTTAATTCTTGCAGTCATAACAGCTTGTCGCAAACAGCTGCCAGTGACTACAACTTCAGGTGCTACTGCATATCCTGATCCACTGCTGACAATAGTTACGGATTCAATGCTTAACAAATAATTTTGAAACCACTGATTGTAAGGGAATGTTTGCCAAATAGGACTTGTACTTGGTACGCTTGAAGTTGTACTCAAAGTGCCAGTGTTATCTAATACCGGGCTGACAAATAGTCGTTGCAGTGGGTCGTAGTAGGCAGGCAAATCATAATCTGTTAGAGATCCAAGGTATCTGTCAAGGCCCTGATACTTGAGATTAAACTCACGTATTTGTACATGATATGGCTTGACTTCATTGATATAATCCAGTACAAAATCTTGATTGTCTCGACGATATATCTGGAACGGTACTAGATCACGAATTGTGTGATCAACATCAATTAAACTGGTCTTGATCAACCAATTTGGTGCTTGTTGTTCACTGAGGATGTAATTGAATATTAACATCAACAAATTGTTACGTTCTATTAGCAAATCACCTATCAATAACTCTTGATTGATTGCCTCAATAATTTTGCGTGTTTCAACAATTGGTGATTGATCATAATACTGCGCATCAAATACTTCGCTGTCAAATCCAAATCTTCCCGCGGCATAATCCCATAACACAGTTGAAAACTCAACTGTGCCATTTTGTAATCCAACTCTGGTCCAGGTACCTGATGAATATAGATAAATTTCCCATTTGCCTTGGGCATTTGCAATTACTTTAACTGCACTGCCTTCAGCCACTGTGATTGTTTCCAACGCTGATTCATTTGGTACTTCAAGTGAGATACGAGTGTACTGGTTGTAACTTGGACTGTACCAATCAATGGTACTCCAGTAGTTTCGTGTATCATAATTTTGTACACGTATTAAGTTTAATCCAACTTCGCCCAACAATGTACCAATGGCTGCAACTTGGTATATGGTCCACAAACCATTGTTGTTGCTGTCACTTGACACAAGGTATTTGTAACCAAGTGGAACTGCATTGAGATTTTGATAACTTAATTCTTCTAAATTGGCCACTCTCTTGTCCCAGGCGCCAGTAGATGCAGCCGGCTCTGGATCGTAACTGTTTAGCAGAGCCAGGCTTCGAGTTTCCACTATTGGAAACTGTGCCAACACTGTGTTGGCCTGTCCTAGATAATTTTTCAATGCCAGAAAGCGATTGACAAACATGCTTTGTCTTGGACGGAATTCTACGCCATACTGGTTGGTGGGGCTCAAGAATGGATCAGGCACAGGGTTGCCCGTAGTGTCAGATCCTGTGAAGCTATCTAGCATTTTACGATATAGAGTATCATTTAAAAATCCGTCAGCTCGGCCTTGAGGAATAAGTTGATATTCAACGTGCACGGCTGCTTCGGTAAATTGCTTATCAAACTCAATGTGAAAGATAGTGTCATCTGCTGAAATGTATTGCAATCCATTATAGATAGCAATAGTGCTAGAATTAATAGGTGCAATGTATGCAATACCACTTGCACGTGGATTTTCTATGTAATTTCTCAGTGTGTCAATGCTTAGAGTCTTACGTGCCGCAGTATTCACTGTGCTGATTCCAGTAACCCAGAAATAATATTGTGTGGTCACAAATCCTTGATCACTCAAT
>Ga0181346_1000815_pt1 | contig 13757 bp, 18 predicted proteins | sample Su13VDMM15DN_FD_130100 | JGI IMG/M metagenome (GOLD analysis project Ga0181346, IMG submission 130100) | Freshwater viral communities from Lake Michigan, USA - Su13.VD.MM15.D.N | ecosystem: Environmental > Aquatic > Freshwater > Lake | place: USA: Michigan | collected 2013-07-15 | reverse complement strand
TCTTGTTGTTTTGCACAGCTAAATAACATTGTAACTGCAGCTAGTAATAATAATAGTTTTTTCATAATTAGTATTTTTTTGATTTTTTAACTTGACCACCTTTTTTTGCCATTGCATTAAAACCACCTGTATTAGTTGGAGTTGTTTTTTCTTGCACATCCAATTTCCCCCTTTGATTAATTACATTAGGTTCAGAAGGCACAAAACTTGGGTTAGGTGCAACCGGGGTTTTAATTTTGTAAGGATTTAATTCATCACTTGTATTAGCTGTTGGATCTCCCCCTATCATATATTTTTTCATGTTATTTGTTTTTTAAAATTATTATTGATATACTTCTACTTTTAATGTTGCTCCTTGAAATAGACTATTAACACCATCAGTTGATCCAGCAGAATAATCAAAACTATTTATAGACAATGTTGTATTATTAGTTCTTTCCATAGCTGCAGAATATGCTTTGCCATATAATACATCTGGTGTAATATATACTGCTGTTTTACCAGCAGTAAAAACTGGTGCACTTGCCACTAATGAATATAAACCCACGTTATCATAAGTAGTTCCAAATGTAACACCCGTAAAATCATTTTTTATTATAGTAAATACTGGTGCTGAAGTAACATTTTGTGTTATATAACCTACTAATACTTGAGGTCCAGTCACTACTGGTACACCATTTGTGGCATTAGTAATTCTACCTTGTGCATTAATATCAAGAGTTGGATTAGTATATGTTCCTGCTGAAACACCTGTATTAGTTAAACTTGCTGTAATTGTATCACTAGTTGCAACTGTAGCTATACCATTATTTCCATTAATATAAAGAGTTTCACCATTAGCTATTGTTTGTACTGAACCAGTATCAGCACCCACTAAAACACTTTGCATTGGAGCACTTCCAGCTGTAATATTTGTTATATGTCCTTGAGCATTTGTTGTAACCATTGAAGGATAACCATAAATACCTGCAACAACTCCAGAGTTTAAATGATTAATTGTAACAGTATCTACAGAAGATACTGCCGTAGTTATAGCCGTTCCACCTAAAATTGATAATGTATTTGCTTCAGTTATAGTAAATGTACCTCCTGTATTACCAGTAACATCAAAAGATGTTATCCATGGTGCAGCAGTCCAGTTTAAAGTTGTTCCATTAGAAATTAATACAGTGCCAGTAGCACCAATTAATAATTCTTCTTTTATATTTGAAGAGTTTCCTCTCCAAATAGCACCATATGTTAATGTTTCAACAACATCATCATTCTGCCAAAGAGCACCTCCACCAGTTTGACCAACTAATACTTGATTAGCTGATGCTGTATTACCATTATTATCTAATAGTTTACCATATAGTCTAATATTATCTCCAATAGCATCACCTAAATTTACATTTCCATTTAGAGTAGAAACTCCAGCTACTGTTAAATTAGCACAAACATTTAAATTTTTAGCAATACCAACACCCCCATTAACTACTAAAGCACCTGTTGTACATGAAGTACTTTCTTGTGTGCCAATTATTGTTACATCACTTGTAGAATTTGCACTACCTACAATTATATTTTGAGAATTACTACCAAAATTAATATTTGTAGATTGATTTAAAAGATTAAATGTAGTAGCAGTAGATGTTAAATCACCACCACTTATTTCTACATCACCTGTAATATTAGCATTACCACATACAAAAAGATCTTTTGCAATACCAACTCCACCGTCAATAACTAATGCACCAGTAGTACAACTTGTACTTTGTGTAGTTCCATTAATATTAACAACACCTGTTAAACTACTCATTTCTATATTAGTAGCAGTACCACCAAAATTGATAAAAGATACTGGAGCAGTATTTAAAAGATTAAATGTTGAAGTAGTTGCAGTTAAATCTCCTCCTGAGATTTGAACATCTCCAGCTACTTGTAATGAACCAGCAATATTAATAATAGTGTTAAGTGCATTCTGTGTAATGATAGAATCTTTTAATGTATCCCAACTACAAAATCCTGATGGATCAGTATATACAGGAATAAAACCAAGATTACCTTGTCCAGGTAAAGTTCTTGTTAAATCTTCTGTAGCCTGACAAACCAAATCACCCCATTTAATTACAAATGGGTCCATTTTAGGAGTGTATCCAGATTTGTTATTTAAACTACTACTTTGATATAATTTACCAAATTCAAACCAATCTTTAACTTTATCTAAAGTTACTTTCTTTTGATTTCTTTTTAGTAATCCTAATACTTCTTGTATAAAAATGCTCATAATATTTAAATATAAAGTGCAGCTAAAGTCACTGAAGCAGTAGCTGTACAAGTTATTGTAATATACCCTTGTGTATCATTAAAGGCACCCGTTTCAAATGGACCTAAAAATCCTGATTGTCCTGCAGGTAATACTAAACTTGCAGTTTGCTTAACTAGTTTTCCTAATATAGGATCTATGTATACAGTTACTACAGGTATTACATTTGCAGTTATAGTAACACCACTAGCATTTTTAACATGAAAATATTGGATACCACTATTAACAAGTTTATCTCCTCCAGCTGATGCTGCAGAGTAAGTAGGGATTAACCCTGATTGTAAGATTTTTTGTGCTACTATAGTTGCCATGATTATTTATTTTTTATATGAACAATTACCACTTTTAAAAGCAGCTGATTGAATAGGTTCTGTTGCTCTAGTTGAAGATCTAGGAATATTAATTCCATCTTTAGCTTTCTTAATACTTCTTAATACTTGAGCTTGATTCTTTTTTTGTTGAATAGCTGCCGGTATTGAAGCTGGACTGTAATATCCATTTGTTGTTTCTCTTTGGTATTCTAATCCTTGCATAGGAAAAGAGATGCCTGTTTTTGGACTTTTCATTATTATTTCTTTTTAGTAATTACTTTTTTAACTGCCATTTTTTTTGGTGCTGACATAACACTACCACCATTAGCTAATGTTTGTAATCTTTTAGCCTCAAGACCCGCAGCCTTTTTAACATCTCTCATTAAAGATGTATCATTTTTAATTTCTTCTGCTCTTTGTAGAGTACTTAATGCAGATTGAATTTGCCATTTGCGTTCATCTGCCTTACCTTCTTTGCTTATCATAACTTTCATTTTTATTGGTTTAACTTTCTAAATTTTTTTTACCCCAAATTTTATCTACAGAAGCTAATCCTAAACATCCAAATGCTAGCATTGCAACTGCATTAACTAATACAGGAGATGGATCAGCTAATTTTTCTGTAAATTGATTTACAATAAGTGTAAAAGATAAAACAAGACCTGCTATAATACCAACAAATCTTTTTGATGATGGAATACCTCTTTCATCTTGTAGTAAACCTTTAATCCAGCTTGTTTTTTTTACACTTTCCATAATTATTATACTAATGTAGTTATAATACCACCACTATTACTTATAGTTACTTCCCATGAAGCACCATTAGGTGCAGTTAATATAACTTTAGTTGCATGATTCAATGAAACTTCAGTTGCTGTTTGACTTATTGATACACCTGTACCTTTTAATGATTTAAAATTAAGTGTCTCACCAGTTTTACTAGCATATAAACCAGTACCTGTACCAAGATTACTTCCTACATTTGGTTCTCCTGTAGTAGTAAGCTCAATATAATTATCATCAATTGATTCATTGATAGTTAAGTTTGTACTTAATGATTTTAAAGATCTAAAATAATTTGTGCAAACATTAGTAATTGGATCAATAGTCTGTTGTTTAAAAACTTGACCTGTTCCTGCTGCCGGTATAGTTGGAGAATTTTCATTATCACAAAAAGCTGGAGCAATCTTAAGATCTTTAACTTTAATAAGCTTAACAGATTTATATGGTATTGGTGAAGCAACACCAGTCATATCTGGTTGTTCATTTACACCAAGTACAATAACATCTTCAGGTGATGCAGTCTTAACAAATACACCCCTTCTAATTAAACTTAATATGTCAGTTAAAATATTCATGTTTTTTATTTTTTGGGTGAACCAGAATAAACCCAACCACCCATTTTATAAGCTTGTTTTGTTGTTGAGCCATCAGCATTTGTTGCATATCTTTCTGCATCACCACCTTTTCTCATTTTTTCAACCATAGATCCTTGCATAGCATCATCTAATTCTCCTCCTTGTCTACACAAAAGTTTAAATTTTTGTTTAGATATTTTACTTTGTTGTAAACCTTGAGCTTTCATAATTTTAATTTTTTAATAATCTAATGTAAATGTAATAAATAAAAGATAAAGTCTTGCTGTACTGTAATCATATTCTCCATCAGGAGCAATATAATCCCAACCTAATGCAAACCTGTTATGTGGCCAATGAAACTCTATTGATAATGCCCAGTCTTCCATATTATTTACCTTGTCCTTTATATTTTTTCTTATACAATTTTGATGTTTTAATCTTAGACGTTTTAGTCTTAGCATGAACACCTGGTCTACTTACTGTTACAGTAGGTTTAAATGTTGTTGTTTGTGTTTTTGATTTAGCTGCCATTAGTTAAAATAATTTATATTCTACAAGTACTCCATATTGATTACTAATATTTGGCATTCCTATATATTGAATACCAAAATTTACTTTTTTATATTCTAAAAGTATTCTTGCAGAAAATAAAGGTGTATTAATTGTAAATCCTGAACTTTGTATTCCAGCATAGCCGTGGAACTGTGGTTTAGGCTTTATATTTAAAACTTTATTTTGTGCATTAATATAATCTTTTTGATAAAATATAATACTATCTTTTATGGTTATTGTATTTTCTAGTTTTACAATAGTTTTTTCAAAGTTTACAATTCTTTTCTCTTGCTCATTTGAAATGTTTTTTAAAAAATCATATCTCACTAGATCAGTAGCAACTGCTCTAGCTTGTCTTTCAGAAAGAATAACAACAGAGTCTTTACTTTGGGTAACGTTCTGTGAAATAGCTTTGAAGCCCACTAATAGGAAGGGAATCAATAACACGTATTTCTTCATATTCTTTTTGTTTAATTATTTTAATTCTAGTTACTATAATTGTGTCAATGGTTTTTAAACTATCTACACTTTTTAATTCAACCTTTGCTTTCTTTTCTAACTCCTTAATTTTAGTTTCTAAAATATAGGCTTTATTAAGTAGCTCATTTTTTTTATGTTGGTATATAAATACAGATATTATCCAAACTATTATTAATATACTACCCAGCCATTGTTCTTTAAAAAACTTATATAATTTATATAAATCAATCATAATTAGTTTTTGGTATCTGCTTTGGCTTTTGGTCTGTAATATTTTTTTTTGGTTTAGTTTGAACACCTTTAACTGCATCTACAACATCTTTAAGTTCTTCTTTAACCAGTACACTTCTTACTTTAATTTCATCAACTAACTCAATTGCTTTTTCATCAATAGTTGTCTTAGATAAAACCCAATTATAACCTTTTTCTAGTGAAAAAGTCCATATTGCATATAATACTTGTTTAAACATAATTTTTAATTTTAGTTAATGTTACTTATATATAATATACAAATTCTAATCTATATAAACAAACATATGATATTAGACTATACATTCTTAAGTCTTTGATTTTCTTTCTCTAAATACTCAACTTTAACATGCAGAGTACTTACTTCTTTAGTAAGTGAAAGAATCTGATCTCTCATTAAATCTTTTTCAATAGCACTATCTGTCAATAATTGCTCAAGTCTTTTGACTCTATCTCTTAAATCATCTCTATACATATTCTGATCAGTTCTATCTTCCCTTTCTAACTCAGTTTTTAACTTTATTCTTTTTTCATAAAATTTCCATGCTCCTGCAGAGAATAGAACAGTCATTATTGTGACTAATACAGTTGTTAAATTATCATAAGACGTCATTGCTACTTTGTTTTTGTTTTCTATAATATTGTGATGTCATTGCTGTTAGGTTTAAAAAAGATATAATTGATGGTAAAAACCATAACCAATGAGTAGGATTATTCATTGCCCCTCTAAATGCAAATGCTAAAACTACAAAAATTGAAAAGATAAATGATCCGTAAGATAATGTTTTTCTTACTTGGATTGGATGAGAACAAGTTGCTTTAATCATAGATATACCCAATAAAATACTTGGGATTATCATAAATAAGTTACAGGAGAACTCAAAGCACCATATGACTGGTAATAAAATAAACCAAATTATACCAATAAGTATTTCCATTGGTTCAGTATCATAATAACTGAAAATATTAAGTATTCTACCTCTCATTATAAATATATATATTATATTTGCCAAGTTGTTCCCCTGGCTATACCCTTATAATATACAAAAATAATTTTATAAATTAACTTTTTTAAACCAAAAATTCATTATGAACAAAGTAAATCCTTTAATCTTTAGAAATAGAGTAAATGTAGAAATTCTACCAACAGAAACCTTACTTGGCCTTAAACTTATAAATTGTCAAGTATTATGTGAAGATGATGTTTACCGTCTTGTTTCAGGTATAGAAATAGGTTTCATTTTCTTTACCATTAGTTATGCAAATATGCATAATAAGAACTAAAAAGTCTTTTATTTTTAGTAAATTATATATACCATTAAGTTCCAAAGAACTTTAAAATTCAAAAATACAACTTTATGAATAAAAACATTTTTTTACCAAGAGTAAATATTCTTCCCTATGAATACCCCCAGTTATTAGCATATAAAGATGCTATTAGACATTCATATTGGATACATACTGAGTTTAATTTTACTGAAGATATCCAAGATTTCAAAATTACAATTGACTCTAAAGAAAGAGAAGTAATTAAAAAATCTATGCTAGCAATTGCTCAGATTGAAGTTAATGTAAAAACATTTTGGGCAGACCTATACAAAAGAATGCCAATTACTGAAATTGGTGATGTAGGTATGACGTTTGCTGAATCAGAAGTAAGACACAAAGATGCATATGCACAGTTACTCAGAATCTTAGGTCTTGAAAAAGAGTTCCAACATGTAGTAGAAATTCCTGCTATTAAAGATAGAATAGCATATCTTACTAAATACCTAGATGGTACCAGAAGCAAGGATAATAAGATGTACACTAAATCAGTACTTTTATTTTCATTGTTTATTGAGCATGTTAGTTTATTCAGTCAATTCTTGATCATGATGTCTTTCAACAAAGAGAAAAACCTATTTAAAGGTATTTCAAATGTAGTTGAAGCAACAAGTAAAGAAGAAGAAATCCATGGAAACTTTGGAGCTGAATTGATTAATATCATTAAGAAAGAAAATCCTGAGTGGTTTGATGCTGAGTTTGAGAAACTTATAGATTCTGCATGTCAGAAAGCCTATGAAGCTGAATGCAAAATACTAGACTGGATCTTTGAAAAAGGAGAGTTATCCTTTCTTTCTAAAGAAACAATTCAACATTTTATTAAAGATAGATTCAATAACTCACTGCAGAATATTGGTATGAAACCTTTGTTTAGTGTTGATACTGAAATACTTGAAAAAACTCAATGGTTTAACATTGAAATTCTTTCAACAAAGGAAGGTGATTTCTTCTATAAAAAATCAGTTGATTACAATAAAAAAGCAAAAAGTATAACAGAAGATGATTTATTTTAATAATAAAAATATGGAGTATAAAAAATATTATTGGCTTAATGAAGATAGCCGTACCTTTTTATCAAGAGGTTATATAACAGAAACACCTGAACAGAGAATTAAAGACATTTCAACAATTGCTGAAAAGTATTTGAAGATTGATGGTTTTGCTCAAAAGTTTGAAGAGTACATGGCTAAAGGGTTTTATAGTTTATCTACCCCTGTGTGGATTAACTTTGGAAAACAAAAAGGTTTACCTATTAGTTGTTATGGTTCTAATGTAGATGATTCATTAGATAGTATCCTAAATGGTGGGCGTGAAATAGGTTTAATGTCAAAGTATGGTGGAGGGACAAGTGTTTATTTGGGTAATATTAGACCAAGAGGTGCTGTCATTTCAACCGGTGGACATGCTGATGGACCAATACACTATGCAAAGTTATATGATGCTGTAGTGGATGTGTGTAAACAATCTGAAGCAAGAAGAGGAGCATGTGCAGTATGGTTACCATTAGAGCATTCAGATACTTTAGAGTTCTTAGATATTGGTACTGAGGGAAACCCAATACAAAATCTACAATATGGTGTTACCGTAACAGACAAGTGGCTAGAAGAAATGAAAGCTGGTGATGGGGACAAACGTAAAATATGGGCTAAGGTAATTCAAAGACGTAATGAGTTTGGTTTTCCATACATTATGTTTAAAGATAATTCAAATAACAATACTCCTTATAAAGAATTAGGTTTAGAAATTACTGCTAGCAATTTATGTTCTGAGATTCAGTTACCAACAGATTCATTTAATTCATTTGTTTGTTGCTTAGGATCTATTAACCTGTTGCACTGGGAAGAGATGAAAAACACAGATGCTATTGAAACTTACACATTATTCTTAAATGCAGTAATGGATGAATTCATTAAGAAGTCTGCAGTAATGCCCGGTATGAAAAGAGCATATAGATTTGCAAGTCAACATAGAGCAATTGGTTTAGGTGTCTTAGGATACCATTCACTGTTCCAATCTAAATTAATTGAGTTTGATTCATTGGAAGCTAAGATGTTAAACTCTCAGATCTTTATGGCACTTAAAGATAAAAGTGAGGCAGCCTCCAAATGGTTGCATGATTCTAAAGGTGTTGAGTCAATTAGAAAAGGTTATGCTAATTCAACATTGATTGCAATTGCTCCTACTAAATCAAGCTCATTCATTTTGGGACAGGTAAGTATGGGAATTGAACCTATCAAATCTAATTACTTTATTAAAGATCTGGCCAAGTCTAAGACTATATATAAAAATCCTTTTCTAGAATGTGAGTTAGATAAGTATGGTATGAATACCCCTGAAGTGTGGAATAGCATCTTGAAAAAGGATGGCTCAGTTCAACACTTAGATTTTCCTACAAAAGCAGTATTTAAATCATTTATTGAGATCACCCCTAAAGAGTTAATCTTGCAGGCAGCTCAAAGACAAAAGTTTATTGATCAATCTCAGTCACTTAACTTAATGATTCATCCATCTGTTCCAGCTAAAGACATTAATCAATTGTATTTATATGCACATGAGGAAGGAGTTAAAACATTGTACTATCAATTTAGTCAAAGTTCAGCTCAAGAATTTGCTAGAAATATTCTAGATTGTGCAAGTTGTGAAGGATAAAATCAACCTATAGGTTTATTTAATGTAGAAAAAAGCCATCACTAAGTCCTTTTTTAGGGTTTAATGATGGCTTTTTCATTCATTATATGTTTCTACATATACTATTGACCATATTGTGTATTGCAATATGCAATTGCATATAATTACTTGATATAGAAGTCTTGTGCTTTAATCATATTATCCCATTTCTGTATAGAATATAAAATAGGAACAACATCTGCCCAGTTTTTGTATAACTTTAATTGACCTTTATTAGGTTTGTTTTGATAGACATAATCTTTGTCAGCATAAAATTCTTCTTTGCTTAGATATAGTCTTGCAATTGGTGTTTTAATAGTTAATCCTAATGCTTCAGCCACTTCACCTATTGTTCTTGCAGTTGCAATTGGGGTTTTAAATAATTGATACTGTTGTTGAAGACCCGCTGGTGTTGGTGTAAATAAGATCATCTCTTTATATGTTCTATCCCCTTGCAATCTTACAAGATTTTTCAATCTTTTAGTTAATTCTTCATCATCATCATCATTAGTAAGCATACCTGCCAATAAAGCATTTAATACAATAACACTCATCATAATACCAAGTTCACCTGTTGTTCTATAAAAACCTCTCATTTTATCTTCAGCTTTTTGATCTAAGTTTCCACCCTCACCTGTAAAACCATAAGCTTCTTTAAACCCTTCTGCATAGTTTGCTGGATTTATATTAATATTACCACGTACCATTTCACGTTTAACATGACCCATAAATTTCCACCAAGATCTATAACGGCCTTCCATCCAACCCAAATTTTGATCAAAATATTCTCTTCTAAATCTAGCTCTAATTGCAGGAGCTACCCATTTATGAAATTGTGTTGCTAGATTGCCAAGAGTATGACTTTGAATAACCATTCTATCTTCTGCAGCATAGTTACCATGAATTTGTTTGTTAACCTCTCTAATTTCATTTCTTAAATCATATCTAAATTGATCAGTATATGGTTTTTCTGTTCCATTTTTATTTACAATAGTATCATAACCATCTATTAATTCAACCTTATGTGTTGTTGAATTATATTGGAATGCATCATAAAGAGATAATGTTTCACCTGTTTTACTATTTTTAATTGTAGTATCCATAAGTATAGCCATACCAACTTTAGATTGAACATTATATTCAGCAGCATCTTGCATTACATAACCCCATTCTTTAAATCTTGACCAAATAGATCTGCTATCAAATTCAGAAGTAGTTTGACGTATATCAGAAGCTTTATCCATCATTCTCATAAAACTTACTAAAGCTTCATATTTATTGTTGGGTAGATCTGAATCATAATCTGCTTTCTTTAATCCTGTTTTTCCTAGTGTAGCTATATCAACTAAATCTGTTGCACCAGCAGAAACTCTATTTAACAATCCTTTAACACCTTCTGTATTATATTCTTTAGTTGCTCTTACATAAGATTGTTTAGAAAAATATCTACTACCTAGCATTTCAATACCATTATTGATTCTACCTAAAACATAGTTATTAAAGTTACCAAATGGGTTAAATGCTACATAAGATAATGAAGATAGACCAATTAATTCATCAGAAATTTTATCAATCATTCCTTTTGTTGCAAGTTCATTGTCATAATAAATCATTGACATATATTTCTTAGCTCTTCTTAAAGCATTAGAATCTGTACCTTTAATAGTTCCTACTTTTTTAAATTTATTGTCAATCTTAGTACCTGTAATTATTGCTGGATCAGCTGGTGTATAGTTTCTATTTTCAATAACTTTTACCATTGCAGTAAGAGTATCTTCAATTTCACTCATTACTTCATAATGTTCAGCCATTGCACTAAACTTAAGCAAAGCATTAGTCATGTCTTTATTAAGTTCACCTAATGAAGGTTGACTTCTAAGTTGTGCTGCTCTACCATTAAGTAATGCTAATTCTTGTTTATATGCTTCAGGATTAATTGTACCTTTTTTATTTTTATCTTTTAAAGCTGTTATTTCTGTTTCAATATTTTTAAGATCTTCATCAACTCTTACTTTACCTGTATAAAATATAGGAAGTGAGTCAACAAAATTACCTTGTTCATCAAGTAAAACATTTTTTTGAGTTGCTGTTTCTTGTGTAAAGTTTTTAATAGATCTAACTGTACTAGCATACATTTTAGAAACAATGTTTGGTTGATTCTTTAATGTATCTAAAACATTATTTTTAACAATAGGAACACGTCCTGCCATTTGATTTTTAATACCTTGTGGTAGTTTATTTAGTAATTCAGTTTCATAATATTTTACAAACATATTATAGAAATTTCTTTGAGCAATACTTAATGCATCTGTTTTAGTAGGATCCATTATTGCTTGATACTTTTTACTAGTCATAATTTTACCAGATCCTGAAATTTCTCTAGCTACTCTAAATTGAACTTTTATAAAACGCAAGTCTTGGTCTTTTTCAATTTTACCTGTTGGTTCACCATTAACTCTTAATGCTTTAGTATATTTAGTAAAATTATAATACTTGGCTTCATATATAGCATAGTCTCTATCTGTAATTCCTTTCTTTCTATACCAAGTTCCAAATTCTTTATTTTTAGATGGAACCCAATATTCATATTTACTTCTAGCAGTTTTAAACTCATCAGTATATCTGTGATATTCACCATCAATAAAGTTACCATCAGCATCTGTTGATTCAGCTTCAAAGAATTTGCTAAATGCAGCTTTCTTTTTTGCTAATTCAATGTTGTATTTAATATCTTCAGGTTTTGCTTTGTCTAGATTGCTTACGTCTCTATATTCATATGGATTACCATTGTCATCATAAAGTTCATTTCTTAATGATTCTTGCATAGAATAATATTGTTGACCAATCTTTTGAGTATAGAACCCTGTAAATTGACCATCCTTATCATACTCCAACATAAAATCATAAAGACTTTGAATATCTTTAATTCCTGATAGTTTTAATAACTCATTACCTGCATTTCTAATTATGTTTTCTCTTTCAGCTATTTTATCTAAAAGCTTTTGTTTCTGGCTTTTATATATTTTATCCATTACTGCAAGTATGGTATCTTTTTGAGTAGCCATATCTTGTACATTTAATGCATCCATTGCAATGTCAGGAGCCATAACTAAAAGATCATCCAACATGTCTTCTGTAAATGCACTACCTTTACCACCCCAATCATTGTTTGATCTAGTTCTAATGATTTCTTTTACATAGTCTATAATAGCATCATTGATTAAACCTTCATTACCATTAGTACCTAAAAGTTTATTCTGTTCAAGTTGCATTTGAAGAACCAATGTTCTTTGTGTAGCATTAAGTTCCTTGGAATCTTTAATTGAATATAAAGCCTCAAATGTACTTAGAAATCTATTAAAGTTTAAAGCATATGTAATATACTCAGGTTTGTTTATATTAGCTGGATCTTGAACATATGCTGTAAATTTTTGCATTTGATTTAAAGAAGCTCTTAGTAAGTTAGTATAGGTTTGAGATCTAGCAATTGGTCCAGTATTAATATTACTAGCAATATAAGCCAATGTACTTGCAATATCATCACGTGTTTGTTCTTTAGTTTTATCTCTATAAACATTAGTCTTAAGTCTATCTAATGCTTTATCTTGTTCTACTAAAGCAACACTATAGTTTTGTAATGCATCAAAAATAGTATTGTATTCTGGATATTGTTGAGCATCTATTGTATCAGCAATTTTTTCTAGTGCATCTATATCTTGATCACCACGGTAGATAGCATCTTCTGCACTATCAATTGCTCTATCAAGACTATCCTTTTGTGTATTATTCATTACAGATGGAACAATCATATCAACATATAATAAGTTTTCAGATATAGGATGTTCAACTCTACCATCTAATTTAATACTTCCATCAAAAACTTGTTCTTTTCCTTTACCACTTATACCTGCTTTTATGTGAAATGTTATAGCACCTCCATCTCCTTCATAAACAGTATAGCCCATATTTTCAATCATACGTCTATAAAGATTCACTTGAAGATTATGTTGTCCTTGAGTTGATAGTTTATCAACCCCATATAATTTTTTTAAATCACTACCAAGATAAATTTTTGGTGTACCATCAGGATTTAAAATAGGTTTTCCTTTTGCATCTAAAGCGGGAATATCATCATATAATTCATATTCTTTTATTTCATATTTAGTACCTTGAGTTCTACCTGCTACTTTATTTTTAACAGCATCAACAAAAGCTAATTCACGTATAGAATTTTTACTTGTTTTTAAATCTACAACTCTTATCTTACCATTCTTATCAATAACAATTAAATCAGCAGTACCAGCAATTTTAGTTGCTTCATCAAATACAACTACTTGTGAAATACCAACAGCACCTTGAGGAATTAATTGATTAATTTGATCCTCTAACATCATAAAAGTTTTTTCAGCAACAGCTTTATCAAATACTTTCATTTTAAGAAAAGCTTCTTCAAAAGTTTGATCAGAAATTACAGAATCTAATAATGCATCTACATCATTTCCTACAGCT
>Ga0181346_1000814_pt1 | contig 13780 bp, 23 predicted proteins | sample Su13VDMM15DN_FD_130100 | JGI IMG/M metagenome (GOLD analysis project Ga0181346, IMG submission 130100) | Freshwater viral communities from Lake Michigan, USA - Su13.VD.MM15.D.N | ecosystem: Environmental > Aquatic > Freshwater > Lake | place: USA: Michigan | collected 2013-07-15 | reverse complement strand
CTCATATTAGTTTTTATTAATATTAATTAAAAGGAGAGGACAGTTTGTCCTCCCCTTATTTTTATTTAAAATGGTAATGAATCTTCTTCAACTGGTTCATTTGCATTAACAGCAGTAGAAGCTTTTGGTGCTTTTGCTACTTTTGGTGTTACAACAGTAGTAACTTGATTTCTTTCAAGTATAATTTTACATACTTTACTTGCAGAAACTTCTTTCTTAAGCATATTCTTTAAGTCAGCTAAGTCATCAGCAAGGTCATCTTGCTTACTTAACTTTTTGAATTCTTTCTCAAGGTCATGTAAGAACATACCCATCTGATCTACATCTGTTACAGATTTAATCTGAGAAATCTTTGTCTTTACAGCAGTGATACGCTTATCCTCTATCTGTGAGCCTAAATTAGCCGCTTTGCCGGGTGCTATAAGGTCACAAGCCTTTATGATAGCTTCTGTGTCAGAACACTCCCAGATGATCTTAATAGCGTTTACAATCAAAGGTATTTGATAGATAGTACGATCAGATACATCGTTATGAATATAACTCACAAATTGACGCATTTTAGTCTGATTTATTTTGCTTTGTGTAATTTCTTCGTATGTAGGAATATTTATTGCAAATTCTATATTCTCTCCAGCCCATGAATTAAACATTACATCTATCTGAACTCTTTCTACACGATATTTAATCATAAATCTATCCCAGAATGGAGCATCTGCTTGGTCTTTGTTGATTTCATTGCATGACCCTGCAAATAGCTTCCACTTACACTCTCTTACCTCATTGCCTAGAAATAATGCTTTCTCACGCATTACAGATAAAAGTGTATTTCTTACACCTGAAGAACCCTTATCTACCTCGTTAATAAGCACATATTCAGCATCTGCAATAGGTGCTTCTACTACGTAACGCTTATCTTCTAAGAGAGATTTCATATCAGGGCGACCTTTTATCTCAGAGTTTTTAGTTGCCTCATCAAGCTCAATTATAAATGTTTTGCCTTTAACATCTTCTTTTGTTCCGTTATACATAGCTGCTGCATAGTCCATTAGAACTGCTGTTTTAGCTACGCCTGGAGGGCCTACAAATAAAATAGGCAGTTTTGTTGCTTCGCCTAATGCAATAATTCTAAACATTTCTTCTTTTCCGTAAAGGTTGGTTTTGATTTTTCTTTGATTCATTAGTTTTGGTTTTAATTGGTTTTGGTTTAATATGTTACATATAAGAAAAGCCTGTACACTTACAAGCCTTTCTATATGTAAAAAAGAATTGTATTAAAATGGCAAATCAGAATCTTTACCTAAAATTGTTGGATTAGGTGTACTAACTGTAGCTTTAGGTGTTTCTTCTGGATCTCTTACTTCATGACCCATTTCACGCAATGCATTAACACGATCCATATCTTTCTTGTTCAATGGCTTAATACATTTGTTGATATCTACCTTAAAAGCAGTATCTCCTTCTGAAGTAACATACCATAGTTTAGGATAACGAACAAGTAAGTTTTCTCCGTCTTTGCTATTATAAAGACCCATCTCATAGCGTACGGCTGCCTTTACACGTTTACCTACAAACTTCTTTAGCTGTGTTACTAAATCTTTTTCATCTTGACAAGGCTGAATTACATAATGGAAAGCTCTTTCAAAGAACTCAATTAGTCTAGACTTATCAATTTGGGAGTTTTCTCCTGAAATCCTGTAGCCTTCTTTAATGTTTCGGTGTAGTGTATCTTTCATTACTTCAATTACTAAACGAAGATTTTTAGATTTATCTTCTGTAATAGTAATATCTATAATAGATAATACATTTTCTCCCATAGGAATTTTGACTCTAGAGTCCACTCCTGATCTTTCCTTGTTTTCTTCGGAAAGCTTTTTGATCTCATTTGCGTTAAATAGCATGTTTGTTTGTTTTTGAGGGTTAATAATTGTTTGATTTATTATTCGGAAATTCTTAATAGGTACATCATATAACGGCACTCCCCTTGCTTTGTATTTTAAAGGATAATTGCTTATCTCTAGAGCCGTCAACTCATATGTATAAGGAAACGTTTGCTTTCCATCTACATTTTTGTACAATACTGTCATATGGACTATATCGCTTTGTTGCATATTTAATATGCTTACACCTACGCTTCTAGTCTTCCATATGGGTTCTTTTATCTCTAGATTATGAATCATTAGATTGTTTCTATTTTCTCTAATTTTTCAACTATCTCTTCTTTTACTACCCCATCATATTGATGAGCTAAAGTAAGGATATTTGCCATATCATTGTACATACTTCGTGGTAACATACCAGCAGGTGATTTAGCAGGAAATACTCCATTTGTTTGTGTTATAAACTGATAAGACGCATTAGTCTCATCTATCATAGTAACACTTGCCCACAATACAATGTCAAACTCTTTTTCTACTATACCTTCCCATTCTTTGCCCTTTACCTTAAGGCGTTTAACGGTACCTGTATCTCCTTCAAGAGTTTCATCGTGTCCTGTGACAATGACATCTATGTTGTTATCATTGTATTCTTTGATGATTTTAAAGAACTCATATATCTTTTCAGAATTCTTTTGCCATATATCAAAGCCAGAATACATTACACGCATCTCATGAACAATAAGGTCTGCAATAGATGAAAAGCTGTCTATGACAAGAGTTTTAAGCTTATCGCTGTTCTTGTACTTGTTAAGCGTTTCAAATACTTCTCTTACTGTCTTGGGCCTTACCTGTATAAAAGAACTAGAGTTCTTAAATGGAAGTGCCTTACGCTCACTATTAATAATTAAAGTTGTTGCCTTGTCTAAGTTCTCGAAAGACGTTGATTTACCACGACCCGATGGGCCAAGTATTAAATAGGTTCTTGCCATTTAGTTTAAATTATTAGGATTGTTAAATAAGTCTTCTATTTGTTTTTTCATATTAGCATCAAATTCAGGATCGCTAAGTATCTTGTTTTCAAGCCTCTTTTGTTCTTCTTTGTCTATGTGTTCAAGTAAGAAAAACTCATTACAATCTTGTTTATTAGCTGCCATAAGCTCATTAACAAGATCTACTAATCTGCCCATCTCTTTTTTGTTATCCCAAAATACACTATATAGCTCTTTAGTCATATTTATTTTATGAGCTATCATAATTGTTTTGATCATTGTAAGTGCAGCTTTATTATCTCTTGCTTCTGTATCATTTTCAGAGTTCTCTAAATGCTTATCTACATAAGATTTATAATGCGTGTATATTGTAAATAAATCACTCACTATTTTGTTTCTTATATTAGGTGTATCAGAGATTACTTTATGAATGATATTCATCTTATCAGCATCTAAAAATTCTTTATTTGCTTTTAAGATAGCCTTTTTAAGCTCTTCTTCCATTTCATCTGAATTTATTTCACCTTCACTAAACTTAACATTTAAATCGTCAACAACACTTTTCATAAAATCCATTTTATCTTGCTGTGACTCTTCATAACCATTAGCATGATTGTTATCTATACGATCATATTCATGAATAGAGCTTTTTTGTTCAATCTTAAAGTCATTTATTAAACCTTGAACATTGGCTAATCCCATGTTCTCAAGACACAATAAAGGATGCTCTATGTATCCAGGTTTAATAGAACCATTTGCAAGTGAATGATTCATTGTCTTTTCAATGTATTCACATATGCCATTACCTGCATCTTCATTTTCTTGTTTTGTACTGTAAATAATAGAGCTAATAGCAACTCCCATTAACTTATCCTGTAAGTTACCTTCTTGGGCAATGACCGCTAAAGCATCCCATAGATGCTCAATTATTGCCTTTTGTGTTTTTAAGCGTTCTTCTGATTCTTGTTTCATCTTTTATTTTTTTTACATAGTTTGAAAACTTATTTTTATTAAAATATATATGACCAAAATGTGGAATTCTAATGTCTTTGCCACCTTCTATGTATCTACACATATTCTTAAATCCATGCATAAGGATTTTATGAGCGTGTTTGTGTGATATTCCATATTTAATAGCAAGAAATTCAGAATAGTCTTTTACTGATTTTTTTGGCATTATTCTATAGGTTGATTATTTCTTTCATTAAACCAGCAGTGTTTAATATTATGATCAAATGAAATCTTATTCATCTCACCATCACGATTAGCGGCTATATCTACAATAAATAACCCATCTATCTTATCTAACTTGCCCTGCATTCTTGCTTGTTCTATAAGGTCATCGTAATTATCAGGTCTGTGTAATAATATAACCTGATTGGCAAAATCCGATATACGACTACTACCCCTTATGTGTGTTAGCTTGGGTTCATAGCCGCTATCTTTATTCCACTTTGATTCACTTTCTTTTGTTAAGTGATGTAGCATAAATATCGTTCCTTTCGTTCTATCACGAAGGTTCTTAATAATCCTTGCCACATCATCCTCAAAAGCTGTCTGTTCGTTTATATGAGGCTTAATAAGACCAAGATTGTCTATTATACATATACAATGTTTATCACTATTTTGCTCACTAAATCTTTCGAACTTACTGGATATCTGAAACATATCACATGGTTCATCAATAAACTCAATAGGATACTTTTCAAAGTATTTGACAGCAGATTCAATAGATGACATATCATCGTCTTTGAGTGTGTAGTTTCTACTCATTATCTGACGATCTGTTAACTGTACTTTTCTGCTTATAAAACACCTAATCATCTCATCTGACTGCATCTCAAATGAATACCATTGTATCGCAATATTGTTGTTATTGTTGACAATTCTATCTATAATATCTACCATAAACCTTGACTTGCCTATCTTCTTTTGAGCTGCTATAAGAATATACTTGCTTTGAGAGATAGCTAAACATTTATCAAATACAGGATTGCCTGTTATTAACATAGAGCGTACCTGTCCACTATGTATGGCTTTGATAACACTTAATGTGCTTCTATAAGCTTCTGAAAATGATACAGATTTAGTATCTATACTATCTGCTTCAGCTAGTACCTCATGAGTGGCAATAGATAAATCTTTACTTGGTTTAGTAATATTTGTGATAAGCCATTGTGCATGGTCAATCAATAGCTTCTTTTTGTATTGCTCTTGTATATAAAACAAATGATATTGCCATTCACCTTCATCAGTGTGAATATAAGCAATGATAGCATTGAAATCTTCTATTTTATGCTCTGCATTTGTTTGAGTAATTACATCTATTACTGTTGACTGACAAATATTCTCCCCATTGCTATATATTGCAACAAATATCTTCCAAAACAATTGACAAGATTTATCAGAAAATGTTTTTACATTATGGATTCTTTCCATACAGAATAAGAATTTCTCCTTATCATTAAAACATTGTTTAATTAAATTATACTGATATTCTACTGATGTCGTCATATTTTTTTAATATTTATCAAGAAAGCTTTTGCCTCCTAATTTGGGATTAAAATTTGTATTGAAATCCTTATCGTTTAAGAATTTCTCAAAAGACTTAATGTATTTTTCTTGTCTGCTTTCTTTTTGGCAGAATGAAATATATTCAGTCCATTTTAATTTTATGATATCTTCTGTAACAAGATTACCATCAAAAGTTTTGAATGTGCTTAGAGCATATTTATATACTGTAAAACAGCTCTCAGGATTCCCACGAGGGAAGATGTTGAATAAATCTAAAAACCGTTGCTTGATGTCATCCGGTTCTTTCTCTTTGTTTTCTATTTTGTCCTCCATTTTCTATTTTCTATGAGCTTTTATACTCTTGTTTGACTTACAATATTACATATTTATTTTAATTAATCAAAATAAAGAACAAATATAATAGACTGATATACAGTCTTTTACATAACTTATTGATTATGAGTCTGAATAATATTTCATATAATTAATTTAGTTTTTAAATTTTGTTGCTAAGTATTCTATTACATGTTCAGCATACACTGTAAGATAATCATTGCCTTTATAATTGAATTGTTTGATATTGTTTACCTTACATTTCTTAACTATTCTAGTCAATTGAATATAGTCTGTGTAACTAAAGCTTGTCTCTTTTTCATTCATAGATTTTAATTTCAAGATTCATACCTAGCTTTATCAATGAATTATTTGCTTTTTTATCCATACCTGTTATGAAGAAACTTTTGATACCTGTAATATTGGTTTCTAAGATTTCACTATACTTAGTAAGATCTATTTGACCTATAAGATAATTGACGTTCCATACATCTAACATCTCTTCATCACTATAAATCTCAAATAAAGCATATATATTATTGTCTTTTCTATACATAAGCTTTACCCTTTCAGGGTAATTAGATAGATATAACAATACAGTTTGTACAGACATAAATGATACTATCATAGATGACATTACAGCAAGAGGGCCTGTTTTAATATCACTTAAATACTTATTGCCCACTTTCATTCTAAGGCATTTAAAAAACTTTAAATTCTTAGATACATCGGGTAATGTATATTCTTCTTCAGGTGTATATGTTATATCGTATCTCTGATCATTAAAATCAGTAATAAAAAATGAATCTTTATTGTATCCATAGTTGTTCTGTGCACTTCCTCTTATTTTAGTGAAGATTGCACTTTTTTCTTTTATGTACGGCATCTTGGGTCTGTGTTTCTGGGGTTTATAATTATAGACTTTTTAAGAAATTTGTTATATCATCATTTATATTTTCTGTAATATCCTTAGAAGAAAGATAAATTATTTTATCAAGATTTTCAAATAGATATAAGTTTTCTGATGAAGTTGTTATTTTTGCATCAAGATCATTAGAGAATATCATTTGATTACGTTCTTCAAAGTTTTCTTCAGCAAAACAAGGAAATCTAGCATCTAAAGATTGTGCCATCTCTACACTATCTGTTTCATCTAACTCTCCCTTTATAATAGAATAAATGCCTAAAGGAACTTGTATTTTTCTTCCTTCTGGTACACCTTTTAAACCAGAAAGAAGTTTTTTAATGTCTCTATTTTTAATACTATTTATCGTATCTGAATTTAAAAGTTCTGATAAATCCATTATTTTATAACAAGAAAGAATAAAAGATGTATCAGAAAATTCTGTATAATGTGTAATAGCGTCTTTTATAGTAGTTTCTTTACCATTGTTTTGATTTACCATTACAATATTTTCTTTAAATAAAACACTTATTGCAAATGGAGAATTTTCCATAATAAATGTTTTGGCTATCGTAAATATATCAGTGTTTTTTAAATCACCATTATCAATAGGTAAAAATGTATTAACAGATATAAACTTTCCAGATTCATCATCACTTGCATTTTTATTTTCTACTGGCATTTCATGTTCATTGCCTAGTATATTTATTTTTATTGATTTTGTACTTAATGGAACATAAAATGTGCCTACTATGCCAAATACTTCCATTTGTTTTTGTATTTCCATAGACATAAAATTCTTAGAGATTTCCATGCCTGTACGCAACTTAAGTCTTTTATATAAACTTGATTCAATATCAAATTTAATGTACTTGTTCTTCTCTATTATAAACAGAGGATTTTCAATAATTTCTTTTGTAATCATGGTTTTTAATATTAAGTGGTTTGTTTTAAGGGTTTGGGTGTACATACATGGCCATCACTCCATTTAATACCTGGAGGAGGTGTTAATTCTGGTGAGCTGTACTTAGTACCACACTCACTACATATAAATTCATTCATTAATCTTGTAATTTAATAATAAAAAAGAAATCTCCTTTCATTTTCACAGTTACAATTCCTTTCATCTTCTTGCTCGGATAATAAACATTTGGTGCAGTTATCTTTGTCCATTCTGATTTTGCAACTTTCAATGCTTCTCCTTTTTTAAGTTGATCAATCTCTGCTTTGAAAACAATTTCTTTTTCGTCTTTAAGTAATTGTGTCATTACTTTAGCTGTTAATTTTTCCATAGTTTTGTTTTTTTTATTAGTTTAAATACTTTATAACTTTCTAATTCTGCCCATGTAATAATTTCTTCTTCTTGAAATAAATCATTATTATGTAAATCAAGAGATAAATGCATCATTTCATGCATAACTAAACCAAATGTTTTTATATCATCAGTACATCTGCTTAGATTTATAAACACAAATTGTTTACCATCAATAGGAGATACATTAGTTAAGCCTGCTATATAAGCATCTTCAGTAGTATTGTTATAATTCTCACAATCCTTAAGGTTGAGGCCATGCATTTCTGTTACTTTGTAAAACTTAAACACATCACAAGGATTATAACTAAGGATTAAAGTGTATAATGTAAAGCTAAATATTTTCATTGTCTTGTTTTTTTAATTAAAATATGTATCTAATTGTATTCCAAGAAATAATATTATCATGTAATTTAGTCCATTCATTTATATACTGAGCTTTAAGATTATGTTTATATCTTATGTTTTTCCCACCATATTGAGAAACCTTATCTTCTTGTATTTCAGGATTCCATAGCAGATTTTCACCAGATATATCGTTTGTTAGATTATAATGATGTTTATATTCATTATGAGTAAGAAATATTACCTCGGCTTTTACAACATTTTTATAATCTACATAATCATTAACCATATGAAATAAATATTCATATTCTTCTAGCCAATTACATGTAACTATTACAGGACTAAAGTTTATATGAACATCATATCCTGCATCTATAAATGCATCAATAGCTTTAATTCTATCAATGATTTTAGATGTATTAGGCTCTAATTCATCAGACATACTTTGTGGCATTAAACTAAATCTAATTCTGATTTTACCTTCAGGATTATAACTTGTTAATTCTGGGTTTACATACTTTGTAGCAAATGAACCCATTGCTACCGGATGTTCTTTAAAGAAATCAAATATCTTTTCCCATTCATGATATTTAGCATGCAAAGCAAAATCCTCATTACAAGATATGTCATATGTTGTATAATCAGCATGAGTTTGATTAGGCTTATCTACATCAGCAAACATACAATGATTATTAATTTCTGTTAATATATCCATAGTATTCTTTGCAATGTCCAATCCTTTAGGTTTATGTCTTTTCATATAACAATATGAACAATTGTATAAACAACCATAACCAAAGCTTGGACTAATAAAGTCTGTACTTCTGCCAGACGGCCTAATAATCATTGATTTTCTATTTATTTTTTTTATCATATTATGTTTTTAAATAATTAGCCCCGTCATCTAAACCATAGGAAAGTATGAAAACTTATAGTATCACTGATGTTACACAACCATTGTAAGCTGACATACTTCTTCTTCGCTTTGTTCTAAACTACAATGGTAATGAGGACTCTTATTTATTATCTTTTCCTTTACCAAAGTTATCAATAAAACAGTTGTATTTACACTCACCGATATTGTATCGTTTAGCATAGTATTTAATTACATTAGCAATGCCATATTTTTGTATTTCTTCTAGTGTAAATTGAACAGTTACATTCTTAGCATTTTGTAAGCTATCAGCTATCCATTCTCCACCAAATACATATGTGGCATTAAACTTTTTTACTGCTTTTTTAGACTTAGTTAATGTTTCCATTTGATTACGGTTTAAAGTTTTGTAATGAAAATTCAGCTTTCATAACACAATTATAAAGCCATTTGCTTTTTGGATCAAGACTAGCATATTCAGATGTTTGAAGTTTATCAAATAATGGAGATTTAGATACTGCAATATGCCAAGCTTTCCATGATTTATATTCATCTTTATTTGATATAGTCTCAGGTATGTAGTCTATAATCTTTTGCCATTCTTTATCTGTAGTATTTTTGTTTACAGCAGCATTTACAAACTCTTTCATAAACAATGATAGTTCATTGTTACTTACTTGTAAATCCTTTAATTTAAGATTATCAATCTTTTCATACTTTCTACGAGATTCTTTCATATTTTCTTTATCAACTTTTATCTCTTCATATTTACTACTAGAATTGTTTTTATTAGATGGAAGAATTTGTATCCCATCAAATTCTTTTTCAATCAATTTTGACATTTCTTCTATAGTAGCGTTTTTATTATTTAAGATGCTATCAATTTCTTTATTGAAAGCTTCTTCTTTTTTCATTTTACGCATAAATATATTAACGTCTTTGTCAATCTCTTTAGTTAACTCTTTTGCATTAAAGTCTCCCTTAGTTTTGATTATTGCACCAAACTTCTTAATGATATTCTTTTTTAAAACAAATCCTCTCATTATTAAAATATAATTACATAATAAAGAATTTGTTTTAACACCTATCATTCCAACGCACTCTAATGCAGCGTCTTTAGCTTTTTTAACTGTCATGCCATCTTTATTAACTTCTGCTTGTAATATCAAATAATTTTGAATTTGACTTCTAGTAGAGCTAATTATAGTATCATTTAATTTAAGACAATCATCAATAATTTCCTCTGATTTCTTTAAAGTATAGATAAAATCATCATTAATTTTATTAGAAACAGCACTCTTATTTTTATTTACTTTTTCAATTACTGTTTCTATGAATTCATAAAACTCTTTTTTTAGCTTTTCATTATTCTTATTACTAATGTATAATGTTGCAAAGCTAGATGCTAATACTGAAATGATAATTAATATTGTTTCCATAGGTTTTTTATTAAGAGTTTATAATTAAATTTAAGAATCCACATGCTTTTGATACCTTTTGATTTGTAACAGTTAAATTATTCATATTCATACAATATACAAAAGCTGATTGTATTGTCTTGAAGTCATAATTATCATCGTTTGCAACTTTTTCTATTTTGTCTTTAGCAAAATGTATTATATCCTCCTTGTAATTTTTAATTGTTTGATGGTAGTCATTGTCTATCATATGGTTTGTTTTTAATACCATATCTTCTAACTCAAAAATACATGCTGGCATCTTTTTAATTTCTTCTGAATCTTCATTTTCTTTTATAATAGAAGAAATATTATTTAAACAAGATGTTTTAGCTATCTCCTTTAACTTACCGATAACATTATTATGTAAATTCAAATTTGTGTTTATATGATCTATGGTTTCTAAAGTTATAAATGAATCTATCTCAGAAGTATTAAACAACTTTGATTTAGTAGTAGCACGTAATGATTTACATGGCTTATTAAAATCAAATATGTTTTCATAATCTGTATCCTCTATTACAGGAATAACATTAACACTTGTTTTGTTTTTAACTATAATGCCACATAAAGAATTATGACCTTGCATCTTTTTAATAACAGGAACAATTATATTTACTTTAAGATCAATAGAATAGAAAATATCTATATCTTGTTTATAAAAAGAATTATAAAGGTTTGTTATTTCAAAGCTTTCATCAATAACTTCATTTATTATATCAGACATCCATTCATGTATCACACCGCTATTCTTTTCTTTATCAAGAGTATCCCATATACTACGTTTGAATGCCTCTATATCTACAGACATTATATTCTCACAAAACAATTTTTGACTAGTTAATAGCTCATTAATTACTAATAAAGTAAAGTGATTTCTTGCTTCTTCTTTATAGTATATATAAGGAATATAATTTGAAATTAAGTCACACAAATGTGTAACTGAGTTACTATATATATTAGCAACTGATATTTCTTCTTGTAGTTGGTCTTGGTCGTTGGTTTCGTCAGTCATTTTAATATTAGTTTTTAGGTTTTAGCTATTTTGCACCATATTTTATATTTGTCTTCATTTCCTTTGTTATCTCTAAGCTCATTGCCAAGCCTTTGAAATGCATGCATATCATTAAGATGCATGTGTTTGTAAAGCATATTTAACCTTAGATTATATTGAGAATCAGGTAGTTCTATTATACACTCTGAGCCTAATAATATATCATCTTCTATTTCTTTTAATATAAGCAATAGATTGATAAACACTTTTTCATCTTCTTTAGGAATAGATAAGCTATTCTCTGAAATAAGACGATTTACGGCACTAATTGCACGGGTTAGTTCTTCTATTTTTATTTTCATTTCTTTATGTATAAACCTTGTTTATAAACCATATTTTGATTAAAACATGGAATACTAGAGTTAGTTGTAGCAACTACGCTTGTACATCCTACACTAAATGCTAATATAGCAAATAGTAATAATACTAATAAGGCATAGGTAGTTGTTGATTTTGTTATACTTTTCATATTGGTTTTATATTAGTTTGGTTATTAATCTTTTAAGTCTTGTGTTTTAATCATCCAAAGAGGTTTAGTCTTTGAATGCAATGCATTAAGCCACTCTTTTGCAGTAGGTATCATACCATTGCAATCTTCTTTAATATGCTGTTCTGCAACATATCGAGTATATACTATTTTACCTTCGCTATTCTTGAATTCAATGCCAAATCTAGCTTCGCATTCAAATATACCTTCAGAATGATGCCTGAACATCCTGTGCAGACTATGCCCATACCAAGCTTTGGTTTCGTCTAACCAAATATGTATATGAGCATAGTCACTAACTTCACCACCCCATTTCTTTTGAGATGAGATAGCATGTTGCATAGGATGTGCCATTATTTTTCTGTTTCATTTAAGAAATTACCACTGTGCTCATGAGATTCTGTATCAGTGACGTTTATGTTGTTGTAAATAACATATGTACCTGATGGTATTTGGATAACCATTTGACCTTGACCACCATCATTATTCCACCAGTCTTCTACTTGTTCAAGAATCCTGTCGGCTTTATTTCTTACCCAGACTTCGCAGTCTGTAATTTCTTTTATACGATCCTCTATATTCTCTTTTCCAACTTCACTAGTGTAACTAAATACTTCTTTGTATTTGAGAAGATGGATACTATCAATGTCACCTGAATCACCAGATCCAGAATAATTTACTTCAATGGTGTGGTATCCATTGAATCCCAGAATGTGCATAAATGCACTATCTCTTTCTTGTTCATTTAATTCTTCGCTCATAACTTATATTTTTTATCTAATACACTAGGATAAACAGTGCTCTTTATTTTGATATTGTGTAATCTTTTATACTCTTCATACTTGGCCAATTGAGCTTTAACGCCGGTCAATGCTTCTTTCTCGAAGTTTGAAGGCGTACCCTTTTCTAGTTTAAAACGACTAATTGTCGCTTTCATAATCTTATTCTCTTGATACTTACGGTATTGTAAATAAGGTACATAAATAGCACCTATTATAAATACAATTCCAGCACTAACAATAAATACCATATCAGCACCAAATACATAACACATTAATTGGCATAGTCCTGTACCTACTACTGCTGTTACAGCAATTAGTAGTATTAAATTGATTTTATTCTTTTTCATTTTGTTTTAGTTTAGTTGGTTTGTTTTTAGTTACAGCAATTTGTTTTAACTCTTATTATTTGTATGAAGCCGATGTTTAATGTGTCGTCTTTATAGAATGACATATCCTTACGAGTTATATGCAAGTAATCATTAAACTCTTCTTGAGTAATAAGAGTGTCACTTAATACACAGTTTAGTTCCATTATATAATCCTGATTATCAGGATTCTTAATATTATCATCCCAAGTTACATACTTAGGTAGTGAGCACGAACTTATCGTGATTATCACTAGAAACAAAAGTCTTTTCATTTTAGTTTGTTTATAATATTATGATATGTTTTCTTACACTCAAGTAGTAAGCACTTATTAGTATATATGCGTATAAATACGCATCCCTCTGCACTCAGTTGTAACTAGAAATACATATAGTTTCCTATAAAAAAGGGTTACTCTCCCTTATTACAACCTTATGCATCAGGATAATTCCTCTTACTACTAACTGAAGTCCATTGCTGGATGAT
>Ga0181346_1000813_pt1 | contig 13787 bp, 17 predicted proteins | sample Su13VDMM15DN_FD_130100 | JGI IMG/M metagenome (GOLD analysis project Ga0181346, IMG submission 130100) | Freshwater viral communities from Lake Michigan, USA - Su13.VD.MM15.D.N | ecosystem: Environmental > Aquatic > Freshwater > Lake | place: USA: Michigan | collected 2013-07-15 | reverse complement strand
TCCCTGTGCCAGCCGCCTGCCTACAGGGACTGGCGCTTCTGGAGGCGCTGGATACTGGCCAGCACCCGGGATTTGCCCCGGCGGCGACATAGTGCCCGCCCTCTCGCCGGCAATCTGTCGCGCATAGCCGGCAAGCTCTTGATCTGACAGCGGCTTGGCAGATTCAAAGTCGTAGGTCTTGCCGCCAATCTCAAGCGTGTACTTTGGCATGACTACGGCCTTTCGGTGACGAACACGCCGGGGGAAATTTCTCTGCGATTGCCCTGCGCCGGGGTCGTTGCGGGAGCCGCTGGTGCGCGCGGCGCTGCAGGCGCGCCTTGCGCTGCAGCAGGCGCGGCGGGAGCCGCTGCCGCAGATTCAAACGAGACAACGCTTGACCCAAGTCTGCCCTTACGATCCCGCAGGATGCGCAAAATCTCGTTTGCAGCGGCTCGCCGAATGTTGTTCGGAGTTGCCGGATCCGCAAGCTTGCCCGCAGCTTCTTTGTAGGATGCCGTGTCTTTGTCAGACTGCGGTCCCTCAAACCGGGGAACAATCTTAAGAACCATGTCAGCAATCGGCTGCAGCCTGCCGATTGCAACCGCACCCGGCGTGCCGATGCCGACGAATCCAGCAGCCACATCAGCAAGCGCTCCAGCGCCGCTGCCGGTCGATCTGTCAATCAACCCACCCGGCTTGACTGCCTGCTCCAGTTCGGAAATGACGCCGGCAATTTCATTCGCCTGCGACGCCTTTTCAACTTGCGCTCTGCCAGTGGCCGTGCCGGCAGCTTGCGCTGCGGCCATGCGGGCTTGGAAAGCAGGATCTGCGCGTTGCGTTGCTTCTTGCTCAAGAATCCGCAGGCGACGCTCGGCCTGCTGCACACCGGCGCGGTCGTTATTAACGCGAGCAGTTTCAAGGGCGAGCCTAGCATCAGCCAATCGGTTCGCCTCAACTTGAGCCTGCGTCATCGGGCCGGCGCCCATTTGCAAAGAGCCGAGTTCCTTGCCAAAAGTCGGGCTGTTAGGGTTGTTGTCAATCGTCGCAACCCTGTCACCAAGCTGAACCTGTCTGGGTTCTGGTGCGGTGTTTGGCGGCCTAACCGTCTCCGGCTTCGCGCCAACTTCCATTGAGCGAAGTTCTTGATTGAACGTCGGGCTGTTGGGGTTTTTGTCAAAAATAACGACGCGATTTCCCAAGTTCACGGACTCCGGGATCGGAGACGCATTTGGCACGGCTGCGGGAGCGCGCCTGCTTGCCTCAAGCCTCGCAACACCCTCCTCATTCAACGGAAGACCAAGAGCCTTAAGATTGCGCACCAGTTCCGTGTCTTGAGGCGCCGCCTGCGTAGTCCTCATTGCTGCCTGATACGCGGCAAAGCCTTCCGGATTCTCGGGGAACCCAAGCGCCCTCATGGACCGAACGATTTCCGGGTCCGCAGGCGGCGCCGGCTGGGCTCTGCCAGCGGCTTGCATGGCGCCATAACCCTCTGGCGTCAAGCCAAAACCAAACGCCCTCGCCTTTCTGACATCTTCCGGTTCCGCAGGCGGCCTTGCGCCCAAACGAAGTTCATTCTGCTTCAGCAGCAGATTGGCCGCCTGCTGACCCTCTGCCCCCAAAGAAAGCAAAGGCAAGAGGTTGACTTGCCCGTAGCGCTGCTGGGCCGCGTCAGCAGACGCGCCTGCTGCGCCGCCCATGCCGGCAAGTGGCTCAACAGTTGTTTGCCCGAGCGCAGCACGCATGCTGCGCATTTGCGCTGCAGCCTGCTTCATCTCTGCGCTTTTGCCAAGAAACTTTGGCATGCCGGCCAACGCATCGGCCATTTGATCCAGCATTTCTGGCGAAAGCTCTTGCCCCTGAGCCTTGCGGATGATTTCGGCAACGCCAGCAGATGCCGTGCGCTCCTGCTCTGCCTCCCGCATCGCCATCGCATTCCGCTGCAGTCCCTGCATGGCACTGGCGGCCTGCGCCACCTCGGCGAGCATGTTGGCCTGCGACGGCGCCTGGTAGGTGAGCGGCTTGAACTGGCCGGCCAGCAGCGGGAGTCTGGTGTCAAGCGGCATGTCAGCCTCCAGTGCGTCCGTAGATGTCAAGCATTCGGTTCAAAAGCTGGTCTTGCCGCTGTTGGGCCTGATACCCCTGCAGCGCGCCAATTGCCCCTTGCGCGCCCGAAGTGTACGCCGAGGTACGCCCGATGCGACCCGAAACCAGCGCGTTCGCGCCCTGCATGCCGAGCTCTCCAGCCTGGCCGGCGTAGTTCTGGCCTGCGGTGCCCGCCTGCGATGCAGCGGTCTGCCCGATGCCGGCGATATTGGCCAGTCGGTTGAACGACTTGCCGTATTCCTCGGAGGCCAGATCCTGCGCAAACCTCTGGCCTGCTTTCATCGCCCCGCCACTCAGCAGGTTGCCCCGCGAAGCCTGCAGACGCTCCAGCGCTTTCATGCCCTCACCCAGGCGGAAGCCGTAGCCAGGCTCAGCCGTCACTTCGCCGCGCGTGATCTGCCCCAGAGCATTGACACCAGCCTTGTAATAAGGCTTGTTCATCTCCATGAACTTGTTATAGATGTCGCGCTGCAATTGCGTGGCCGCGTCTGCAGATGCCGCTTGCGTTTGCGCCGCGTCCTCCGCCGCTTCGCCCGCAGCAATTCCGCCCACAATGTTTCCCGCGCCGCTGACAATGGCGCTCCCGGCAGGAGTGCTGACGAAGTTGATCGCCCTGTCCAGCAAGTCAATGCCGGTGAGGGCGGGAGCTGACCCGGCTGCGGAATAGCCTTGGCCCACGGTTGGGTCGAATCCGCGCACCTCAGTTGCGGCAGTTCCATAATTGGCGGACGGCGCAGTGGTTCCACCCGTCAGCACATCGCCGCCAGCAGCCCCCGCCGCATCTCCGCCACCGGCAAGCACGTTGGTGGGCAGGTTGGCCAAATCAGCGGCAGTAAGCGTCCCGCCAGCGCCTGTTAGAGCGTTGACCGCACCAAGTTCAGCCGCCGACGCTGGGGCCAGCACGCCTGGCGCCATGCCCTCAGCGATGCCGCCAGCTAGCGCCGCCCCCGCACCGCCGCCGGCCGCTACACCACCCGTCAGCGCATTCGTCACAGGCGCCAGCGCGTTGCCCAGAAACCCGGCACCAAAATACGCGCCCACGGCCGGCAGGACGAATTGCTTAAAGATTTCACCGAAGTCGCCGACTTTTTCTACTCTTTGGTTTGTTACTTCACCAGACGGCAAGCGAAAACCAAATCTTTGATTGTAATTGCCAAGCGTGCTGGCGTCGGTAACAAAATCGTATCCCTCGGCCTGTTTAGAGCTAATCCAGCGCAAAAAATCATCAGAATGTTTTTCATAAACATTGCCATCAGGCCCAATGTAATTCTCTTTTGTTGGGCCAGTCCAACCCAATTGCGTCGCAACCGTTTCCCAGTTTTGAGGGTTACGCAGCCCGTTTATCATCGGGTCATACGGCCCCATAACGTAGCCGCTCTCGTCGTAAATTCCGGGGTACTGCGCGAAAAACGGGTCACTCGCGGAAAGCCATTTCTGTGCCATGATTCACCTCACCCAATCCGCCAGTTTGTACCGTCGCTGAACACCGGCACGACGTTCGCGCCGCCGCCCGCCACAATCGAGTGGAACGTGGTTGCGTTGGCGTCGGTCACCACGGCCCGTGCGCCCGCCCCGGCAGTGCCTGCAGCTACCAATGCCGCCACGGTCTGCGTGCCATTGTTGATCCACTTCGCGCCGGCCGTCATTGTCAGACCAGGCACGCGCAGTGAGGTCACGCTGCTGTTGCCCAGCGTGATTTCGTTGCTGACGCCTGCCGCAGAGACGTCGGCATCGTAGCCCAGCACTAGGTTGTTGCTGCCGGTCGTGAGCGAGTCGCCGGCAAGATAACCGATGGCGGTGTTGTTGCTGCCAGTGGTAACAAGCTCAAGGGCTTTTTGGCCCGCAGCAGTGCTGCCATTGCCCGTCGTATTGCTGTACAGGGCGGCCTGCCCGATGGCGGTCAGGCTGTTGCCGCTTAAGTTGGCTTGTAATGCATTGTTGCCAACAGCGGCAATCAAACTGCCAACAGAATTGTTGGCCAGAGCGCCCGCGCCAACTGCGGTGTCATTGAAGCCCGCGACGTTGTTTCCCAAGGTGTTGCTGGACCCAAGAGCAATGCTGCCGCTAACGTTGTTCTTGCCGCGCGACAAATAAACAGAGTTGACTTGCAGTCTAAGCAAGCTCTTATCGTATGTAAGCGTGGTATCGCCTTCAACGACACCAGAGCTATTGGCAAATAAGACTTGATCTGTTCCCGCAAGCTGAAGGTCAACATACGACGGCGCAAACACGTTGTCGTCGGTCTTGATTGGCGAGCCCAGCGATGTCTGCAAGACAAACTTGTACGACGAACCCGCTGTCAGCCAAATTTGCGCCGGCAGGCGGCCCGCGCTGTCCAACACAATGGGATTTGCGTTGGCCGTGCCGCCCGTATAGGTTGTGTACGTCGCCGCAGGCGTGGTGGTGCCGGCAGCGTAGGTGTAGATCAGCCCCCCGGCCAGCGGGTTGCCGTTGTTGTCGAAGAACTGCGCCCCGGCGCCAGCGTAGGGGGAAAGCGAAACGCTCATGATGCTCTCACTGTTGAATCTGGCTCACCGCCAGCACGACGGCAGGGGCTGCTGGGGCAAACGCAGTGGCTGCGACATTATCCACCGTGATGGCCGTATCGTTTGCGGCGAACATGATCTCGATGCGGTCGTTTGCCGCCAGCGAGAAAAACTCGCTCATGGACACGGCGGTGTACCCGTTGTTGATGTTGATCGTCACCAGCCTGGCAGAGTTAGCGACATCTGTTCCGTTTTTGCGGAACCACAGCCAAACCGTCTTGGGGCTGCTGCTGCTGCTGCTGATCTGAACGGTGGCGTCAAACTGGTACAGGCCCGATTGCACCACCACAATGCGCGACGCAGGCGAGCCGATGCTGATGCCTTCGGCGATTTCGGTGTTGTCGAACGTCAGCGCGTAAGCCGTGTTGATGACTGCGGGCGATTGGTCGCTGGTCTTGGTGAACTCGCCGTAATACTTCTGCTGCTCAATGGTGGGCCGCACGAAGATGTCGCCCGCCGTTGCGCTATCTACCAGCACCGCAGCGATGGGGATTACGTTGTCGGGCGCCGTGGGCTTGACGTTGGTGAACGCGCCCGCCACCGTCGGGCTTGCGTACAGAACGTCGCCCACGCTGAACGCGCTGGTGTCAATGCCGCTGACGTTGCCCCAAACGCAGCACAGGCCCGTGGCTCCGCTGTCAGGCAGTTCCTCGGCCATGACGCCCAGGATGTACAGCGACGGCGACGAGCCGTCAGCCAGATACGGGGCCACGGATAGCACGTTGTTCGATCCGACGCCCACGAAGCCGACGACGGCGCCCTTGGGAATCGTGAAGCCGGTGGTGTTCTGCACCACCGTGTACTGCAGCAGCGCGGCGTTTTCCGTGGCGCTCTGCAGCAGTTGGAAGAACCGAAACCACGCGCGAGTGGTCAGCGCCCCCTGATCCACCAGCGGGTCGCGCTGCGACGGTACGCGCGGTGCAAGTTCCACGTTATGCGCTCGTCGGGGTGGCGGACAGTTCCCCACCCATGATGGCAATCTTCACCGGATCACTGCCGCTGATCTCGTACACGCGATCCCGCAGCTTGGTGGTCATGCCGAGCCGCCGCCAGATTACGCGCTTGCCGTACTCGCCGAGCTTGCCCATGTTGGCCCAGTGCTCGTTGCTCCAAGTGTGGCCGCCGTCGTCGGACCAGCGAAGCATGACGCGTGGGTCGCTACCTTGGCCAGAATTGAGGCCAACGCCAGACTCGCAATCAAGTTGCAAAGCGTGATGCGCCGTGCGCTTGAGCGTGTTTTGCCCCGTTGGCAACGCTCGCCATGAACGCAGCCAGCGCTGCACATCGCCGTCATCGTCATACACATCAGTGTCCATGACGTACAACTTTGGGCCTTGCCAGTCGCCAACGATAATCTTGTTGTCAAAGTTGACCTGACATTGTGACCGATGGCGGGTGAAATTCACGCCGTCCCAACCAGCTCGTTCGTGCCACAGACCAGTGGAAACATCAAAGCACCACGTTTGATTTGCGCCAGGAAAGGACAGCACATAGAACGCATGGCCGTCTTGTTGATATGTATAAGCTATTGCGTCGGAAAGATTGCTGTACTGCTGAAGCTGCCATTCCACAGCGTGCGTGCTGACGCGCTGAGCGTTGTAGCCCTGATTGCGGTACACGATGCCGTTGCCGCGAGCATCAGAACCCAGCCAGAAAACGGTATTGTCCAGTTTGGCAACGCTGTACGGCGCAAGGCAGCCGGTTTCCATAAACGCGCCTTCAATGCGCGCCAACGGAAAGTCGGCCAATCCGGCGTTGTACCAAACTTCTATGCTGGTGGTTCCAAACAGCCACACTTCGCGGTGGTCTACAAGCAGCGCAACAATGTTGTCTGGGTTGCCTTCAGCACTTGCAAAGTCCAGCGGATCTACGCTGGTCCCGTCCAGCAGAGAAGTCACCCACACGCGCTGGCTGGCGGGCTCGTTAAACACGAAATACCCGTCCAAATAACCGACGCTCACAGCTCCCGGAAAATCGGGGTCCGTGATTTGCGCAAATACATCGGTTATTGAGTTGTAGATGTAAGAAAAGGTTGTTGCGGCAACAAATAGCTGGACTCCGTTGTCCGCCATGCTGACAGGATTTAGCCCATCAATGGTTCCAATTGGATCGTAGATCCAGTCATTTTTAACCTTGTACAGCGTGTTGCCAGAAACGATGTACAGCGTGTTGTTGAACGTATGCAGACCTCGAATTGGTCCTGCACTGCTAGCAATCTGCGAAACGCCCGTGAGTTGCTGCAACCCCGGGCACCGCTGCAGAAACGCGGGTTCTTTGCCGCCCTCGGGCACCACCTCTGGGTAGAGGTTGACCATGCGGTTAGCCGCAGCATTGACGCTGCGAGCAACGTAAGCGCCTCCGAGGATGGGAGTCTTCACGATCAGTAATTCCCCGTGAAGATATTGAACCGTTGATTGCGCCGACCCATGATGTTGTACGGCATGGCCAGCAGGTCATCGGGGTTGTTGATGCGCTTGAGGTTGCGCTTCGAGGTCATGGCGATGCGCTGCACCGTGGGCGGGGCCTCAACGCCGAACTCGGCAGCGATCTCGCACGCGAGGTTGTACTTGAAGCACCGCAGGTAGCCCGGGGGAAACGCAAGCGTGGTGTTCAGCAGCGCGGGCTGCGCCAGTTCCTGCACGCTGACCAAGTGCCATTCCAGCGGCTTGGTAGGCACCGGGTACAGCGCCATGGTGATGTCGGGGTGCGTGTTGTTCACCCACATCATCTGCGGGTAGGTGGACGTCACCGTCTTCAACGCGATGTTGTTGTACTGGTCTTGGTTGATGAAGTACACCCCGAACGACACGCCGCTTTCGGTGTCGCGGAAGTACGACGAGGTGTCCAGTTGCACCGGCCGCGTGCCAACGAAATCTCCGGTCGGCCCCAGTGTGCGGATGGCGTCGTTTGCGGGCCAAGTGAACACCTGATCCTGCGTGGAGTACACGGCCAGGCGCTCAGTGCTCCATGAGTCGAGCATCTGGTTCAGAGCCGCCAGCGCGTCCTGCGAGGTGGCGGCAGAGGGCGTTTCGCCCTCGGCAAGCTGGCCGATCAGCCGCAGTGCTGCGTTGATCTGGTCACCGGCTGTGGTGGACATCGGCAGACTCCCGTCGCCGCCTGCGCACGATCAGATCATTGACGGCAACAGGTGGCGTATCTTGCCCCGGAGTATACCTCTCCCACCCGTTTTGTTCGTCATGTTCGGCCTCCAGATCCATCGTGGCGATCTTGGTGCCGTGAATTTCGTGTCTCAGGTAGATGATGGGCACAGGTCGCCTCCGGGCCTGCGTCGCAGGTACATGTGATAGTTGCCGGGATACGCTTTGTCGGCGCTGTGGTGCGTGATGTCCGCGTCGGGGATCAGCCAGATAGCCCCGCCGCAGTCGTTCCAATTGCGGCTGAAAGAGTAATCCTCGCCGTACCAGATGCCCTTGTGCGCGCCGTGGTTGAACAGGTCAACGTGCGGCTTGTGCGCCTTGCCGTACATGAGGTGCGGGTACGCGCGCATGAACTTCTCGACTGCCGCCTCGGTCACGCGCAAAAACCCGGCAGGCACCCACTCTGCGTGGATAGCGCCGTCTGCCAGGCGCACGATGGGATGCCCGCCCGCGTCGGTGAACAGGCAGCCCATGTAGTCTTCTTCGTCCCGCTTGAAGCGGTACGTTCCGGCAACCACGTCGCCCTCTGTCTGGATGAGCTTCAGCAACGCATCCGGCGGGAACGACACATCGTGGTCAAGGAAGATGATCTGATCCGCGCCCGCATCCAGCGCCTTGCGCAGCATGACGTTGCGCGCTTGGCTGATGTAGGGGTTGCCGACTTCCATCACCATCTGGTGCGTGATGCCCGCCGCATCCAGTGCCGGTACGGCGGCCTCTATGGCCTCCAGAAGCGCCGAATGCGGGCGGGTAAGGGTGGGCACACACAAGACGACTTTCATTGCGTCACGGGCCTTTGTGCGGTGATCATGAGCTGGTGGTTGATGGACGGGCCGGCATGGCGAACCTCAAACCCGGCGTGCTCAACAAAGTCGATCAGCGTTTTGCGAACGAACCCGTACTTGTGCGCCATGTACGGATTGCTCTGCACCAGTCTGGCCATGCCGTAGTACATGTCCAGCCCCGTAACCGGGCCTGCTGGCGACTCGTAGACGACGGTGTTGTCGGGCTTGATGCCCTCCAGATCCGGCACTATAGCGATGAGAAACCCGCCCGGCATCAGCACGCGGTGCAGTTCGTTCAACGCTTGCACGATTTCGTGCGGCGGCATGTGTTCCAGCACATGCGAGCAGTATGCAATGTGGTATTGGCCAATGTCCCCCATGTCGGTCATGGGAGCAACAAAGTCAGGAGAGACGCCTGGATCAATGTCCAGACGAGTCTCCTGACCCTGTATCCATTCGGGAAGCGGCTCTCGGCCGCATCCCGCATGAAGCACCTTGATCACGCAGCCTTGGCCAGGCCGAGAGCGGCCAGCGTGTTCATGATGTCGATCACGGCAGCCTTCAGCGCCGTGGTGACATCAGCAGACGACGCGGTGCCGACTGCTGAGGTGGCCACGGCAGCGGTGCGCTGCGTGATCGGCGTCGTGCCGTAGAAGCCGACCTTGCCGGTGGCAGTGGGTTGCATCTGCACGGGCTGGCCGCTGCGGCCGACGTTGAGGGTTTCCTCGACGTTGCCATCGCCCATCTGCTGGCCATTGCCAATCTTGGGCGCTTCAAAGTTTGCGTTGGACATGATGTTCCTTTCTGGCGCTTAAGCGCCACCCTTCCACAGACCAATGGCCTGCAGCGTGTTCATGATTTCGATGACGGCGGCCTTGAGGGCAGTCGTCACGTCCGCGCTGCTGGCAGTGCCAACGGCGGACGTTGCTTGTGCTGCGTTGGAACGCTGCGTGACAGGCGTGGTGCCGTAGAACCCGACCTTGCCGCCGGCGCTGGGGGAGGCCCCCAGCGTGGCATCGTCAAGATCTTGGTCCGTGAACGCAACACCAATGGGCTTGGTGAAGGACATGGCATCACCCCCAGATCCGCACGCCCATCTGCGGGCGGATGACGCTGTACCCGTACAGGACGTCAATCCGGCAGGGCATCCGGTCGTTGTTGATGTCGTACTGGCGCACGATCCGCATCGAGATCCCGTTGTGTACCTTGCGGGAGGCCATGTCCACGCCTTGCGGCAGGAGCAGGTCCGCCGTGGCGAAGGTGATGGCATCCTTGTGGTACACCAGGTTCTGCGGGTAGCCCGTCGAAGCCGCACCCAGGTAGGTGACGACATCGCTGGCGGCCGGCAGCTTGCTGACCGTGGCCAGAGCCTGCGTGGGCGCGTACACGGCCGGCGTGAACTCGACGTCCACGAACTCGGTGGAGGCCGAGGTGACCGTGTTCTGCACCACGAACTGCTGCAGCGAGCCGGTGGACTCGCGGGTCTGCGGGTTGACCGCGAACACGCCAGCGATGGTGAACACGTCGCCCGGGACCAGCGTGTTGCCGTCGGTCACGTTGTCCAGCGTCAGCTTGGTCGCGCCGTTGGTCAGCGTGGTCTTCACGATGGGCGTGTCCGACCGCGAGGCCGAGCCGGTCGTGTGGACCTTGATGGACTGCGACATGTTGATTTCCTCGTAGCCGAGGATGCCTTCGCCCATCATGCCGTTCTTGAACTGGCGCGAGATCGTGCTGGTCGGGTTGAATAGGCCCTTCATGCCTTCCACCAGGCCCGCGTTGGCCGCCGGATTGACGGTGGCGTAACGCGGCGACATGACGGCAGCGGCCTCGTTGAGCTTCTGCTGCGCCTGCAGCAGCACCAGCGAGGTGGCCGGCACGGTGCCGGGGGTGCCCACGGACTGGAAGATGTCCTTGTAGGCGTTGGCAACGTCGGCGTCGATGCTGGCGGCCAGTTGCGAGACGCGGGGCTTGAGCACGCGGTCAGCGAAGTCGTCCATCGACAGCGCCAGCTCGGCCGACGTGAAGTTCACGCCGATGTGCTTTTGCGATGCAATGGTCAGCGTGGTGAACTGCTGATTGACCTCTTGGACTTGCAGGGCGGCGCCATCGGTGACCAGCGCGCGATCCGGCAGGCGGATGCGCAGCGTGTCGCCGATCTTGGCGCCTTCGACGGCGAACGAGTCGTCATCACTATGTTCAGCGCGGCTCGCTATGCCACGCCCGCTTTCGCAGCCCTGACTTTCGCCAGGGGTCAGACTATATCTTCAGACAGCCCGCCAGATACGCCCACTGCGGATCATCGACACCAAACTTGGCGTCACTCCGTACTGGGCCGCAATCTCGCGGTGAAGACCCACTTCTGAACGAATTGCTCGGACTTGTTCCGACGACAACTTGCGGCGACCGTTTTTGTCACCGGCGGGCTGACGGCCCTTGGCAACCATGTCGTCCATGTTGTCCTGAAACGTACCAGAAAACAGATGCTCAGGATTGACGCACTTGCGGTTATCGCATTTGTGCAGCACGTACTGATCCGTAGGGCCGTACGCAAGTTCATACGCAACACGATGCGCGTATGCAGCCTTGCCGTCCTTGTTGATCTGTCCGTATCCGTTTGGCATCACGTGCCCGGTCCATTCGTGGCACCCGTTTTCACGGATAGCCACCTTTGCAGCAAATCGTTCAGAAAGAGGTCTTCGCTTCATGTCTGCCCCGCATTTCGCGCTCGCTTGAACGCTACGCCTTTCGGCTAGTCGTTGAACCTTCATCGTACCACAGTTAGCGATACGATGCTTGGCTGCTGATTGCCCAATCCAGCACTTTTTGGCCGTCACGATTTCCGTTACCGGATGCGTTGTGGCGTGCATGGCTCTAAGGGGTTTCCAGCAATTAACGGGGTTTAACGTCAGCTAGACTTTCGTTTACTGACGGTTGACGTTGCGGGTGATGACCAGATTGTTCTCCAAGATCTCCAACGCCTTGTTGGTGATCATGTCGATGGTCAGAAGCGACTGAGCCATGACTGTTTCCTTTCAGTTAGCGATTGCGATGCTGTGCTTCCCACTTCCTGACCTGGCGCTCGCGTTCGGCCGCGATCCATTCGCTGGTGGACATCGACTTGGCGGCACGGGGGTCCGTCGTATCGTAGGCCGGCGTGGACGTTTGGCGCGAATTCACTGGCGTGATCGGTGAAGGGGCTGCGGACGTGCGTTTGACCGGGGGAGCGTTGGCCACCTTGGCCTCGATCTTCCCGATCTCCTTGGCCTGCAGAAAAGCCGGCAGTTTGGAAATACGATCCGCCTCCTTGGGATTGCTCCCGAGGTAGTACGCGACGTCCGGGCCTGCATCTGAGGCACGAATCGTCTCGGCCATCACAACGGTAATCGGCAGCTTCGGGTTCAGCGCCACCGACTCGAAATCGGTGTACTTTTCCCGGGCAACTTCTTCCCGCTCTTGATAGGCTTCCAGCGTAGTTTCCTGCTGCCGGCGAGCCTCTTGCTGCTGCACCAGTTCATGCGCCTTGCGTTCGGCGAGTGCTTGCGCATACTCTTCGACGCTGGCGAACTGGTCAGCACTGGGCGGCGCTGCCGGCGCAGCAGTTTGCTGCGGCTGGGCGATGCGTTTTTCCCACTTGCGCTGCTCTTTTGCGAGCCGCTTGGTGATCAGAGCATCAACCTCCTCCTGAGAGAAAGTCCTTGACTGCTGATCTGCCGGCTGTTCGGTTGCGTTTTCCGGGGCCGCCGTCGCCTCGGGCGCTTGCACGGGTTCCGCTACCGCGGGTTCCGCTACTGGGATTTGATCCTGATCCATGTGATTCCGAAGAATCCCCGGTCAACCTGGCCGGTAAGGTTTAGGCGCGACTATATCACGCAGGTTTGTCAGATTGTTGCGCATCTTTGATCTGCGCTTCGCCCTGTTGTTTCAGACGCGACCACAGTTCAACAACGGCCTCCAGCGGTAGCTTACCCAGCCCCGCCATGATGAGGTTGACGTCGTTGACGGACAGGTCGGTCAGGGTGATCTTGATGTCGTTCATGGCTTGGCGGCAGGCTTGGTTGCGGGGGCCGGGGTGCTTTACGGCAGCGGCGGCTGGATCACGGGCGGGTTCTTCTGCGCCTCAATCTGCTGCGCCACGTTCGCCTCAGTGGCCTCCTTGGGCACGCCAGAGGCCCAGCACCAGCTCAAGACCTGCTCCTGCGTCAGGTCGGCGTAGGGCGTGTAGGTGCCGTCAGCCTCGGCGGCTTGCGTGAACGAGCAGGTGGAGTACACCGTGCCGGTGTAGGCCCCGTCAGTGCCCGTGCAGCGCCAGCCACACGAAATGACGTATTCCGGCGGGGTTGCGGTGGTGGGGGTGGTCTTGAGCCACTCAATGGTCCAGGTGATGTTCATGGTGAGTTCCTTTCAGGGTTGCAAGTTCGGCTTTCACCGTGTCGAGTTCAGCCTTCAGTTCTTGGATGCACTTCATCAGCGCGTATTGCAGGTCCGTCTGGTAGATGCTCAGGCGCATCTTGGGATTGTCTTCCGTGCCCCAGTTGGACTCCATGACCAACTCAGGCGCAACCGCTTGAACGTCCTGTGCGACTACGCCCAACGTCAGGCCGGGGTCATCTGCCGATTGATCGATGTAGTTGAAGGTCTGCACCGGGATGGCGCAGATGGTGTCGAGGTAGTCCTTGGCTGGGGCAAAGTTGATCTTCTCGCGGCGGTCGGAGAGGTTTACATCGTTGGCTTGGTAATTTGCGATGCCGCCATTAGAGCGAATTTCAGCGCGTGTAGCGGCGCTGTCATCGCAACGCAGGAACAAATTTCCGGTGTCATTGGGTGCCGCCGTTGTATAGTCAATAAACAATCCAGCTGGCGTAGTCGCAGACGTATTGCGCATCCGCGCAATAAAATTCGCGTTGCTTCCCTCTATAACAAACCGTTCGCCAGTAACGCCGGCGGTGCGGCCAACCAGCAAATTCCCACTCGCATCCAACGTCATCGCCTGCGTAAAGCTGATCGCATTGCCTGCGGTGCCGGAGGCTGCTGTGTGCCAAGAATGCGTACCAAGTCCTTGGTCGTATCTTGATGCCGCAGCGGTTCCTATGTATTTCCAACCAGAGTTAAAAATTGCGTTGCTTGTTAAAAAAGCTCCTTCGGCGCCGCTACTGTTTCCTATCAGAACTGCTGTGCCTTGCACTTGTAGATTGACTGTAGAGGTGCTTGCACTCGGT
>Ga0181346_1000808_pt1 | contig 13868 bp, 16 predicted proteins | sample Su13VDMM15DN_FD_130100 | JGI IMG/M metagenome (GOLD analysis project Ga0181346, IMG submission 130100) | Freshwater viral communities from Lake Michigan, USA - Su13.VD.MM15.D.N | ecosystem: Environmental > Aquatic > Freshwater > Lake | place: USA: Michigan | collected 2013-07-15 | reverse complement strand
AGCATCAGGTCCTGTGCAAAACATACCTGTTGATCAACTGGTGGGTTTTGAGCCCGATTCAAAGATGCAACAACCCGAGAGCCGAGCCAATGTAGAAAAAATAATAGCAGGAATAAAACGCGGCGATGATATACCACCAATACTGGTTCGCGACTACAAAGACGGGTATCAGATCCTGGATGGACATCACAGATTTAGGGCCTACAAGTTGTTGGGTGTAAAAAGTATTCCAGCACAGGTTGTGCCAGATTCTGACATAGAAGAAATCAGCAAGCCGGGCGTGGCGGAAGACTTTGCTGATGGTAAGAATCCCGGACGCAAAGGATTGGCCAAACGCTCAGGAGTGAACACCAAAGCCAGTGTAAGTAGTCTACGCAAGACAGCAAAGAATTCGTCGGGTGAGAAACAACGCATGGCACACTGGTTGGCCAACATGAAGGCTGGAAGAGCAAAAGCAAAGAAAAAATGATACCATACGGAAACAAACCACAGGGCTCACAATACAATCTACAGGAAGCAGTCATACCTGGATTCCATGTTTACCAAGCCCGAGTCAAAGTCAAAAATGAACTGTACACCAACTCAATGGACGTGGCCATCTTTGCCAAGAATCCTGCCATGGCACGTCAGTTACTAATGACACAGTACGGCAAGGATTCTGTAATAACTGCCGTGGTACAGATAGCCTGATACATAAGTGCATGATTGATATCTGCACAGTGGTATTTCAGGAAGAACTTGACATACTAAAATTACAAGCACGTAGCATAGAACGATACGGATATGACGTTGGTGTCATACGTGTGATATTAAATGACGATTGTGTTGTGAATCCTGCTTGGTGGGGTAAATTAGCCAATCAAGTTGAAATCATACCCAGAAGCCGATTTGGATCCACATGGTGTGACAATGGTTGGGTCAGCCAACAGGCATTGAAAATTTTGGGCAGTGCTCAAGGATCTAACACCTGGTCAATGATACTAGATGCAAAAACCATATTGGTAAAACCAATAGATATATTTGACTCACAAGATCGGCCACAAGTGGGATTACTTGACATATATCCAGTGTTTGAGCCCAGCCGACAAATTATAAACCAACTGTTTGCAATTGATCTGCAACAACAATTAGGTCCAGGCGGAGTACCATTTTTTATAAACAGTGAACAGGTACGTAATATGATCAGTGACTTAGAATCAAATACACATGCTGATTTTGCTGAATGGTTTCAGTCGCAGGGACGACTAACAGAATTTATGTTGTATTCTGGTTACTTGCAGTCTAAGAATCTAATAGATAAATTATACAATACTAAAAAATGCACAATAGATATCTGTAACGTGTGTCACAGTGAAGTTGCTTCTTGGGATCAAAAATTTTATAATATGAAACATGCAGCCACAGTGAGCGTCCACAGAAATGCTTGGTCTCAATTGAACCTACAACAACAATATCAGTACATTGATTTTTTAAAATCCCGAGGCATTGAATGAAAGCATTGTGCTTGGTAGCACATCCAGATGATTGTGTGATATTTGGTTATAGTTACATGCACAATCATCCTGAGATAAAGTGGCACATCTGTTATTTGACTTATTGTGAGTGGGATCCACGTGGATGCGAACTCAAGGAGTTTTGGGCAAAGCGCGGTATCACTTGTATCTTCTTGGGTTACACAGATGACTACCGCGATATTGAAAACAAACAAATAAGTTTCAATGAGGAACAAGCACGTGAAGAAATTGGTAACATAATCAAGGCATATGATCTAGTGCTGACACACAATCAAAATGGTGAGTACGGACACATACATCATGTGTTTGTGCATGATTGTGCTGGGCATCATCCTGGACTGGTTACATTTGCAGATCTCAACTGTGGCACAGTGACTCACACGGTACCGCCGGGCACATATGATCTGGCAGAGTTGCCGCAACACGGCGACGTTATAAAAACTTTCTTTACTGATGGCCAACATAGGAATAATTACACAGAGGTGAACAAATGAAATTAATGGTAGCAGGCTGTAGCTTCAGCGCAGTATCACAAACTCTCCCGGGAACCAGTTGGAGTGAACGCCTGGCAGAAAAACTAGGTGGATGGGAATTGGTCAATCTTGCTAGACAAGGTTGTTCAAATGGAGGCATTCGAATTCAAATGGACGAGATACGTAGACAGCGTCCAGACTTTGCTGTGATAGGTCCTACATTCTGGGATCGCATGGAGATTCCTGCCGACTCTGTTCCTTATGACTGGAGTCAAGCACCTAGTTCGGGAGAAAATCCCCCACTAGAGCAACATCTACAAAATAGAAAACTAGGCAACGGCTATTGCAGAGAAGATGGCATACGCAATGTCAACTATGGCCAAGCACCATCAAACATGATTTGCGAAACTATCTTTACCCTGGCAGAAAATTACGAGCATCCTTACCGGATGGGTCGAGTTACTCGACAGGCACAAACTGGTGTGCGTCACTGGATTGATTCGATCTATGATAATGCATGGAAAAAGCAATGTGATGAGTGGATCATACGCGAAGGTGTGATTACCATGTTCTTGGACAATATTAAGTCCCTGGTGCTACCCAACTTGTTGTGGCCGTTTGATCCCAATAATCAAACACAATGGCGACAAGCATTTCCAACACTGGTGCCGGATTATTATATAAATTTAAATCAGTCATATTCTCCACAAGCCATCTGCGGTAACAATCCGTTTAGTGGTGAAGACCCTGGATATCATTCAAGCCCTGAGGGACAAGAAATCATTGCTGAAAACTTCTATCAGCATTGGAACAATTATTTCAAGTGATCTGCTATAAAATTTTGTAGTTCCTGTTGTTTTTCCTGCTCAAATTCATAAAGTCTATTGTGGTTGTGATCTAGTCTGGGCTGAAGTTTTGTCAGTAACTTTGCTAAATCTTGATCACACAACCATCGCACTTGTTCAAATGCTTGGCTCCAACGCTGGATGTCATCTGGTTCAAGATCATACGATTCATCTATTACGTCATTGAATGTTTCGAATCCCCAGTCTCGGTAGCGTTGTAAAAATCCTTGTATGGCAAAAACTACAAATAGTCTGCGGGCTTGAAAACATTTGCCCATTTTTTCTGCTGAAAGGAACACACGTTCTTTGGCCAGTGTTTCACAAACTACAGAGAACCAGGTGCGATTGTAAATTTCCCAAGGTACTAACCCGCTGATTGAATTGTCCAACTGTTGTTTGACTTCCCAGGCAGGATCAAGATTTTTACTCACGTAAGGATAATCCAATTGTGTATCACCAAACAGTTGTGACACTCGTGCAGGAGTTTGATCAATCCAATGCCCAACAAACAAATCACGGTAAGTCACAATGCCTTGATCAAGCAAGTTTGATTTTTGCATGCTCAACATAGCAAAATCTCTGTGCTCTCGACGGGCACCTAGCAAACAATCAAATGCAAAAGATCGCTCCAGTGGAAAATCATGCCTGGGTGGATTCCAACGCAAAAAGTTAAAGCTCCAGGCAGGTCTATAAATTACTCTAGGGTGTTGTGGTTCATCCAACCACAGCCCGGCCACGTGCAACAACCAATTGGTTATGCCGGTGGTTTCTATCCAAGCAACAAGTTCTGTTTGTGAATGCCATTCGATATCAGAAAACAACACCAGGTCAAACAGGTGTAAAGGCAGTTGTGTAAATTCTAGATTATACTCGTGTTTGTCGGGCAGACTATAAAACACCGGCATCACTGCTATGCTCTGTGGTTGTGCAAGTGCTGTTTCTAAATCTACAATTTGATTGTAGTCAAATCCCCATTCAGTGGCTTGGTATCCTGGGGAATATACTTTGACGTTATGCCAGTTTTTCACGAATCTTGTTCATGTAATAATCAAAGTTTACAATTTCTTTTCGATCCCAATCAAATTGCAAACTTTGACTGAGATCTGGCACAGCATCACATACCGCAGTATGATATGTGGGATCAAAGTTGCCAATCTTTTCCATGTCGTCGTAGTGATATCTGCGCTGAAATTCTATGTTTATGTCACGACGACTCATGGTCCAGTTGCCAATAAATTCATACTCACTGAACCAGCGTATGAGTTCGCCGTTGCCCCAAGGTGGCACAGTGGGTTCTGGAGGACATGAGTCAATCATGGCATCTAACCATTTCTTGTTGTGCTTTTCTTCAAGAAACTTCACGAGGTCATTGAAGTCTTGTTTTAGTACCGGAACGTTTTCACTGATAAAACAATGTGGGGTCAATCGTTCAAAACCCAGAGCATTTTTAATACTTTCATAATATCCCCAACTATGACGTTCATTTTCAAGCACTTGAAAATTAAGTTTACCGTCTTTGAAAGGTTCGTAGGGTTTGATCAACAAGCAATCACAATCATGCATGATCATGAGATCGTAATCAAGATAATCTAAAAATGCAAATTTAAGTGCTTGCTGCCGCAACCAGTATGTTCTGTAATCGCCATCAAACACCCAGTTGTTGACTTCGGGATATAATCTATAAATTTCACTGTCGGGGGCATAGTCAAGTTTTGTCGTGTCTATACCATATTTTTCAAATACAGGCCACAGTTCTTCTTTGGGCACAGGACTGGCAATACATGTTCTGTCTATACCTATTAGGTTGTTTGCAAACTCTGGTTGCAGGCTCATGATGGCATGTGGCACACGATAACGTGCTAGGTATAAGATTTTTGCACTGGTCATAGTAATAATTATGCAGATGCAACAGTAGCAGGTTGTTTCCCGCAAGAGTTAACACATTGATAAGGTCTGCCTTCGGCAATACTGTTTTGGTTCCAGGCTTTTTCTACTGCATCAAACCACTGTAAACAATGTTCTAGTGGATATTCAAGTGCATTGTTTTCTGTTACCATTGGAGCTAATTCTTGATTGCCAGGATGAGCCATGGTTTTAGGATAAAATCCTAGATAACAACAAGGGTAAACAGTTCCATCGGCTGCCAGATATATCTCTCTAGCAATTTTGTGATAGCAAAGTAGATCGAGATTAGGGGTGTCTTTTTTTATTTTTACAGTTTTACTGTCATACCAGGTGATATGACTTTGCAACATATCCTTGATAGGTGGTACATCACCAGCAGGGCCCAACCAATGAGAAAACTCTCCTGCACGAGTGTACACTGGTCCTGAATCTCTACCATCATAGATGTTCTCAAAACTAATGAATCCCATTTCTTTAGCAAGTGTTCTACACTCTGCTTCTTGATGCTGATTGTGTTCAAATGGTACAAACCGCCATATTGCTCGACCACCAGCCGCAATATATGCCCGTGCATTTTCTATTATGCGACTCCAGTCAGTGTCTTGTCTATACCGTGCATGAGTGTCCGCTAGCCCATCCAGTGCAAACCCAATGGTTACGTTGGGTGATGCAAGTTTCTGCCACCAACTTTTGTGACGGAGACTACCATTGGTATTAATACCTATTATGATGTCATGAGCCACCAAGTATTGCACAATTTCAGCGCCGTCTTTGGCCAAGCTGAAATCTCCAAGATTGCCATTGAAATTCACATGATCGATAGTTTTGAGAATGTCGGGAGTCAATATATGTTGAATATTGTCAAGGGTTAGTTCAGTTTCCGGGTATCCAGAATTGTAATCTACTCCCCGATAGTTTCTCATACACATGGGACAACGTGCATTGCACCGTGTGGTTAGTTCTACATGCACACTACTTATTTCTGACAGTTTAAGCATACAAATATTTATAGTAGTCTATTTTGATAAATATAAAATGCGAACTGAATTTGTATTAGCGTTAACTGATGTCAACTGCGACTGGTCGGGTGAGCCTCCACGCTACAGATGCTATGTCAACGACGAATTGTTTACAGAGCGCACATGGGTCTGGACCGAAAACTATCTAGAAGAACAACTACAAATACTAGCCGAACCCGGTGAATATCAAATAAGATATGAGTTGGTTGATGCTGAAAATGCCAAATTAACAGTCAACAACTATAGGATCACACTGGGTCCTGCCACTGTGGATCAAAGAGGTAACTTAACTGTATGCGAGTCTAATCATGAGAATGCATGAAATAATGGAAACTGCGTCTGCAGGTGCCAGTTGTGCCGGCGGAATGGCTCCTATTTCTACTCCCTTGGGCATGATTGCAAGAAATGGCGGATCTATGCTGACAGGTAAATATGTAACAAGTTCGGATCCCACTCCAAACACGCCCAAGGAATACAAAAGGAACAAGAATGCTCGCGGACAGTTTAAAAATTCTATTAGCAACTGAATATGCATTCAGTCTTAAGGCCCAGTTGTTTCATTGGAATGTGGAAGGGCCTGACTTTGCTCAGTTGCACAAGTTTTTTGGTAAACTGTACGAAGAAGTTTATAATAATAGTATAGACCGAACAGCAGAATACATCCGTGCCCTGGGCGACTATGCACCTGGCAGTTATGAAAGATTTGGTGAACTGTCAATCATCAAAGGACAAACAAAAATACCACGTGCTCGTCTCATGATCGAAGAACTGCTGGCCAACAACAGTCAACTGTTGGATCTATTAAACGAAACATTTGCCACTGCTGAACAAGAAAATCAGCAGGGCATTGCAAATTTCATAGCAGAACGTCTTGATGCTCAACAAAAGCATGGCTGGATGCTGAGAAGTTTCTTGAAAGACGAGCGAGCATGACGGATCCAATCTATGGTATAATTGAACGACTGGCCTTGATTGAGGGTAAAACAACCCCAGTCTCAGTCCGGCACGGTTTGAACAAACAACAGCAAGGTGTGCCGCAGTTGCCGGCCTTGTTCAAGCCACAAAATATCAGTACCACACTGACCAAGAAGCCCTATCAAAAACATCCTATGGATGGTTATATGGTAGGCGAAAACGCTTTGGCAGAAGCCATGCAAGAAGTTGAAGAAGACATGGTCAGTCGTGTGAAGGGACAGTTTCGTGATTACCTTGAAAAATTAGAAAAAGAAAACAAACTGGACAGCCACTTGGTAAACAAAGCCAAGCATGATCTTGACATTGGCGACGATAAGGAAGTGGATGAACAGGAAGTTGAAGAAAATGCAACCTGGGATCAGGATGTACAACCCATTGGTGATCCTGCTGATACAGAAGTGGCACACGGTGTTGAAGATCACATAGCAGCCTCAGTGGCAACACCTGCTGAACCAATGTCTGAATATGGTGCTCCAGCACGAACATACACACTAGAAGATGGCACATGCCTAGAAGCCTATGGTGACGACGAGTCAGGCTACGAAGTACGTCATGGCGAACGCAAGTTGCCCACAAGATTCCCCCGCATTGATCATGCTGACATGGCAGTGAAACTGTTTCAAAAGCGTAGACAGCGACAGGACCAGTCTCAAGATTACATAGAAGAACGATAATATGATAATAGACCAATTATTCACGCCCAAGCCCCTTGAAGAAGGTGGTCCATACGACTTGCCAGGCAAGGACTATGACCGTCCTGGTGACACACCGCGCAAACAATCCAGTGGTGAACACAATCCTTATCCTTACAGTCCAGAAGAGGATGATGATCACTTCCGTGAAATCTTCCGCAAGAAGCGTGAGGCCAAAGATCAAGGTGTGGCGGAAGGCAATATGGATGGTAAAGTAGCCGACATCAAAGGACAGATAGCAGAACTTGAAGCCGAGCAAGAACAAAATGAATTTGGCTCTTATGCCTATGACACGGTCGATGGAGAACTGGAATATCTTTACGCAAAACTTGATAAAGCGGAAAAAGGTGTGGCAGAGAGCAAACGCAATAAACAACGCAAGTTGGCCGAATCCATGCTGATGGAAGATCCCATTTACCGCAACTTCAAAGGCATAGGTCGTTACATTGCAGAGCGTAAACTAACAGAGCCAGAAATTCTGCAAGTGTTTGCTGATGCCGAAACAGGCATGACCGACAAAGGTACCGGTGCCAACCGTACCATGCTGGGTCGTGGCAAAGATACCACCATGGACTTTGCTGGCGGCGTAGCTGATGCCCTTAAAGGTGTCTGGGGCGGCATACAAAATTCAGTGCCTGTGGCCGCCGTGGATGTGGCCTATGATCAAGCCACAGATGCTCTGGCCAATCTAACTGGTGGCCAAAAAGGTGCTGTGATGCAGGCCATTAAGAAGTATCGCAACCTGGCCAAACAATATCCCAAGACCGCCGGTCTGTCCAAGGCAGCCTTGGTGGCCATTGCTGGCCTGGCTACAGGTGGCGCTGGATTGCCTGCTGTGGCCGCTTTGGTCTATGGTTTAGACAGTGCAATCAAGGGCGAGAAGTTTTCAGATATTGCACTCAAGGCCGGCGGTGCAGGTGCAACAGCCTGGGCTGGCGGAAAATTGTTTGGTGGTGGCCCACAGCCCGGCACAGGTGAAACAGACTCGTTTGCTGGATTGGTTGACCCAACTCCAGATCTTGCCACATATACTGTGCAACCCAAGGATAATTTGAGTACGATTGCTGATCGGTTCAATACCTCGGTAGCAGAATTAAAAGGATTGAATCCACAATTGGCGGCAGCATCTGGTGCCACAGGTGGGCAAGGTATGAATGTAGATGTAATATTCCCAGGGCAACAGATCACATTGCCACCCGGAACACCAGGTACAGATGTGTATGCCGGTGGAGTTGGTACCAGCGCGGATACTATGGCAGACATTGCTAAAGGTAATGTGCCTGACAGTGCTATTTCACAAGGTATGGCCGCCAAAGGGCAGGCCGCCGCAGGTGGCCGTCAATTTGATCTACCAACTGACGCTGCCGCACAAAATGCCGCTGTTGATACCCAAGTCGCAGCCGACTATGCTGCCGCTAGCCCAGCCGAAAAAGCAGAAATTATAAAAACTACAGGAATGACTGCAGATCAATTGGACAAAATGGTACAACAAGCCGGAACAACGCCAATTGATTACACCAAGCCTGGTCCTGAAAGCGTAGACAGTCTAGGACAAAAATTAGAGTATGGCATGCCTGTCAATGATAAAGGTAGTTTTATTCCTCCCAATCCAGCATTGCCGCCTGAAGAACTTGCCAAGCAAACAGCCGCATATAACTCATGGAAAACCGACTTCATGAAGCGTTTTCCAAATGCCACACTAGGTGCAGACGGAGCTATGCAACCTTTCAAGCCAGGCCTGGCACCAATGCAGATTTTGACCAAGCCAACATTACCTGCGGCAGTGCAAGAATCTATTAAATTTAAAATTTTGCCAGCAAGCAAACTGATCGACCAAAAGGCCACAGTACTGAACTGGGCACTAAACGAAAGCGTTGGTCGCCGGAGTCATAGTGTAAATTTGACTGCGGTTGGCACATACACAGTGTTTGAAAACATTGATCGTTATCGCCAGGCTCTGCTGGAGTATGTTAGCACCCAACCGGGTCGTCCTGAACTGCCAGATCAATACCGCCCTGATATGTCTGGTGGCGCAGGGGTACCATCCAAACCAGGCCTGATTGGTCGTGGTCTCAACTATCTGGATCGGGGTGTGAAAAAAGTAGGTGGTGCTCTCAGCAACTTTGGCCATCAGTTTACTACCAACGTCACAAAAGAAAAACTCAAGATGAACTGGCACCAGGCCGGCAAGCCTAGTGACTCGGATCAACTGGCAGCATGGCTAGTCACGCAAAAAGTACCACAGGAAGTTGTGGCCAGTGTGTTTGGCAAGATGGGTATTCCTTATACAGCACCTGCCGCACAACCTACAGCACAACCTGCAGGTCAACCCAATACATCAACAACTGCACCTGCTACAACAGGTGGCGCACAAAAATCCATGCCATTTTATGGCACTAATCGTGATACAGGAAAACCTCGTACCTACGATGAGTTGTTGGCCAAGTCACAGGTCGGTGCCGCACCTACTGCACCTGCCAACGCAGAAGAACCAGCCGCGGCAACTACTCCTAGCACGGGCACATTCCCCGGCGAAGATCCGCAAGGGCCCGGATATGTTGGCCGTAGAGAAGTTGCTCGCAGACAAGCCGCACGTGATGCTGGGCCTGCTAAGAAACCAGCCGCACCTAACTTTGCTCAACAAGGTGGTGGATACAAGAGCGTGAACTACGCACCCAATATCAAAACTGGCGTTAGTTTGCCTAAGACAACTGCCCCGGCAGCGCCAACAAGCACATCAGGCACTGGCGGAACCTACGATAAAAAAACTGGAGCGGCAACACTAGGCGGTAAACCAATGATTGCTGCCAAAGATTTACCTCCAAATATCCAGAAACAACTGAGTGGTATAAAAGAAGCATTGACTCAGCCAGTAGCAGAACTGTTGCAAATGGTTGAAACCAAAGAAGATGTACAACGTATCAAACAGTTTGTTGACGACACCTTTGTCCGGTACGGTGCTGTGAATGAATCAGCATTTACCATGCGTAACCAAATACTGGAGCATGTGACACAAATCGGTGCTCAACGTCGTAGAGAACACAGCCAAAAGATGGCCACCTAACTCAGCCTTAGGACCGAGTGGGCGGCTGCTGCCTCAGATGTCGGATTCGCTACCTGACATCGAAAGTGAGCATTATTTTCATACTATGAATGGTGATTTTTTTCCGTGCTATACATCAGTTTCACATTGTGAAACAGACATTTTGCGGTTGTTTAAGACCTTGTATGATGTACCTATAACAATTTCACCAAACATATTTTTTGGGCTAAATTTACAGTGGGCAAATTTTGATCTCCAGGACAATTATCATCGCTATGTAATAAGTTTTCACACAGAGTACATAGATCATAATTGGGTGATTCGTCAGGCGCAACATGTATATCCAAAGACAGTTGTGTTGATAAGTGAGTTTGCTATTGCTCCAAACCCTGCATGGCCTGATAACATAATATTCATACAACAACGTACCTTACACAAACAACTGACAATCAGTGAAAAAGCACACGGTGTTAACCGTAATATTACAGTTCCTCAATATAAATTTAGCAGTCTAAGTTTTAGAGTTTCTCAGTATAAAATTTTTATCACTGCATTTCTGTTAAAGCATGTGCCCAAAGATGAAATGATTTTGACGTTTCACAATCAAAGATTAGGCCCAGTGGCATCATGGCCCGACAATATTCATGCACTGCAAGAACTTACATTAGATATACCGCCCACGTTTATTAATTTTGACGATCAATTCAATCAGAGTAAAAACACACCAGTTGCCAACGCCAATTGGTCTTGTGCGCCATACCAAAATGCACTTGTAAATTTAACCAACGAAAGTTATCACTACTCGACCAGCATGATTGGAAATCATACTATTGTTTTGCCTGGACCTTATTTTACAGAAAAAACGTTCAAACCATTGTTGGCCGGAAGACCGTTTGTGTTTGTTAATCAATTTGAATCTATCAAGGAATTACAAACCTTGGGATTTGATACCAACTTTGGTTTTTCACACGATTATGATCATGATGCCGGCGATTTTGGTCGCATAGCAAGGATTTTCGAAACTGTTATGCAAATCAATAATACTCCAATCAAAGAATTATTTGATTCTAGTATTGATGCTGTAACTCACAACATAAATCATATCACTAGTGGCAATCTGTCAAGTGCGTGTGAAGAATTGAATAGGCAACAACACTCGTTATTAATTGCCCAATGCACTTGACCTAGTGGGTAACATTTTAGTAAAATAACACTTTAAGAAAGAATACCATGTCAGCAAAAACATTCAACGGCGATCAAAAGATCAAACTCACTCAGATCATCAACGAGGGCATGCAGGTCATGCACGAAATCGATACACTACAAGGTGGGCTCAACGATACTATCAAAGCCATTGCGGAAGAACTTGAGGTCAAGCCTGCTATCCTAAAAAAGGCCATCAAACTAGCACACAAGGCCGAGTTTGGCAAAGAAAAACAAGACCACGAGACACTTGAAACTATTTTGGAAACTGTAGGCAAAACGCTCTAAATTAAATGACAGAATGGTTGGACGATTTATTTCCAAACGATGTATCTGTTGGGCACCCTCAATTTAATTTTTGGTATCGCCGATATGGATTTATGAAACACATCGATCTTGATCGTGTGTGTATGCTACTGAATTCAGATGGGTCGGCGCATGACCGTGTGCGGTTGACCCCACAACATAAATCTATACTGTTTACCAGTTGTGCCGAAAGTCCAAGATACGATGATGTGAGAGAACTGGGTCTTCGATATCCTGATGTGCCTGTTGTGTGGTTGGCAGATTTAGATCCGTATGACTATCCATTGCCCAGCAATGTGACGCACATCAAATATCGTCATTATTACATTAGGATGGAAATGTTTCATGATTGCTTTGATGTATCTCGAGTTTTGAGAGTCAAAGACAAAAAGATCAAATACAAGTTTAGTAGTCTTAGTTACTTTATGCGACAGGCTCGGGCCGCAGTCACAGCCGCCCTGTGTAAGTATGCTCGAGATCAAACGATCATGAGTTGGCATCTGCTTGACAATAGTCCTAGCACAATTCAAAAAGACTTGATACAATCGTTTCGAGACAGCCCGGTGTTCAGTGACCTCGACTGGAGTGTGTTGGAACAAGAACTAACTGTGGATGAGTACGACTGGGATCGTAATACTGTTAAAAATAACATGATGGATATATTCAATCCAGCGTTTGAATCGTCGCTGTGTAATTTTAACAACGAGACTGACAGCATGGGCTGGCTTGACAATGGCCAAGAATGCTACAATCGCCCAGGGCCTTTTATCACAGAAAAAACTTGGAAAACTTTGCTCACTGGTTGTGTGTTATTAAACTCTGGGCAACCGCGCACTATTGAATACTTGAAGAACGATTATCAGTTGCCGCTATACTACAGCATTGGCCAACCACACGATTCTGTACAGCAAGACTTTGATCGATTTCGTTCGGTCATTGACATGATCAAACAGTTATCGCAAGTTCCATTAAAAGACTTGATTGATGCCAACATAGATACTTGTGCTCATGTACAAGATATGTTGTTAGATCCTGAATTTCTAGAAGCGCCCAGATCTCACAATCGTACTCAAGATGAACTTATTGCAACACTACTGTCATGAAAAAATTATTCACGTTTGGATGTAGTTTTACCAAGGACAACTATCAAGATACCTGGGCGGATCTGTTGGCCCAAGATCTTGATTTAGAATTGCATAATCATGCTGAACGTGGTGCTGGAGCGGACTATGTTAGCAAAAGAATACTAACGTCAGACATTGGTGTTGATGATCTAGTGGTAGTAATGTGGCCCAGTGCCGACCGGTACGATCTATGGGCAGATCAAACCAGTCCGCATTTGTTACAAGATTATGTGCATGCCAGTTGGCCTGATGGTACACAGCCTCAACTGGTAGACTTGCACGGTCGGGCCCAACTTGAACAAGGTTATATACTAAACGGTAGTGTTCCTCGAGGATACAAGCACAAATATTTTAAATATTTTTACAGTCCGTATCAGGCGGTGCATAATTGGTACACTTCAATCATCACTGCTCAGTTGTACCTGGCGGCCAAAGGTATCACATACCACATGATGACTGCACTACCATTTGACTGTCCAATCAACTATCATCACGGAACTTTCAAACAAGAAGTTAAGATTGTTGACAAAATTAATCTAGGTAAATTTGCCGATGTTGGTGGATTCTTGCCCTGGTCAATTGCAACAGACCAGCCGTTTTTAAATGCACACTATCCTGCAACAATCGCACACCAACAATATATAGGTACTTTTTTGGCGCCATTGTTAAAAAACACTTGACTTTATCAAAACAAATAAGTACAATATAGAATCGCTCACTCAAAGAGCATGTATCACGGCTAACCGGCCACAAACGGAGAACGATGAGT
>Ga0181346_1000804_pt1 | contig 13907 bp, 19 predicted proteins | sample Su13VDMM15DN_FD_130100 | JGI IMG/M metagenome (GOLD analysis project Ga0181346, IMG submission 130100) | Freshwater viral communities from Lake Michigan, USA - Su13.VD.MM15.D.N | ecosystem: Environmental > Aquatic > Freshwater > Lake | place: USA: Michigan | collected 2013-07-15 | reverse complement strand
TTTACCCACGCACCAGCGACTCAGTAAAAGTTTGCGACATTGACGAATTGGTCAATGAAAGCGAATGGATCTTTATTGCTGTACCAACTCCACACGCCGAAGGCTACGATGGCAGTGTGCCAAGCAGCCACATGACACCACGAGATTTTGGTCATGACGCTGTGATTGATGCTATCAACCAAGTGAACCAACATGCCAAGACCAGCAAAAAAGTTGTGTTGATCTCTACTGTGCTTCCGGGCACAACACGTAGCAAATTTATTACATTGCTAGACCCCAAGCATCAGTTCTTGTACAATCCTTATCTAATTGCTATGGGCTCAGTAAAGTGGGACATGGCCAATCCAGAAATGGTTATTATTGGTACAGAAGATGGCGAGCTCACTGGTATTGCCGGCGAATTGATTGCCTTGTACAAAACCATCATGAACAACGACCCACGTTATGAAATTGGCACCTGGGACGAATGCGAAGCCATCAAGATCTTCTACAACACCTACATCTCTGCCAAGGTCGGTATTGTGAACATGATTCAAGACTTTGCCATGAAGATTGGCAACATCAACGTTGACGTTGTTACCAACGCTCTAGCACGAAGCACCATGCGACTACAAGGTCCCAAATACATGACAGCAGGCATGGGTGATGCAGGTGCATGTCATCCACGTGATAACATTGCACTGCGTTGGTTGGCTGAACATTATGAAGTGGGCTATGACTTGTTTGATACAATCATGCATGCTCGTGAGATCCAGGCCAAAAACTTGGGCTTGTTCCTGGTTGAACAGTCTAAGAAAACAGGATTGCCTATTGTGATCCATGGTAAAGCATACAAGCCTGATGTTGAATACTGCATTGGCAGCTACTCAACCTTGGTTGGTCACTATGTTAAAGAAGCAGGCATGCCAGTTGTGTATGTTGACCCGTTGGCAGACAACATGGACGAAGTGGTCAAGGAAGTTGACGGTCCTGCTGTGTTCCTTTGGGCACACAATCGTAAAATTACTTACGAATATACTGGCGAACAAAAAGACACACAGGCCTACTGCGACATCAAGCCAGGATCAGTTATTGTTGATCCATGGCGCAAACTAGTATCTACTTCCGACTACCAAGTGGTCCACTATGGCAACACCCGCGGCGTTTAAGTATCACATTGATCGGTTCTGGGATGATGAGTTCAAAACGCTGGACTATATCCAAGAACCTTTCAACGATCCTGCTAGTGTAGCCTTATGGCTGTCACAAGGCTACACAAACAAGATTTGTGGTGACCTGTGTGACATGCGGCATACTCTGCCGTCTTGGGCCGATCAATTTATCAAAATATACACTGAACTGGGATGGAAGGACATTGGTATTGCTTTTTATCGCATGCCCACAGGCACAGTGATGCCGGTGCATAGTGATCTTTACAAACGCTATATTGAACTGTTTGATTTGCAAGGACGCGAACACACTATCAAACGTGCGCTGTTGCTGTTGGAAGACTGGAAGTCAGGACACTATCTTGAAGTTGATAACCATGCCTATACCAACTGGCGTGCAGGCGATGTAGTAGAGTGGGTGTACAGCACTCCGCACATGGCAGCAAATCTTGGTCTTGAAGACCGCTACTCATTGCAAGTTACAGGACACTTATGATATCCAGCTACGACGAATACAGTACACTGAAAAAGATTGTGGTAGGTGATGCTTCCTATGCCAACTGGCCTGTGCATGATCCTGTGTTCCGAGCTGAAGCAGAACACACACTGTGGAAAGAAACGCCCTTGCCGTTGGGTCCTGTGCCACAGCACATTATTGATGAAGCCAACCAGGACCTGCAGGGCTTGTGTGATATCCTGACTGATCACGGAGTTGAAGTGGTGCGGCCTGCCACCATGAACTTTCAAACACGCGATGGCATGTACAACTACTGCCCTCGTGATCGATTCATTGTGCATGGCAGCACTGTGATTGATCCTGCCATGATGTATCCCTGTAGAGACATGGAATATCAGTGCTATGTTGACATATTGAAATCAGCTGATCGTGTGATACACATGCCACGAGCTGCTGGAATGGTGCTGGATGCTGCCAATGTGCTGCGAGTGTCCCAGAACCAATGGTTGTTTTTGGAATCAGCGTCGGGCAATCGTGCTGCCTATGAATGGCTGTGCGCTCAAGTGCCTGAAGTCAAAATTGAACTGTGTAACTTTTATGCCGGAGTGCATATTGATTCAACCATCGTGGCCCTGAATGCCACTACCTTTGTGGTTAATGGCAGCAGAGTCAACTCGACCACATTGCCCCGAATGTTGCAGGACAAACTCATATTGTATGTGAATGAGGTAGTACCACAGGATTTTTACCAGTATCCTTATGCATCAAAATGGATTGGTCTCAACATGCTCAGTATTGATCCCCACACAGTAATTGTGGACTCTGACCAAACTGACCTAATTCGCACCTTGGAAAGCCGACTGGGCATGACTGTGATTCCGCATCGCCTGCGACACAGTCGTACCCTGGGTGGCGGATTTCACTGCACAACACTGGATTTGGTACGTGGTTGACCAATATTCAGCTTTGTTGTATAATACAAGCATGAATACACATCCTCGAATTGGCTTCTGTTGCAAATGGCTCAATGATCCGTCCGAATGCGGCGGCATGAAAGTCAATGCAAAGGACCGGGACCTTAACGGGCGTTCAACTACTATGCGTTGGCTTCGCGAACACAAAGACGAAGCCGAACAGCGCCAATGGGACATCATGAATCACAACGCCTCGGCGGCTGTGAAAATGATCGAACGTGTGGCCACACTGCCGCCCGAACGGCGTATGGTGCGATTGGGCAGTGAAATGCTACAAGGCTATACAGAACCCAGCTGGATTGACTGGTGGCAACAGGCCGATGTACAACGTCATCTAGAAAAAATCTTTGCACCTATAGGTGAAACTGCTCGCAGACTGGGAGTACGAATCAGCTTTCATCCTGGACAGTTTTGTGTACTGGCGTCTGAAGCTGACGAAATTGTGGAACGTAGCATCCTGGAATTTGAGTATCATGCAGACATGGCTCGTTGGATGGGCTATGGTGCCACTTGGCACGATCATGGCTTTAAAATTAATGTGCATTTGAGTGGCAAAGGTGGTGTCACAAAATTCCTGCGAACATTGGGTCGCCTCTCTCCCGAGGCCAGGAACTTAATTACCATCGAGAATGATGAGATGACAAATGGGATCGATTCTACTTTACTTGTGGCTGAGCATGTGGCTCTCGTACTGGACGTACACCACCATTGGATCAACAGTGGCGAATACATCACCCCTCAGGATGATCGTGTTGCAAGGGTTGTTGACTCTTGGCGTGGCGTTCGTCCTGCTCTTCACTATTCAGTTAGCCGTGAGGATATTTTGGTTGGGCATGATGGAGGAGTTCGCCCAGACCTTGCTGCCTTACTTGATGCAGGTTTTAAAAAGCAAAAGCTCCGTGCTCACAGTGACATGATGTGGAACACTGCTTGCAATGACTGGATTCTGGGCTTTAGTGATCAGTTTGATATCCAGTGTGAAGCCAAGGGCAAGAACCTTGCTAGTGAACAAGTTTACAACCAGTATGTTTCGCAACACAGTTGATTGGATCCGCAGTGATTTTGACTCTCACCCAGTTCGTTTTGTTGTTGAGTTGCTTGCTTGGGCTATCAGCATCGGTTGCAGTATTACTATGGCACTCACGGTCCCCGATCCTCCGCTTTTGGCTCTTTATCCTGCTTGGGTCCTTGGCTGCGCCATGTATGCTTGGGCTGCTTGGACTCGGCAATCTTTTGGCATGCTGGCTAACTACATCTTGCTCACTGCAATAGATACTTTGGGACTAGTCAGACTGTTGACCCAATAAAAAAGCCCCTTTCGGGGCTTTTTATTTTTGTGCAGGCTTGCGACCTCGGGGCTGTTTAGCCGCTGTAGTTGCAGTAGGTTTGGTAGTTGGTTTTGCTACTGGTTTGGCTCTGGGCTTACGAGCAGGCGGCGCAGTGGCTTCAACTCGCTGGTTGGCAGGTTTACCAACTTCGGCAGGTGTGGCTACAACAGGTGCGGCCTCCATCACTGGGGCTACCTGAACAGGTGCTTCTGTTTTGTAGGGCACAGCTTCTGGCTGTACTGCTGGCGCCTGTGCCGCAGGGCTGGGGGTTTTAAACCAATCAAAAATTGCTTTTAGCATAAAGTTCTCCTATACAGTATTTACTATCAACACAGCCAATGGATTTAAAATTAGTGAACGATCACTAAAGTGCTGAAAATATGTTGCAGTGCAACAAAGTTATCATATATAATAGTACATAGGACGCTGGATAGGCCGGGTCCTGTAGCAAACTCGCTTAAATTAGGAGAAACATATGTTTACAGCAGACGCAATCATCGACACCGTTCAAACCGGTAAAAAGACTTTTGTCAACACATTCGTCACAAACGAAACTGTCAAAGAATCAATGATCAAGTTCATTGACGCTCAAGCCGACTACACCAAGGAGGCAGCCAAAGTTGGAATGGACACATTCACCACTCTCAGCACTGAGATGGTCAAGGCCAACCAAGAAGCCATGAAATTTGACTACACCAAATTTGGTGAAGGCATCATGAAAGCTTACACAGCTACCACAGCCAAAAAGTAATACTCAAGTATTACATTTCGGAGCCCCGCAAGGGGCTTTTCTTTTGGTTGACTCGAAATTGCCAATTTGCTATAATATACACATACTCAGCAACACAGAGCCCGAAATGAACCTAACCAAATTTAGCAAGGATCGCATGAAGCTCTCGGCCAGTCGTTGGTCGGTACCTCGTGACTATTTTGATCCCTTGTACAATCACTTGGTGCATGCATATCCACCTGGCAGTTTTTGGTCAGCGGTGTTAAGCAATGACTTCATTAGAGCAATCCAATGCAGTCATCCCAGCAACACTATAGAAGCCTTGAAACACACTGTGAGCTGGATTCAGGATAGTTTTCCCGAGCAAAGCTACGGCAGTGCCTACCGAGTTCAGACCTGGCAGGATCTTACCAGCCACGAACGCAGGATCATACTAGAGTCTATGGACCTAATCTACTCAGAACAGGACGAAGTCATGATGGCGCTAAAAGGTACAAAAACCCACGAACCCATGCTGTACTGATTGACCAATAAATCCCATTTTGCTATAATTACACTATTATGAAGCCTATATCTTTTGTACTGCAACCGTTACGTCAGCGTCGACATCAAGCACTGTTTGATTCGGACCTGCCGTTTCGTGGCCGTGTGGAACAGCCCAAGACAGTGTACAAGCGCAAGCCCAAACACAAAAAACAGGAGCAAGAATGACTGAATCTAAATTAGATGGACGCTCCTCTGTTGAGGTGGAGCTGGACCGTGAAGAATGGTATCAGCTTATGATGTTGGCACATGAACGCGACATCACCTTGAATCAGTTGGTGGAAAAGATCTTGCGTGACTTTATCCGGGAGCACCACAATGGCACATTCTCTGAATCTACCGTATAAACGCAACAACCCACGTTCGGTACGCGGTGCTCGCAAGCGCGGCTGGCACGTGGTCGACGTTGACCTTCGCAAGTTGTCAGGCGAGCGTGATGTCAGTTGGATGGCATTGTGTATCTGGATTGATCGCGGTCCCTGTGGTTATTGGGTTGCCAGTCATTGGCTCCGACAGTTTGCATTTGAGTCCGGTGCAGATGCAGTGGCATTCAAATTGAAATGGGCATGACATGAAAAAGTTAATTTTTGCATTGTGTGCAATTCCTGTGCTGGCCACAGCGCAAGACACGTGCCAATTGACCAGCCGAACTGATACCCAGGCTACCACTGTGCTACGACAGGTAGTGGTACTGGAACAAACAATCACTCGAGAACAGTACGGCTGGCAAAGATGCCGTGCCCGAGTGCAAGCGCAGGCTGACAACACAGTATACACCGGAGAAGGCAGTTTTAGTTGGGCCGACGGACGCAGTATGGAAGAAAGTTGCGGAATGGCTCAACAACGGGCCAAAGATTCGATCCTGGAACAACTGGGTAGTCTGCAGATCAGCAGTCGCAAGGCCATGGTGTGCAACGACGGCGTCATAGCCGAACCCGGCACCCCCGAAGTCAAAACAAAGTTTGCTGTAGGCTATGTGGCTCCGCGCCATGAGTTTCCGGTGTACAATCATGGACGCAGAACATTCAGTCACAATCGCCATCCTGGCAGTACTTGTCTGCACTTTACAAATCAAGTGAACGCCATTGGCGGCACCATTTGCCAGACCAGCCAAAACCTTTGGGTAGTGGTTGACATCATTAACCCTTATCGTGTAAAATAACACATCTTAACTTTTTGAAAGACAATCATGCGTAAACTTTTGATCCTGCTTCCTGTTGTGGCTCTTGTGACTGCTTGCAGTTCGTCCCCCAAAGAAACCTATGACCGCAGAGCCTATGAGGCCGAGCAAAAGCGTGAACAGTATGCAGAACGGGCAGTTGACAAAGCACCAAAATGGATGACTGAGTTGCCCAAATCCAATGCCGCAGTTTATGCCAACGGTACAGCAGTCAGTGGCGACTTCTCAATGGCAGATGAAAAAGCCAAGACCATTGCGTTTGGTAAAATCTGTATGGCAGCCGGTGGTGAAGTAGACAAGAACAGCCGAATGTTTCGGGCAGATGTGGGCGAGCAAAGTGTGGAAAACAGTTCAATTGCAATTCGCTCCATGTGCCGAACTGTGGACGTAACCGGTGCTGAAGTGGTAGAGATTCGACGTCTAGCAGAAGGCAGTCGTTTCCGTAGTTATGTGCTGATAGCATTGCCCACTGGCACAGCCAATCCTATGCAACAACGCCGAGATCAAAATCGAGCACAGCGAGCAGTACAGGCACAGAGTGATGCGGCATTCCGTGAACTGGACACAAGACCAAAACGTCAGGATTAACTGCCCATAAATAAAAGCGGTGCTAAAAACACCGCTTTTTCTCTTTTATGAACATGCCATTAGACACAACTCAATCAGACCAAAATCATTCACAAGCACTTGCCGATAACGGTATGTATGTTTTTATGGGCGAAGTAGACCATGAAAGTATAAAGCCCATAATTGAATGGATTTTGCACGAAAACTTTGTGGCAAAGAAAAAGCGCAAAGAACTCTTGCTGATGATTTGTAGTGAAGGTGGGGATATGAGCGCGGCATTTGCCTTGATTGATGTGATGCGTAGTTCCAACATCTTTATAAAGACTGTGGGACTGGGTCAGATTGCCAGTGCCGGATTGTTGATCTTTTTGGCAGGATCTCCGGGACGCAGAACGCTAACACCCAACACTTCAATCATGAGTCACCAGTATGCCTGGGGCAGTGATGGAAAACATCACGAACTGTTGGCCACAATTAAAGAGTTTGAACTCACACAACGCCGCATGGTCAATCACTACACGACTTGTACAGGGCTAAGTGAAGATGAAATCAAGCAACACCTGTTGCCACCGCATGATGTTTATCTAGGTGCGGATGATGCCTTGCGTTTGGGCATCTGTGATCACATCAGCCAATTGTCCCGCTAGGCTCAGCCAGCCCAAACAGCATATAGGCCAGCGTCTGAGTTGTAGTTACTGCCGTATACTCGGTTCAATTTTGTTTTGACCGCTGCTTCCAGCTCGGTACCAGTAGCGTTGGGACGTACATCAAACGCAAAATATTTGTCGCCGCTGGGGCCAGTGCCAATATGATCACCGCCTAATTGGCCCATAATGATATCAATGTTTTTTTCTACTTTAGCAGGCGATGTTCTACCCCATCCACGTTCACTAGCATCCAATTCGGTTTCGTCCAGTGATACCCAGCCCTTCATTTCAACACCAGGAATGCTGGCCAAGCTGACCCAATTGCGTCTGCCACCAGGTGTTTGACTTGTGCCTGCCAGCAATGGACGCTTGAGAATTGTGAGCACAATGCCGTAGAGGGCTTTGGCCAGGCTCATGCCACGATAGTCTTCGTCCACAGTGATAGTGCTGACTTGTACCGCTCTCTGCAATGGGAAGTAACTGACACCCTCTACTGACAGTTTGCCAATCAGTTGTCCCGGTGCTGTAAGACCTGCTTCTTGAAATTGCCAATTTCTTACTCTGCGTTGGTAAGCCCAACTGTCTTCACGTCTACTCTTGACCGGTTTGGGAGTTGCACCTTGAGCTTTTTGTGCAAGGTAATCTGCACCTTTTGGATCCCACAACTTGATGGTAATATCGCCATAGTCGCCTTGGCTAATGCTGTAGATTAATCCACTGCCGCCAGGCAATTTACGAACTTGCTTGCCGGTAGTTTTGTCGCTGAGACTTTCTTTGCCACCGGTGTATGCGCCTGGGCTCAGTCTTTCAATTTCTTGTACAAATTCATGCGATCTCATGTTAGATCTTTGCTCTTCGTCCCAGTACTTCGGGACTCATGTTGGGTTGTGCCCCAGACTTGGCGGTTCGTGCGCCGGGACCTTTGAGTCGTGGTGTTTGTGTTACTGCATCGAGATCAGCTGTTTCTTTGTCACTGTCAAAGTTGTTTTTGCCAACTGACGCTTTTTTAGAACTGCCAACTTCGATGTTGGCTTTTTCTTTGCCCGGGCTAATCTCCACGCTGAGTTTGCCTTTCTTGGGATCAGAAGCTGACCCTTTGGTCTTGAGCTTGACCTCGCCCTTGAGTTTGGCTGGCCAAAATGCTTCAGTCACTAGCTTGCCGCCTTTGACGTTGGTGTATAATTGCACAAAGTTGTAGCCCAGACTTTCAATCAAGGCCTCACGCAAATTGGGCACAGCAGAACCCTTGTTCACAGCGTTGATAATATCGGTGGTCACAGCATACCAGGCCTTGCCACCGTCACTGTTGTCTGACTTTTCAACTTTGTCAGTGAGACGTTTGTTGAATACCGACATGATGTTTTTGGGCACGGGCTTGTTTGATTTTACTGTGGTCTCTAGTTGAGCAATCAGTTCGTCACTGAATGGCAACAGCGGTGAATATTGAACTGGCACGTTATTGGGATTGATTTCGTACATGGCATTCAGCATCTTGAACGGCTGTGCAAATGTGCTTATACCTGTGTCCTGTGCAGTGTCCAGGAACTCAGCAGCTTCAGGATACTTGTCGCGGAGGTCATTGGGTAGTTTGAGCGATGTCAAACTGGGTGGTGCACCTTTGCCTGCAGCCTTGCTGGAAATCTTGATACTGTGACCAGTTTGGTCGTTGGTAACACTAAAGCTGTCGGCCAGGGGATTGCTGACGTTCTTGGGAAAATATATGATCATGGATCCAAGATCAGTGCCAATGAAGTTGTCAAAGTCTTGTCGGTTGCCTTGTTTGAACGGCACGATTCCAGCCACTAGGCCCAGCACTCCTAAATATTCGGAAGCATATAATTCTATGGCTTTGATTTCTTGTGCAGATAATCCTGCTGGTATAGTAGGAACCACACCTTGAGTAATCTGTTTGGCCATTGCTACCACAGCTTGGCCCACTTTGCCCAATGTTTTTATTTGCGGGCTTTTGGCAATAGCATCATACATGTCCATGGCCGGAAATCCTCCAGCCGCCATGATGGACTCAATGCTGTTGCCCATGTCTTTGACATCAGTGTCTTCAGACCCAAAAACATCCGAACCTTTGATTTTGATTCCTTCTGCTTCTTTACTGCCAAATTCTACTGTTTTTAATAATTCATTATTTTTTATAGTGTCCCCATCGGTGGTGGTCAGTACAATAGGTTTTGTCATGCCCTGCGATAACCAGCTTCTGACATTGGGTGCTTCAGCAGGGTTAATGGTCACTTCGCCACCGCCTGCTTTTTCAAGTGCAGTAAACGGGCTTGAGTTGATGACTTTCCAGAGAAACAGCTCTTGTCTGGTCATCAATTGCCCTGTTGTGGGATTTTTGACCGCGGACATCTTTTTTGCAGGTATTTCAGCAGCGGCCAAAGCAGCTTCAACTAGTACGTTATCAAGTAAATTGAGTAGGTCTCTCATTGTGTTTTCCAGAAAATTATAGTATACTTATCAAAGTGCATTACTTAACACAGGAGAATTTATGCCCAGTTTGATCCCCATGGTTGTTGAACAAACCTCAAAAGGCGAACGCAGTTATGACATCTACAGTCGCTTGCTCAAAGACCGTATCATCATGTTGGACACAGATGTCAACGAACACACAGCCAGCTTGATTGTGAGTCAAATGCTGTACCTCGAAAGTGAAGACTCTGACAAGGATATTTCGCTATATATAAACAGTCCAGGCGGACTTGTTACTGCTGGACTTGCAATCTACGACACCATGCAGTTTATCAAACCCGATGTTCATACCATTGTTATTGGCCAAGCTGCCAGCATGGGCAGTTTTTTGGCACAGGCAGGCGCACCTGGCAAACGTTTTGTGTTGCCCGAAAGCCGTACCATGATTCACCGCGTTAGTTCAGGTACCCCCAGCACACGCGGATCAATCCATGTGCAAGAACTTGAGTTTGAAGATGCTCGTAGAACCTTTGAAGAGAGCAAGCGTATCAATCAGCGTCTTACTGAGCTGTATGTACGACACAACACCGCAGGCAAGACCTATGATGAACTGTTTGAATCCATGAAGTTTGACACGTTCCTTAGTGCTGAACAAGCAGTTGAGTTTGGCCTAGCTGACAAAGTGGTTCAAAAGAGAACATAATGTTTTTTAATATTGCACATTCCCCATTGGAAAACTACCCCTGTCATTGGCACATGGGCAGTTTTGTTGTCAGCACAGATCAAGGCTGGCAACGCACCACAGTGGGCACAGCAGAGATACTGTACAAAGGTTATGCTGATGCAGCCACATTGGATCAGTTGAAGGAACAAATTTTGTTTCAAACTGATCCAATGCTGACTGGAAATTTCTGTGCATTGGTGTTGGTAGACGACACTATTGAAATACAAACAGACCGTTATAGAAGTTTTCCTATCTACGTGGGCAATGGTGTCAACAATCTAGTGCCCACAGCTCGCACCGCCTGGACAGACAGCTTGATTTCAGTACACGCTGACTTATCAGTTACAGAAAAAAAGTTTGATGTTATAGGAACTGTTGACACTGACCCTTTGCCCCGGGATCAAGTGGTAGATCAAATCATTAAAATCCTTGATTCAAAAACTCAAAGCTTTGTGGCCAACAACACGTTGCCTGTCAAAGTATTCTTGAGTGGCGGTGTTGACTCGTTGTTGGTGTATAGTTTTCTAAAAAAATACACTGATCAATTTGAATTGGTGCTGGGTACTCATGTTGACTGGGATTATTTTTGGATAAAAAACTCCACTGATATTACCAGGAACTGGGGTTACACACAGATACATCACTGGACACACGACTGTGTGTTGACGTCGGGTGCGCCAGGTGACGAGTTCATGTTGCGCAGTCCTGTCACAGCAGACCTGTTTCTAAAGCATCAAGGGATCAAAATTGCTGATCTGTTGAAACACAGTCAGTGGCAAAACTGTTTGCACCATTCCTACTTCATGCGAGAAAAGCATCAACAGATTTTTGCCACACAGCCAGTACCAAGTGGTACCAAACAGCAACTGCATTGGGATCTGTGCAATGTTGTTGCCAACGACTGGCAACATTGGCACCTGGGACGCACCAGGACCTGGACTCCGCTACGAGATTTAGAGTTGTTCAAATTGATGCTACGATTGCCGCAACATGATGCAGTGAGTCAAATAATGAACAGTGAGATCAGCATTGATATCATTGAGCGCAACAGTCCGGGACTGAGTCAAATGCTATCGTCACAGAAAAACATGCACAACCCCCTGGCCAACTTAGCTGGCTTGGTAGGTCAATAATTTGTTCAAAGTACTGCAATAGTCCCCGGCAGCAATGCCTTTTACCTGATCCATAGACTGAACAAAGTTGCGCCATTGTTGGTGGCCAGCAGTATTCCACGACTGAGTTTGCAATTTTGAAGCAATGCTGGTCAGTGCATTTATTGCATTGTGTTGTTGCCCAGATTCAATGTTGGCATTTTTTACCAAGTCAACAGCTCTGTGCAAGTTGTCAACAATTTCACTTCTTAGTTCTGTAGGCACAGTACTTTCCAGTAGGTACTCGCTGGACGGAGCTCCAAATGATACTACTTCGGGCCATTCCGGAGTGAGTAGTTCCATCAGCGATTCAAGATGGTGATAGTTGTACACTGAGGTGGTAATGTTTACTCGAGTGTTGACCATGGTTTTGGCACGTTGATAATTGCTCCATACATCTGACCATACTGTGCCCATTCTAACATATTCAGCGGCACGGCCCACAGCATCTATACTAAACACCAGAGTTAGTTGACCTTGGTAGTTGTTTAGAAAATCCCAGTCTATCATGGATCCGTTGGTAAACATGGTTAGATTGGCAGACAAATTTTGTTGAGCCCAACTTAAAAACTCTCTACATGCTTTGTCGTAAAACGGTTCGCCTCCTAACAAAACTACGTCGCGAATTCGGTGTCGGATAGGCAGCAAAAATTCAAAGTCAGTGATACGGTTGGAGTTCACACTCTTGATATCAATCAAGCCAGCTTGACTGTGGTATTGAGCAACTCTTGAACTGGCGGCAGGCCAGCATGTTTGACAAGCAAAATTACAAGTATTGCCCGGGCGTATTTCCAAAGTAATGTCATTGGCACCATAGTGTGCATACGCAGAATTTCCGTTGGCTCTCATGCTGTCTGAGCGACCGTGATGTTCAACACGAGCACAATCACCACAAGCAGTGGGCCAGTGGTCTTGAGCTAGACTTTGTTGTATGTTGATCACTGATTGGCTGGTATGCCAGTCAGCCAGATCGGTAGTTGATAGTTGATTTTGTTGCTGCCAGGCGCTGTCTATTTTCCAAACGCAACAGGGTTTGACCACATGATCGTAACTGATTGCAAGGCCGTTGTGTATAAATTTGCAGTCCATACACTAGTTAGCGACACTGCTAATGGGACTGATTATATTTAATAGTCCCAGCGGGCGTTGGAAATTCTGCTGTGGGCTCTGGCTTCGCCTATGGCCCGTAAAAAGTTCCAAATTGCTGTAAAAAATTGTTTCATACAAAGTTCCTTTCGTTGTTTTTATCGTACTGGCGTATCCAGTGTTCTAACTCAGCCGTGCTTTGAATACTTTTGCTATTCAGATAGCGATCCAAATGTGATTGGTAATCTTGTTTGGGGAACATTTCGGCCAGACGTTCCAGTAGTTTTGCTATGGTTGCGGTCATATTAGTTTTCCTTCTCAGTATTTACCATGAGTCTCATGGTTTCTACTAATAAAGTATTACTTTTTGCCCAGAACTTTTTGGTTGACTAAAATTAGCCAATTTGCTATAATATACACATAGACAGCAACAAACAGGAGTTCAAAATGGCATACGTTTCCCAGGACATGAAGGCAAAATTGGCACCTACTATCAAGGCAATCTGCAAAAAGTACGGCATCAAAGCCAGTATTGCAGTGCGCCATCACAGCACCTTGGTGCTGAACATACGCCAAGGCAGCATTGACTTCATTGAAAACTACATTGAAACAGATGCTGCCAAGCACTACGGCAACAAGATGTCTGAGGACCAAGTTGCTTATGTCCGCAAGAATCGTAGTCTGGATGTGAACACTTATTGGGCTCATGAACACTACAGCGGCAAGGCCAATCTGTTCCTGATGGAAATGATTGCGGCCATGAAAGGTCCAGACTTCTTTGACCATTCAGATGCCCAAACTGATTACTTCCATCGCTCACACTATATCGACATCAACATTGGCACATGGGACAAACCCTACGCCTTGGAGAAATAAAATGAAACTGTACAACATTACTTGGACTCAAAAATATTCAACCTGGCCTGTGGAAGATCTTGCCGCGGCCCG
>Ga0181346_1000802_pt1 | contig 13933 bp, 3 predicted proteins | sample Su13VDMM15DN_FD_130100 | JGI IMG/M metagenome (GOLD analysis project Ga0181346, IMG submission 130100) | Freshwater viral communities from Lake Michigan, USA - Su13.VD.MM15.D.N | ecosystem: Environmental > Aquatic > Freshwater > Lake | place: USA: Michigan | collected 2013-07-15 | reverse complement strand
TACTGCTGACGGACAAATTGCTCATGGGATTTACAAGTTAAATTTTAACAATGACCCTGAGCTATCTATGATGTTTGCATGGACAAACAGTTATAACAAACAAGTGAGATTTAAATGTGGTGTGGGTGGCTATATCAACCTAACAGGTACTACTATGGTATGTGGGGATATGGGAAGCTGGGCCAGAAAACATACTGGTACTGCGGATGAAGAGACAGTTAAAACCATACAAGATCAAATAGCTAATGCTCACATGTATTATAATCAGCTATGTTCTGACAAAGAATCTATGAAGGGTATTACTCTGAACAAGAGAAAACAAGCTCAGCTACTAGGTATCCTATTTGCGGAGTATCAGATTCTTACTACAGAGCAAGCTAGTATTGTAAGACAACAAATGGATAGACCAAGTCATGTTTATGCAGATAGCAATAGCTTATGGGCATTTTATAATTATGTGACTATTGCATTACAGCATTCACATCCTAAGACTTGGATGGAAGATCAACGTGTCTTACATTATTTTATTTCAAGTGTTAATAATTTCCAACAGTGCAGCGCACCTGCACAGATAGTTGCACCTGCTCCTGTAGTTGTTGAAGCTGAGACAGTTTTTGTTGATCCTAATCAAACTAATTTATTAGATCAAATTGCTGCAGCTGAAGCAGATCTAGAAGCAGATCTAATGGATGAAGATCTTAGATACAAACATGCAGAAGAAGCTGAAGAAGTATCAATTCTTTATACTGACCCTGCTGGCAATATTTTTGAAGCAATAGATTTTCACAATGCAGTTGTTAATAACTACAATGAAGATCCAGAAGATGAAGAAGATCTAAATGATTGGATGAATTTGCCACTAGAATCAGATGAAGATGATGCACCTACTTATGCTCCAGATGAAAATCAAGAGTATACAGGTGACAATGCTTCTTTTATGAGTCTAGAGGTTTCTCCTGAAGAAATAAATCAAGCAGAATTAGATCTAATACATGCTGAAGAAGCAAAAGAGTATCAGGAAGATGCAGTACGTGCTGCTAACTTTGATGACTTAATATTTAATATTAAAGATGAAGATGATGATGACTCATCAGACTTCTTTTAAGAACTTCAATTCCCAATTTTGAAGTATGAGAGGGGGGATGGCGCAAGCTGTCCCCTTTTTTTTTAATTTTACAACATGAAAGAACAATTAAAAGCAGTGGCAGAGTTCCACAAAGCATTCAAACAGAAAGATGGTAAGTGGCCACAACCACTTGAGCAGAGTGAATATGTGTTAAGACATGCTCTAATGAAAGAAGAGAATGATGAATATCTAGATGCTTGTGAGAAGAACTCTCTTGTAGAAATAGGTGATGCTCTTGGGGATCAGTTATATATCTTATGCGGTACTATTCTAAAACATGGTATGCAAGATGTAATAATAGATGTATTTAATGAGATACAAGCTAGTAACATGAGTAAGTTAGGTGATGATGGACAACCTATTCTTAGAGAAGATGGAAAAATACTTAAGGGTCCCGAGTATTTTAAACCAAACCTTAGTAAATTTATAAACCAATCATATGAAAAAAAAGAAAATGAAAATTGAATTCAACGGTCAAGAGCTATATATTAGCTTTGTTTCAGAAGATAGTAACTATGTTCTTGTGAGCAAAGACAAAGAAGGTACACTTGGTAAGTTTAAACTTGATACAAGTGAACTTGTAGGAGTTGATATAAGTAAACTTAAAAAAGTTAAAAAGGGGAAGAGATAATCTTCCCCTTATTTTTTTACTTTAAATTTTCAAACATTTGGTATTTCTTAATAGCCCAAATAGCACCTTCATCAAAGTTTTCTTGACCTTCAATACCAAGATCTATTACATTTTTACCTTTAAGACCATACATTGAACCAAGGTGATTCCAAAGCTTGTATTGTCCTTGTCTTTGCCACTTATATGGTCCAACATCTTGGCTATATCTTGCTTCTCCTTCATTACCCGCTCCAATATTATAAAGATCTTGACCTATCTTAGTGTACAATACAACTGTATTATCTAATGCTATTGTTGTTGTTTTAAAATATTTTGTTCCTTGTGCAGGAATGTCTGTAGGGATAAATGATTGATTTTCCATTTTAGTCATTATCAAAAGATAAAGTAAATGATTCTCAAGTTGACCTTCTATTGTTGTACCCCTTGCTTTTAATTTTTTCCATTTATCTTCATCATCTGGATCATATCCAAAATACCATGCCCCAATAATCTGTGATAATAAGAAATACCCAATATTTTCAATAATTACTTTTTTGGCTGCAGCTTTTTCATCCTCAGTCATTATTGCAACATCTTTACCTACTGATCTAATGAGTCTTAATGCATTTTGCATAGTATTCATGTAATAACCTTTATCTAAAGTATTAGTGTCCCAGTTATATACATACCCACCTAGATTACCTTTATCAGTATCTATTTGGTATTTATCAAGAAACATTCCTGTAGCAAATCTTTTATAAAAAGTAAATGCGCGGTACCCTAAATATTTTTCAGCTTGTGGTGTATCAAATACATCCATTAAACCTGTTGTCTTTTTCTGTGCAGATTGTAATAAGAATTTCATATTTAAAAATCCTTCCATGTTACCTACAGTGATTTTATCTCCAGGTTCAAGTTTTGATATATCAGTTATACCACTTCTTTTTTTAACTTGTTCAGCTGTTATATTGTATCTTTTAGCAATGCTTTCAAAAGTATCTCCTCTCTTATACTCATGCTCTACTTTTTTATAGTCATACATTGGATCAATACCATCTTTTAATTTTAAAATTCCTCTATCATCTGTTTCCCATGCATCAGCATAAGCTATATCTTCAGAAGAACCCGCTTGTGGAATGTATTTGTTATACATCATACCCCAGAACATCTCTAGAGCAGCCTCAAGTTCCATTGTTCTTCTAAAGTCATAAGCATATGTTAAATCTGCTAAGTCTTTTAGTTTTGATCTTGATGATGATTTACCAAAGTTTTTACCAAACATTGCTGTAGGATCCATCCTTTCTACTAACTGTATGTCAGCTGATTTAATTCCTTGCTCATAAACATCTTTAAATACCCAGAACATTGCAGATTGTTTAGCTTTCGCATACCCCTTTGCTAATGACATTGGTGTAACATTTTTACCACCTGCTGCATATATAGCATTTTGATAAAGCATCCCCCAACGGTTTTTAATAGCTGACTGTGGATCAAATGCAATAAATGCTCTTGAAGATCTTCTAAATAATCCTTGAATAATTTTAGTTAACCATGCATTTTCTTCATCAAATGTTCCAGTAGTTTTACCATAAAAGATTTTTTTAACTTGATGTTTTACTGCACCTAATCTTCTATTATCATCTTTAGATAAGAACTTCTTTTTACGTGTTCTTTGAAATTCTTGTTGATCAATATTTGTTAAATCTTTAATACCATTTTGAGAAAGGACACTTTCCAAAGCTTTAGCAATTGGTTCATTTTCCAATAATACTTTTTGTTCTTCTAAGGATAAAAGATAATCATACATCCCCCGTAATACATCTTTAGAAACACGTTTTTGATCTAAATTGTATAAGCCTCTAATTCTAACTTTATTAACTGGTCTTCCATCTAAGTCTGTTGGAACCAAATTAAAATTAACATCATGATTAAATCCAAACTCTGCATCATCTACATCTTTACCAAACCATGTTTTCCATAAACCTTTAAATCCACCAACTCTATCTATCAAATTTTCTTTAGCTTCTCCAGACGCAACATATTCTAAATTACCTCTTTTTCTAAATCTTGGCATTTCTAAGTATAATCTACTTGAAACAGGTTTATTTTTTTGAATTTGAATCATAGATTCAGTTATAGCATTTAATAAATCAAATTCTGGCCCACCAGCATTTTTCATTTCTATATATTCTTCATTTTGATATTTTTGATCAAATGCAGAATTAGAATCTCCAATGTTATATTCTCTAGGTAAGTAGTTACCTTTATTATCTACAATAGTACCTGTATAATTGTCCCAACTTTCACCTCTTGGAATTGTTAAAAATTCACTTTTTATTCTACTCTTAGTATATTTACCAGCTGGTCTTCCTATAATTTTTCTTTCTGTCTTAGTTAAAGGGTCAATGATTTCTGTTACAACATAATGATCAGGATTGTTTGGAATCTTCATTGTCCAGGCTGCAATTCTAAAATTTCTAATTACATCCCTATTTAAGTTTATATCAAATACTTCTTTTTGATAATGATTTCTACCATACCATTTTGCAAACTCTGGATTCTCTAAAGCTTTAACTAAATTTTCTCCATTAATCCAACTATCTGCATTATCTAAATTCATTTCAGGAAGCTCCATATCTCTTATGGCATAATTAAATGCTTCAAGATAATAGTCTGTTGGTATTTTACTTTCAAGTTCTCTTAATTCTGCAAATCTTGTTTTAAGTGCTGATAATTCTGCAGGAGTTAATCCCATCTCATTTTTAATAGAAAGGATTTCTGCGTAATCTTTTCTTTCTTCTGGAGTTAATTTAGTTCCAGCAGCAGCTTTTGTAATATATGAATCATATCTAGATGTTTGATCTTTGGTCAATCCAGTTTTTCTATCAAACTGTTCTTCCAATCTTACTATTTCATCTTCTATTTTCTTTAAAAGATTAATTTGTTCAGGAGAAAGGTTTAATCCATTAGGTTGCCCGTTAGCATCTGATGTAGAAGTAGATAAATTAAATCTAGTTTTATAAAGTTCAGCTAAGTCTAATGCTATTTGAGATTTTTTATCAGCAACCTTTGCAGTTATTTTTCTAATCTCCTCTAATATTCTTTTTCTTTCAGCATAAAACTTAGATGTATACGCTGTTTTAAAATTAGACCTTAAGAATTTATTAATCTGCTTTTGATATTCATTTTTAGTTTCCCCTTCTTTAGGTTCAGCTTCTGGGTCTATACCTTTAGCTATTAATCTATTATGGAAATTATCTAGATCTTTTTGTACTCTATCACTATCTGCTTCATAGTCATACATGTTTCTAGATAACTCTCTGTGTTTTTTTCTTAGTAAAACTCTTTGAAGTTCTTCACCTTCTTTTGGCTCACCTTGTAAATTATATATATCAAATAATCTGTTGTACTCTAATCTTGCTTGTTCTTCTGAATCATTAAAGTCATATAAGTCTTCTAAGTCTAAAAAGTTTACATTCTTTAATGTATTCATTTTAGATAAAGCATTTTGCCTTTCTACATATGAATCAAAAGCAATTTTAGGAGAAATTGTTATTTCTTGTCCTGTAAAAGGATCTGTTACTACAGCTCCTGTATTCCAAATTTTTTGAATGTCATAGAATTCTTTTGTATATCTTCTATGCATATACTTTTCTTCAAAGTCTTGAATAGCTTGATAAGCATCTTTCATAGCCTGCTTATCATTTTTAGCCCTAGCTTCTTGAAAATTATTTTGAAGTTTAGCTAAATCATATCTATAGTTTTTAAACTTATTCTTAAATGTCCAAACTTCTTTTTCTTGAAAGTCTCCATTGTTATCCACATAACCAACCTTATCTAAGAACAATAGCATGTCACCAAGCTGATTTGTTTTATATGGCTGATAACCAACAGCATTTAATAATGGTAGTAACTTATATGTTATTTCATCTGCTTGATCTTGTGCAGCTTGTTGAGCTTCAAATATTTTAGTCTTTACAAATCTTGTAAATGAACCAGCAATTGGATCATCCATGTTTGCATACGGAGTAATAAATGCTGTATAGAATGATAAATCTCCTCTCTCCCCTCTTAAGTATTCTTCAATTTGTTTTTTACCTAAGCGTTTAAACATATATTCATTTACTGCTTTAACAACTAACTTAGCTCTTCTAGGAGTTATATCAGTTAACTTAAGTTCTTTCAATGTATAATTCTCTCTGTCTTCAGTATTAATTACATTTTCTATAAAGTTATTTACATCTTCTTCAGAGTAACCTTCTGCTTTTAAAATTATACCAACTCTCTCCTTTAAGTTTTTTTCAATAGAACCTTGCATTAACTCTGTTTCATCTGCAAAGAAATCAGAAATAAACTTAAATTCTATTTCTGCTATTTTTTTATTAGCATTTTCAACTGAGTTTTGTATTGAGTTAAGAGTCTTATAAAACAAAGTTTCCTTATCAAGAGGTAAATCTTTTAACTTATCAAGTAGAACCTGTTGATTTTGTAAAGATGTTTTATAATAAATAACTCTTGAAATATTTTCATTAGTTTGACTTTCTACTTTTGTCAAGTCATCAAGAATTTTTTCAATGCTTTCAACAAATGTTTCTATTTCATTTAATGAGTTTGTAAGTGCCAATGCTCTAAGTCTTGTTTCAGATTCTATATCTTCTACAGCTCTAATAACATTTTCTGGATCTATATCTTCTGCTTTTACATTTACTGTTTGATACTTAGAAAGTTCTTCACGGATGTAATTTAAAATTTTTGTCCCACCACTTTTAACTAATAGATCTTTTACTTTAAATGGAACTTGCTTCAAACTATTAAGTTGACGCATGTTATTATCATAGATTCTATTAATCTCTTCTTGTAATCTTTCAACTGGAATACCTTTAAGCTCATTAATCCTTCTGGCTACTTCACTTTCTAGTTTTTTAAACTCAGGATTATTAATGTCTAAAATATCAAAAGATTCAATCTGAAACTCCTCATTAGCAAGCATATTAGCTAATTGATCTAAAGTAGTACTTTGACTTAGTTTATTTAAATTAATCTTTGCTGCTACCTTTGGACTAAATGCTTTTCTAATAACTTTCTTAATAGCAAACATTAGTTTATCTAAGAACTTTTTAAAAGCTGAAGATGGAGCTGTCCCCTTTCTTTCAATAGAGGTAACTAATGCTTCCCTCATAAATGCTTTTGATCCTTTCTGAAGGTTAGGATATAGTCTTTCAATATATGCTATAACATTCATACCTTCTGGAGTCATACTTAATTCAGCATATAGATTATTAAATAGCTCAGGGTTTTCTTGTTCAATACCTTTTATTAAAGGATGTGCAAATTCATGTAGTACATTATCTACTGATAGATTACCTTCTACAAAATATACTTTATTGCCAAAGAAGAATGCTGGTTCTCCATCATATTCTGTTGCAGTATTTTTTAATAATATTTCTGCAGCTTCAGGAGTTACTAACTCCCATTCTACATTCATGGCATCTGATAATTTATCAGCAAGCGTAGTAGCAATTTCTATTGCTCTTTCACTTTCAGCATTATATGTATCTGCAGAAGCTTCTTCAGCTGTCATTCTTGTTACAATAGCAGCTTGTCTTCTAAACTCTGCTTCTGTAATGTTTGGATCTACACCTAATGTTTCTTCAGAGTTTCTTCCAAATAAATAATCATCTGTATAATCTACACCTGCTCTTTTAGCATCTTCCTCTTGTATCTTTCTAGCCTCCTCTTCATATAATTCTTGTTCAGGAGTTTTCTCTTTAAACTCTGGTTTTATATAAGCCCCTGTCTTAATTATATTTTCTAAATCTGACACAGGTTTATTTGATTGAGTAGCATCTACAATTCTAGACTGTGCTCTTTCTATTTTACCTTCAATGTCTAAGTTACCTTTAACTTTTCTAAGACCCCAAGTATTTAAATCTGCTTGACCAATTTGTTCTAGATTGTATAGCATGTATACTGTCGAAATATTATTGGCTTTATTATAGTTATTTTTTGTAGAGACAGCTTTCATCAAACTAATTTTTTGACTGTAGCCTATCTCTTTAGGGAAACTTTTACCAATTTCTTCTTTAACTTTAGAAATTGGAACTAAACCTAATGCTTCTTTAACATTTTTATTTTTAATGAAATCATTATAGCTAGGTGTTTCACTATTAAAAAATTCCTGAATAAGATTAGAGACTTTTGTTTCTCCAAAATCTTTTACCATTTTTTGTACATCAGGATCACCAAAGTTTAAACAGAATGACATAATCTTTATCTTTTACATTTCATATAATAATCTAGAGCATCCATTATATCTAGATCTGGATTTTTAACTTCTTCATTTGCAAACCAATCTTTAAACTCTTTTGAATTTAATACAATGGTTTTATTTTGATTTTCCAAAGTTAAATTATTTTCTTCTTCTTCTTGACTAAATAAATCTAATTGTTCTCCAGCTGGTTTAGCTTCTTCTAAAGTAGCTTGTCCTTTTTTATTAATAATGTTATCAACTTTTTCTATAATAGATTTTTCTTCATCATTAATATTATTATAAAACTGACTTTCTATATCTTTGGTAACATTTCTGCCCTTTAATTTTAAAATAGAAACAGCAATTTTTTTGAGAGCGAATGACGCAAAAACATTTATATACCTACTTGCTAAATCATTTTCTTTTAATAGTTTAAGAGTAATATATTTATCAATTACCATTTGCTCAATTGGATCAATATCTCTTTGATCTTCTAAAGTAAGGGTAGTATCTGTTTTACCACTAATAAAATCTTCTACTGAATTTGAAAGGTCATTACTTTCACCTAGCTTTCCAATTTGTGATCTTATGATATTTAAATCTAATATATAATTCTTTGCTACAACTTCAGTTAAACCACCATTTTTAATCTTATTAACAATACGATTATAAACATCACTTATTTCTTGAGGTGTAAGTAACTCATATGTGTCAATTTTTTCTGGACCTATTCCCACTTTACCGTATATAAATGAAGGATAGCCTTTATCAATGTTATCAATTTCTTCTTCATAAGTTTTTCTAGATAAGAAAACGTTATAAATACCAAATTCTTTTAACTTCTGAAGATTATTTAAAATCCTTACATCAACAACAGGAACTGCAGTTGTGGTTTCAGTAGGTTTTTGAGTACCTCTAAGCTCTTCTCTAACTTCCATAAGTAATTTCGGAAACTCTTTACCCCATTTAGTTTTATCTTGAGTATGTGTAAGAGTAGCATTACCTGTAGCAAGTAATTTAGCAAGGGCATCTGGATTTTGTTCAAAAGACTCCTTTAAAATGTTTTTCATTATTGCAGAAGAATTTGCATCCCAAGCTTTTGTATCTAGTCCTTGAATTTGTCTTCCAATTTTTTTAGCTTCAGCTCCAGTTGCTTCTGCTAATGCGTTTATAAATGGTAGTCTTTCTGCTAATGTCATTGCTGTATATCTGAGTTTAGCTGCTTGAAAAGCTCCTTCAACAGTTTTATAAGTAGTAACTATAACGCCTCCTTTAAAAGGTCTTATAGCAAAATTACTTAACTCAGCATTTTCTCCTGTTCCAGCATAGATATTGATTTTAATATCAGATCCTGGTAAATTAGTACTAGGTTGAGTAGTAGGTGCAGTAGCTTTTCTCCAAGTACCGATAAGTTGACCATCAATTTTTATCTCAGAATAATTATATCCTTTAGCTTCAAGATTTTGATATAATCTTTTTTCACCAGTATTGTAATTACTTGAATCTATGTAAGCTTTATTATCTGTAAGAATAGTAGCTCCAGCTTCTATGGCTTTAATTGCTTCTCTGATAGTTTTATCTTGTTCTCTTTTAACAATGGCTGCATCACCTCTTAGTCCAGGAACAGATACAAAGATTACATCTGTACCACTATATTTACCAGTATTTGCTAAAGTACCAGCTTGTTCTCTATAGATCTGTGTAGTACTACGTTTACCATCTTTACCAACTATACCTTCTCCAAAACCAATAAACTGTGTAGCTATGCTTGCTTTTGTTATAGCTTTAGCATCTTTAACTCCTGCTTGAGGAATAACTGTAAATCTATCTTTCTTTTCAAATGTTGGAGTAGTAGATACAAATGCAGCTGATACAAAGTTTTTAAACATTCTATTTCTAGGATTAATACTTATATTAAATACTCTATCCATGTATCTTTGCTTGTCTTCAAAGTTTTGGTTGTTAAAGTCTACTGCTGCATTATTCATAATTGCAACATAGTCTTCAAATGGTAAAATTTCATTAAAACCAAATCTACTATATCCTACCCCATTCTGATATATAGCCACAAGTGGTAGTACACTAAACATGTCACTGATATACTTATTCTGTATTGGATCAGCTACTTTAGATACATTAGGATCAGCTAGATCTTTAATGTTTTGATAGTATTGTTCTGCTACATTTCCTTTACTTAATAATCTAGAGTTATTTAAAGTAAGGATTTTCTGACCATCTTTAACTTCCGGAATAGATAGTTGTGACAATAAACTATATTTATCTTTCAGCTCAGGATGTTGATTTATAATATCAAAAAGATCTTCTGCAAATGAGTATCCTGTATTTTGGAAAAACACATCTTTTGTAAAGTATTTAGCTAAAATATCTGAAGGAATGTTTAACAAATCTTTTTCAGATTGTACATACCCCACCATATAATTTTGGAACACAGAATTAACCATGTTATTTTTTATATCAGATATGAATGTTTCAGTATCACCAAATCTTTTTACTATTTGAAAACTATTAGTCTTTATGAGATTTATAATAATATCACTCATATCTTTTGAGTTTCTCAATGGAAACACCGGCTGTACTAAATCCTGAACAATTTGATTATCAAAGAATGTGGATAAGATAGATTCTTTTCTTAAAGCTTTTACTACTTTACCTTCTACTCTTGAGTCATTTTCAATTTCATCAAGAAGTACATTTCTATTAATTACTTGCTGTAAAGTTTTAGATATTGCAGTATCCGGATTAGATAATCTCATTAACTCTTGGTATCCTGAGAACTGTTTTTCTAACTCTAATACATGTAATAAAATAGCAATTTGATGCTCTTTTCTTATTGGATTTTTTGGATCTTCTGATAATATTGAGTCTAATAATTTAATATCAAAAACTCCTTCTTTATTTAAAATATTTCCTTTTTTAATAAAAGCATCTAAAGTTTTTTGTTCAGCACCACTTCTTATAAATCTCATGGGCTTATCAACTCCAAATCTTGATAATACCCTAGCAGCGGCAACCTCTTTGTCTGGTATTTTTATAGTTACTGTTTGACCAGTAAACATATTAAAAAATGTTTCTTCTCTTGGTATACCACTATCATCAGCAATAAGATCTGAGTAAGAACTTTTTAAAAGTCTTTGTTCTTTTGCATACTCCCTTACTAATGGTTGTGACAAAAACTTAATTGCATGTTCTCTTGGAACTCCTGACTTAAGTAACATAGCCATTAACCCAATCATTTCTTCATTACCTTGGATAAAGAAGATCCATGCATCTTTTTCAACGTCTACAGAACCATTTATTAATTGTGAATATAGTTCTGATATTAAATCTCCGTCTACTGTAGTAATATCTGAAAGTGATATTCTACCATCTTTAGTTTTATTAACAGGTAATAATATTCTAGATTGTCTTCCTTTTTGTTTTTTATAGGTGTATGTTTTAGGCATTGCTGCACCTAAAGTATTTAGTACCGGGTGTAAAGCATTGTAGATAGCTACAATACCTAATACTTTCTTACCAATCATGTTTGCTTCATGCTTGTGTAAGTTATATAATGGTTCTAATACTCTAGTAGGGCTAATAGCTTTTTTACCTTTTGTGTTTAGTCTTCTATCTTCACCATGATAGTTTTTAAATCTATCATAGTCTGTTACCTTGTCTTCTAATTTATCTGCTAATTCATCTTTTAAAAGATATGTAGCATTTGGTCTAACAAGAGATGCATAGTTCTCTGGTAAACTAAGAATATTAGATAGGCTAGTAATTAGTTTATTCTCTAAAGCTGCCTTTTGAGTGCTTAACAACCTAGCATTCATTTGTTTTCCTTCTTCTGTATCTTTATTTTGATTAATAAGATTTTGAAGTCTGTCATTAGATATTAATGATTCTATAAACTTTCCAGATTTATCCAATGATGGCATAAATGTAGTAAGTTTATCAACGTCAAAGTCAGCTCCTGACTTAGCAACTATTTCTGATGGTGGTATAATAATTGGACCAGCAGTCTCATCTAAGAACTCATATACTTCCATATATTCCATAGAGTTAAGACCTTGCACAGGAATCCTAACAGCAATCATAGTAATTGCTTTTCTATTAGCTCCATCATTTGCATTTAACCATTCATCATCTTTGATAGCCTGGTTTAGTCTTTCTCTTGTACCAATTTTTTCCCCTTTGTAATCTAAGTTTAAAAGATTAACAAAGTCTCCCTGAAGAGCAATGGCAACTTTCATTGCTGATGTCCTATCCTTATCATAGTTATAGAAAGGTAAGTTATTGGTTCCCATGAACTTTCTTACTTGGTCTATATCAGCTTTATCAAATTGAATTTGGTTATCCCAAATACCATTAGTCATTGCACTAGATACCTGTACTAATGCTTCACCTTTGATTTTTTGTCTTACTAATCTTTTTTCAATTAATGAAACAATAATTTTTTCAATCTCATCTGCTCTTAAGTGAAAAGATAAATCTGTTTTCAAAGAGTTATCTGGATTCATATTGATAAACTCAATATGGTGTTCTGGGATATTCTTTCTGCCCAACTCTCTTTGTACAAGCTCTAAAAAGTTTTTAAAGTTTCCAATGTATTTACCATCTTCAAACTTATAACCTATCTCATTAAGTAGTTCCATTTTTAAGAACTCACCATATGCATCTACTGCATCCTCATAGTCTTTAACTAAAACTTGGTTCTTAACTGTAAGCTCACCATTTCTATATAAGTTAGATAGGATAAGTTTTCTTAACTGAGTAGCAAATACTGTTTTGTTTTTATAAGATACAGGAACTTTAGTAACATCTTTAAGATACTCAAGGTATACTGTGTTTGGAGTAAATTTAATATCTGTCTTTAATGATTTTTGTTCATCATCATTATAGATTTTATCAGCTACCGCTTTTCCTTTTTCATTAACCTCAGATGTAACACTACCAACTTTAGAACCAGTCTGGAAAGTAACATACTGAATGTTTTCCTTGATCATTTGCTTATGTAAAGATTCTAAATCAGAATTCTTTATCATTGATGGAATAAGAGGAGCTAAGGCAAACTTATGCATTGCCATTACTGGTAGTGATGTATTAGCTAAGTGTCCAAAGTTTTGCACTTTATATACCGGGAATGCTTCAATAATATCAGAATACTTAACAGGTTCTTTTCTTATTACCTTTACATATAATTGTTCTTGTAAATCACTCCACTGGTTAGATGCAATTTTAAGATTTCTATAAGCATCAAATGTAATCCATCCTTGACCATCTCCTTCCTCCATTTTTCCATAAGGCTTAAGATCCTGAGCCACACGCATTTCTACTTCCTCAGATAGTTTATCAGCTGGAACTTTTCCTTTAAGTCTCTCTGTATAATCTTTTCTTAATTCTCTTTCAATTATAGGAGAATAAACAGATTCTCTCTCAATATCTTGAATAATGGCAGAATTAAATTTACCTGTGTAAGCAAGAGTTTCTAATCCTTCTGCTTGTGCATAAGATAACTTACCATTCAATCCAGTTAAATAATTTCTTATTGACTGATCTGTTCTCATTTTTAAACCGCCAGAAGTTGCACCAGAGTTTCTCTTGTGCATCTCTTCTTTTTCATGGTTGTATTGTACAATATCACCATAGAATAAAGTAGCAGTTTCAAAGTTTTGTACCCAAGAATTTACTGCATAGGCAGAAATTAAAACTTCTTCCGCTTTTTCTTCACCAAGATTAAATACAGCTAGTTTATCTAAAAGATCTGGGCTCAAATATTTAGCTTCATTATAATAGTATTGTAAATCTTTAGTTTGATCAGTAAAATATGTAGTAACTTCATCTAAGATCTTTTTATATAGATCTGGATTAGTTTTAATGTAATCTTCAAATCTTACATTAGGATTTGTTACTGCAGCTAATATTTCTTCTTTAGTATCTTTTGTTA
>Ga0181346_1000800_pt1 | contig 13944 bp, 16 predicted proteins | sample Su13VDMM15DN_FD_130100 | JGI IMG/M metagenome (GOLD analysis project Ga0181346, IMG submission 130100) | Freshwater viral communities from Lake Michigan, USA - Su13.VD.MM15.D.N | ecosystem: Environmental > Aquatic > Freshwater > Lake | place: USA: Michigan | collected 2013-07-15 | reverse complement strand
TGTTCCTAAACACTACCAAGATATATTTCGGGTTGCCGTTGATTCGGGAATCTTAAAGTTAACGCCCGGCAATGTGATGGATGATCGGGAAATTTCCGATTACATTATTCGCCGCGCCGGGGAATTGGGAAGCGTAAAGGAAATTGGATACGATGCGTACAATGCGGCATCCTTGGTGGCACGATTGCACGAAGCCGGGTTGCCGGTTAAGAAGGTTGGGCAAGGGATGGCGGTTCTTAACAATCCATCCAAGCAGGTTGAACGCTTGATTTTTCAAAAACAGATTAAGCACAACGGCAATCCGTTTGTTGGTTGGCAACTTGGAAATTGCGAAGTTTACGAAGATGTGAACGGAAACATCAAGGTTCGTAAGAACGAAGCCGATAAATCGGCGAAAGTTGATGGAATAATTGCAATGATTATTGCTATGCATTGCGCGTTGGATAATCCATCACTATCAAATAGTTGGGGATTTCGTGCGTTTTAATGTAATATTCGTATAACTACGGGGGCAAATCATGGGAATTTTGGACATTTTCAAGCGCACAAACGCAACCCAAAACGAATCAAATACGGTTCTTGGGCAAACCCAACTTGGTAACCAAGTAATTTATGGCACTACCCAACAAGGTAAAACCGCCCAACAATTACTTTATGTAACCACTTCAAGCCAAACGGTTGCGGGGCGGCAAGTTGATCTTTCCATGCTTACGCGCAATTCAACCATCATGGCTTGCGTTGGCGTGAAGGCAAGGGCGTTGGCGCAACTGCCAAAACGCATCATGCTTAAAATGGATGATGGCACTTTTGTTGATGCCCTGCAATCCGATAAGACAAGCACCCGCGACAAGGCAAAAGCCAAGCAAGTTTTGAATTTGCTATACCAACCAAACAACTTCCAATCCGCATACGAATTTTGGTATCAATGGTGTATGTGGCAGGATTTGACCGGCGAATCGTTTACGCTTTGGTGGCGCGAAAAGCAAAAGGATCAATTGCAAACGCCGTACGAAATGTACAACTTGGATTCAACCCTTATTACGGTTGGCATTTCCGATACGCGGTATCCGTATTACAGACTTTCAACCCCTTCGTATGGCTTTTCAAAAGAAGAACCGCTTGAATATTTCCAAGTGATGCATATTAAGGAAGCCGCTTGGCAAGGTTCTTCCGGTTTCAATAAAGGTATTCTTGCCGCCGAATTGGTTGGTTTGGATCAAGATATTGATATGTACGCCAATTACATTATGCAAAACGGCGCGAAACCTTCCGGTATGTTTACAACCGATCAAGTGATTCCGGATGCCAAATACAAGGAAATTGCTTCCCGCCTTAAAGAAGCGTGGACAAGTATGCTTGGTTCCCGCAATCAAGATTTAAGCAAGCCCGGACAAGGTATGTTGTTAGATCAGGGCATGAAATACACCCCGATTGATATGTTAACGCTTCAAGATGCCGAAGCCGCCCAATTGAAAATGCAAACCATGAAGCGTATTTGCGGTTTGTTTGGCGTACCGGCGGCAATGCTTGGTATTGGCGATTCCAAATATAACAACACCCAAACGCAATTGGATGAATTTTATAAAACAACCATGTATCCAATGGTTATCAATGTTGAACAAAAATTAAATCAACATTTGTTGCGCGGTTATCCAAATCTTTGCGTTCGATTTGATACCAAGGAATTCTTGAAGGGCGCGGTATTGGATCAAGTTAACTTTGTTAATAGCGCAGTAAACGCGGGAATTATGACGGTGAACGAAGCCCGCGAATACTTGAATATGCCTAAAATTGAAAACGGCGATGTGATTAAAATCGAACCAACGGCGTTTGAACCCGTACCGGGATCAAGCCCACAAGATACAGGGGGCGGCGGCGGGAATCAAACCCTTCGCGCGAATATTGGTAAATGAAATCATTTATACATAAAATAATGGCAACAATGGCTTCCCAAATACGGAAACCAAATGTTAAACTGCCTAATAAAAGCGAAATGCCCCACAAGATACAAGACGATAACCAATCTATTCAACATGGGGTGATACATGAAAAACTTGATGCTGATTTGCGAAGCCAAAGTGAATTTGGGCGCAAACGAAAACGAATCCGAAAATCCTAGCGGCTTGATGGAAGCCCGCGTTACCACTTGGGGCGCGCGCGAAGGTGCGGATGGTCGTAAATTTAACTACCAACCCGAAGGTTTTATGGATTGGGCAATGCAGTTCCGCGAAGCGGGTAAGCCTTTGCCTATGTTCTTGAACCATAACGATATGGGTATGCCGGTTGGCGAATGGTACGAATTTGATTTTGATAAAGAAGGCATGACCGCTAAAGGCAAGTTGTTTATGAACACTAGCGCGGGCATGGATTTGTACAATGTTTTAAAAGAATCCCCAAATCTATTTGGCGGCGTTTCCGTTGGCGCGTATGCCGATGAAGCGTGTTATGTGGATGCCGAAGGCAATCCCGTAATGATGGGCGATGATGATACCGAATCTTATTTCCAAATCACCAAGGGTGGTTTGCGCGAAGTTTCCGTTGTAATGTACCCAAACAGTCCCAATGCGGAAATTCATAAGTTGGAAGCCTTCGATATTGAAGGGCATCCAAATCCGCGCGTAATCGAAAAAGTTTTGCGTGAAGCAGGACTTTCCCGAAAAGATGCAACCACCGCATCTTCAATTCTGAAAAAACTATTGGAAGGGCGTGATGCCGATCCGGTTGTTATTCAGGAAACCCCAACTTCGCGTGAAGCGGATGCGGTGGATCAAGAAGCCCAACTTCTTCATGCGTTCGAAATGCGTGAATTAGAAAAGGCACTTTCAAAACGCATTTAATAAAGGAAAATGCAAAATGGAAAAAGTATTCGAAAAATTGGATGCAATCGAAGCGAAACAAGAAGCCAAGGTTGCCGAAGCAGTACAAGCAGTAAAAACCGAAATTGAAGAAAAATTTGCCGCCCTTGAAGCCAAGGTTGCGGAAGTTAAAGCACCTTCAATTATTCAAGCACCTGCAAAATCTATTCGCGCCGATGTTAATCGCATGGTTCGCGAACAACTGCGCGATTTCACCAAGAATTCACGCGTTGAAAAAGAAATTAAATTGTGGGAAAGCGTAGATCAACACGATGCATACCTTCGTGAAGCAAGCGCACTTACAGGTTCCGGCGCGGGCGTTGGTGGTCGTACTGCGTACGATCCGGTGTTCCATGCTTTGCGTTTGGCAAACCCAATGCGCGGTCTATCACGCAATGTATCAACCGATGGCGCAACTTATCAGTTCCGCGCTAAGACAGGCAACGCGGGCGCGGCTTGGGGTTATGCAATCCAAAACAACGGTTCGGCAACTACTGAAAACACAAACATTTGGCAATTGACTTTGCAAGATTTGAATGTGCAGTTCCCAATCCGTACCGCCGCTTTGGATGATATTGATGGCTTGGAAGCCAATGTGGTTGATGATATGTTGGTTGAGTTTTCGCAAGCCGAAGGCGCATCAATGATTATCAACAACGATCAATCAGGTACAACTACAACCGCAACAGGCGGCACAAACGGTTTGCGTGGTTTGGATGCTTATCCGGGTGCAAACAGTTCTTACGCCGGTGGCACTTCAAGTGTTGCCGCGTTTGGTACAAGTGGTACGGGCGCAACTGCGGGCTTGCATAGCCTTGCAACTTATGACCAAATCACAACCAACGGTAACGCCGCAGTAAACGAAGTTCAATATAAAGATTTGATTAACTTCCTTTACACCTTGCCACAACAATATTGGAACAATGGCAACAAGTGGATGATTAGCCCACTAATGCTTGCCGGTATTCGTGGTTTGGTTGACGATAACGGTACACCGGTATTCGAAAGAATGTCCCCATTGGTTACCGATGGTATTGTTGGTAAGTTGCTTGGTTACGATGTAGTTGTAAACAACTATGTTGATAGCCCAATTGCACCGGCAGGTTCAGCAGGTACAACAAGCGTTTACCCAATGTACTTCGGCGATTTCACGCGTGGTCATACTATCGTGGATCGTTTGAACATGGTTCTACGCCGTTACGATCAAACCGCGCCGGGCTTCATCACCTTCTTCGGTGAAAAGCGTTTGGCATCAAGCGTTGTTGATCCATTTAGCATCATCCGTTACCGTTCTACTGCAACGGGCGCGTAATTGTTGTAAAAAGGATGGGGGGCTTTGCCCCCCTTCTTGAATAAACAGGAAAAAATAAATGCCAAAACCAACCGATTCAATGAAAGCCGAAGCCCGTAGGGGTTTGGATTGGCGTAAAGAATTTGGAAGGGGCGGTACAGAAATTGGAGTTGCAAGGGCGCGTGATATTGTGAATGGCAGGGATTTGCCCCGCGCAACGATTGCAAGAATGGTAAGTTACTTTGCAAGGCATGAAGTTGACAAGCAAGGTAAAGGTTGGAGTTCCGGCGATGAAGGTTACCCAAGTGCGGGTCGCATTGCATGGGCTTTATGGGGCGGTGATCCGGGTAAAACATGGGCAGAAAAGGAATTAAGGAAAATGGACAATAGCGCAATTTATCAGGGCATCAAAGAAGCCCTTGTTGAAGGTCAATCCACCGTAAATTTGCGTGAAGCAAGTGCAATTACGGGTTCGGGTTCAGATGTTGGCGGGCGCGTAATTTACGATGATGCCTTTGCATCCCTTCGTTACGCTAATCCGTTCCGTATGTGTAGCCGACAAATTACAACGATTGGTTCCGATCAAGCGTTCGTGGTTAAAACGGGTAATTCATCCGATACCACAAATCCTTGGGGTTACGCAGTTAACACCAATGAAGGTTCACCAAATCAGGCAACCGCATTTTGGCAACTGCCGATTCGCGATGTAAACGCCGTACTTCCTATCCGTACCGCGATTCTTGCCGATATTGATAACCTTGAAGAAACGGTTGTTATGGATTTGGCTTTGGAGTTTTCACAAAACGAAGCCAATTCGATGATGTTTAACAATGACCAATCAGGAAGCACAACCGCCGCATACGGCGCAACAAGCGGCTTGCGTGGTCTTAATTCATACCCCGGCAGTACAAGCGCGGCGGCGTTCGGTTCGAACGGTAGCGCGATTACTAACGGTATTCATACGGTATTGCAGGTTGCACAAGCAAGCGCAAGCGCGGTTGTTTATGACGATCTTGCAAACCTAATGGCGGCATTGCCCCCACAATATTTGTACAAGCCCGAAACTTGTTGGATGATGCACCCAACCACCATCGGCGCGTTGCGTAAATTGAAGGCAAGCACAACCGCAAACAACTTTATTGAAGTTGGTGATGATGATGGCGGCGCGGTAATTTATATCTTCGGGCATAGGGTAATCCCTAACCCGTACATGGATGTTGCTGGTGCGGGCAAGTTCCCGGTTTACCTTGCCAACTTCGAACGCTTCGTAACCATTGCTGATAGCGATCAAATGAGTATCAAACGCTTCGATCAGACTGCGCCGGGCTTCGTGTACCTATTCGCAGAAAAACGCGTTTGTAGCACGATCCTTGATGTTTTCGCGGGTGTTCGTTTGGTTGGTGTTTAAGGGGTAAATCATGGCGATTGAGAATCTAACCCTTGCGCCATATTATTCGGGTACGCGCAATCCGTTCAACTATCAAAAGGTTGAACAGATTAACCGCGACATTGCAACCGGTTGGTTAACGCTTGATGAAATCACGCAACAACTTAACTTGTTCCAAGATGAATCCCAAGATTCGTACCTTGAAAGCCTTGAATTGGCAACCCGTATGGCAATCGAAGATTTCCTTGGGTTTGCCATTTTTTCAACCCAATACCGTTGTTACTACGGTGATCCGGGTTTGACAGGTACGGCGGTTTACTTGGATTTGCCGGAAGTTGGCGCAACCTACCAAGGGGCAACCCCTGCGGTTACGATCAATTCGGTTGATTACTACACCGGGCAAAACAACGCGGTTAAAACCAAGTTGGCGGCAACCAATTATTATTACGATCCTACCGGCAACCGCGTGGTTGTAACGGCGGGGATGCCAAGCCCATTGGCGCAGAATATCGCCAATCCGGTTGAGGTTACCTATACGGTCAATTCAAGTTTTGCGGCGCAATACCCGGTTGTTAAACAAGCGGGCTTGATGTTGCTTACCCATTTGTACAATTCGCGTTCAACGGTTGGCGATTCGGTGCAAATGAAAGCCGAAATTCCATTTGGCGTAACAATGCTTTTGCGCCCTTACAAACCATTGGTGATGTAATGACAATCAAGCGGTATGAAAATGTCAAAGTGCGGAATGTAACCAACGGGGTTAATAGCCTTGGGGAATACACAACCGCATTAACTGAATGGTTCGAAAGCCGCGCCCTTGTTAACGATGTATCGAACACCCTTTTGATTTCGGAACGGTATCGGTTGTATTCGGACTTGGTGCAATTCATGTTCAATTACACCCCGAACATGAAAACGATTGTTGATGACCAAAATCAATATTCGTTCTTTTGGCGTGGCAAAGATTGGCGTATTTCAGATTGCCGGGAAACCAATGATCGGCAGTTTGTTACCTTTACTTGTTACCGTAACGATCCAACAACCCCGGTATAAAACATGGCAAACCAAAATAACCCGGTATTGTATGGTCAGGCGATCCAAGCGCAACTTTCAAGCGTGGTTTCGCCGGTTCCCGTTTATGCAAGTTTTAACCGAAATTACGCAACGCAACCCAAGTTCATTACTTGGAATTTGCGGAATGTTCACCAAGATGTTTATACAGGGCAAACCCAATCGAACAAGGGTATTGATCGCCCCATATTCCAAGTGAACCTTTTTGCACAATCCATGCAAGATGCTTTTAATATTTCCAACACCATATTACAATCATTGCATGGATATTCGGGGCAATTTGGCGGCGTAGGCGGCTTTTTTGTTGCGAAATGCGATGTGCATTGGCTTTACAATACATACGACAATGAATTGGGGTTAAACCAAATTGTTTTGGATTGCACCTTAGATATTCCAACATGACACGATTTTTTGTTCAACAACTTTTGAAAAAGGAATATTCAAATGGCACTTATTAACAAAATCCTACCCGGTTATGTGGCAACCCTTTGGTGTCAATCGGGCGCAAATCCAACCGCATTTACCGATGCAAACCTTTCCGTTTGGGCTTCGGAAGTTGAAGATATTGTTGGTACTTCCGCCGGTGGCGTTGGTACAGGCGGTATCCAAGTTCCGGTTGAAGCAATCCCGGCGTTTGGTGCGGATGATGCGTTTGCGGCTTTCAGTATTGCAGGTGCAAGAACCGGCGCAAAGATCACAACGCAAAACCAAGTTACTTCCATGACGATTACCGCCGCGTGGAACCCTGCCGATCCCGCACAATTGCTTATTCGCGATGACGGTTACAACGGTACGATCATTCGTACTTATGTTGTTGCGGCTTATGATGGTACGGATACCGTTGCTTACGCTTTCAACGCCCGCGTTGGTGGCTTGCAATGGGATTTAAGCCCCGGCGCGGAATCGAAGTTTATTTTCACCCTACACCCAACCGGCGGCAACGCTTACGGTTGGTCTAACAGTTAACCAACGCCCCTTCGGGGGTTTATAAAATATGACAGATAACAACACTACACAAACAACAATCCCAAAACAACTTTCGAATGATTCGGAAGCATTGTTGAATTATTTGGTATCCCAAGCCAATTCCGGCGCAAAGAATTGGTTTGGGTTTCACCAACAACGCCTTGCGGGAATCCATATTGCTTATGAGATTGCTAAGGTACACGCCGATAAATTATCCCCCCAAGAAGTTGCCGATTACGCGTTCAATCTGAACAATGCGATTTACAACAAATTGGTAAAAGGGGAATAACATGGCACTATCAAACAAACTTGGCAAATCGTATGAACAGGTTAAAGCGGTTGCCAATCTAAAAACCATTACCGTTGATCTTGGCGATGTGAAATTTAACCTGCGGGTTCGGGTTCCATTGAAATCCGAAATGGAAGAAATGACCGCCCGCATTATTTCGCCAAACGAAGAACGCGTTGAAAAGATTTTTGAACGCTTTGCCGCGCCTATCAAAAAAACCATCGAAGAAGGTGGCGAAGATTTTTTGAAGGCGATTAACGAAGGCAAGGAAACAATCAAGATTGTTGGCGATGATTTGATTATTGATGGCAAATCAGTAAGACAGGTTGCAAATTTTGCCGCAATCGAAGAAACTAGAGTTGAAGAATATTTCCATTTGTTAGTTTCGGAAACCGGGGATGCGATCACCGAAACTTACGATGAAATTACCGCAGAGTTCCCCGAATTTGCGGTAAAGGTAATTTTGGAAACAATTGAAGGGGCAATTCGCCCGGATTACAAGACAGTAAAAAAAAATTAAGGCGTAGCCTACGCCGCCAAGTAGTTGCGGCGATGGTGTTTAACGGACATACAACACAATACATTGATTCAATTGATGAAGAATTATTTGGGGATATTCAAGTTATGTATGCAGAAGGGATGCTTGGCAACAAAGGTATATACGATGCACTAGCACCGGTTACCGCCGCCATCTTCAATTACTTCCGCGCGGAAGGGCAAACCCCGTACAAAACCGAATCCATATTCCCTTGGGTTAATGATTACTTCAAGAACCCGGATCACGAACCCAAACCCGAAGAACAGGTAAGCACCAATTTGCTTGGATACATGGCGCAAGCCAAAGGATTCAAACAAGAAAGGTTCAAGCATGGCGGCTGAATTTTCCACTTCCGGGTTTGAAGAATTGTTTAAAAGAATGGATGCACTTTCCGAAGAAATCGGAAAAGGCAAAACGGATCGCATTTGGCGTAATGCAATGACTTACGCAATGGAACCCGTACTTCAAGATGCCAAATCGTTTGCCCCTAAAGATAGTGGGCAAATGGCAAGCCGAATTTATATGCGGGTTCACAAACCCCAAGCGCGGGACAAGGGAAGCCAATCTTACAACGGTGAAATGTATATTGCCCGCGTAACGGCAAGTTCCCTTCGTGATGATTCCGTACAAAATTTTATTGTCAACAAGCGCGGTAAACTGCAAACGGTTTATTCAAACAAACGCCCGGTTCCGGTATCGCAAGAATTTGGTAACGCCCGCACAAGTGGCAAGCCGTTCATGCGCCCCGCCTTGGAAATGAATATTGACCGCGTACAAAGCCGCCTTGGTTGGGCGATTTGGCAGAAAATACAAGAATTAACGAAAGCAAGGGCATAGATCATGGCGGTTATTGGATCACTATCGGTTAAGTTGGGCTTGGTAACGGTTGAATGGGACAAGGCAACCGCGCAAGCCAAGAAACAAGCCAAGGATTTGCAAAATTCCTTCAATGGGCTTGGTATTGATCTAAAGAACCTTAAAAATACATTTAATGCCGTTGGCGGCGCAATGGGTTTATCCCTTGCCGGTGTTGGTGCATTAACTACTGCAACCATTAACTTTGCCGGTCAAATTGATGACCTTGCAAAATCTTATGATGTAAGCATTTCCAAGGTTTTGCAATTCCAAGCCGCGATTGTTGCGGCGGGCGGGAAAACCGAAGATGCCGGTAAGATTATGGGTACGATGTTTACCAAGATTGCCGAAGCGCAAGATGGTAACGAATCCGCAATTGCAACATTTGAACAATTGGGCATTTCATTTGCTGAATTAAAAAGCATGACACCCGAACAATCCATACGCCGGGTGTATGAAGGGCTTGCCAACATTGGCAACACTTACGAACGAATCAAAGCGGTTAGAGAAATTCTTGGTAAAGGCGGGTTGGGAAAATCCGTTGAAGAAATTTCACAAGCACTTGGAGAATCTTCCGCTAAATTTAAACAACAAGAAGAATCCCTTAAACGCCTTGCCGATCTTGGCGATTCAATTGATGCAACATACAAAAATTTAAAACTTGCCATTGCGGATTTGCTTGCGCCATTTAGCGGTGCGGATGGCAAGGCATTGGTGAATGTAGAAACCTTTAAAGCGGCAATGGTGGCACTTACTGCCGTTGGCGTTGTTAACGGTATGTTCCGTTTGGTTGCCGCCTTCAAAGCCTTGAATGTGGCATTGCGTACAACCGCAAGCCTTGGGATTGCAATTAGTTCGGCGGGCGGCGTTAAAGGTATTGCAATGGCGGGCGCAGGTTTGGCGGCTTACTTTGGCGCAAAAAAAGCCTTTGAAGCCGAAGCCGATGAAGCCGAAAATGAAGGCGAAGCACCAACCGGTACACCAAGTGGAAACGCCCCGGCATCAAACGGCGATTCAAGCGGGCGAAGGGAAATTGCGGCAGGGCAAGCCAAGATTAAATTGGCAAAGGAATTGATGGATATTGAACGCCGCCGAAGTGAATACAAATTAGCAAGCCTTCGGGAAGATAAATATGGCATGGAATTAGCCGAAGTTCAATTGAAGTATGAAGAAGATATTGCAAAAGCGGCAAACGAAAAAGCGCAAGCCCTTAACAAATCCAATTTAAGCGAAGCACAACGCGGATTGATTCAATCAGAATATCAATTAAAAATTGATGCCGCAACACAAAAAGAAAAAGCAGATCGTACATTTATTAACGCGCAAAGAGATCGCGAAGCAGAATTGATGATGCAACAAGTTCAATTCGCGGCAGAAATGGAAGTTTATTCGCAAAAGCGCGCCGAATTAGATGGCAACCGTTACAAAATGACGGGCTTTGATTTCCAAATTGCACAAGAACGATTGAAACTTGAAGAAAAATTATTGGAATTAGATCAAAAGAAACGGCAAGCATTAGATGCCGCCGGTGGCAATAAATTTCAATCCAAATATGTTGATGAAAAAAATGCCATTGAAGGCATGATTGAGGCGGAAAAGAAGTTATCCGAAATTCGTATTGCTAACATTGAGGGTGAACGCGCCCGCCAACAATCATTTGCGGAAGGTTGGAATCAGGCGTTCCGGCAGTTTTCGGAAGATGCTGAAAATTATGCCCGCGTTGGCGGCGAATCGTTCAACGCGGTTGTATCAAACATGAATTCCGCGATTGATGCGTTTGTTCGAACCGGTAAGTTTTCGTTCAAAGATTTTGCAAAATCAATCATTCAAGATTTGATTGCCATCCAATTAAAAATGCAAGCCATGCAACTTTTTAAAATGGGGATGAATTTCTTTTTTCCGGGATCGGGCGCAACAGTACCGGGCAAGGCGGGCGGCGGGTTCACCAATGTACCAACAATGGTTGGCGAAAATGGCCCCGAATTGTTTATTCCAAATCGCCAAGGCGGGACAGTAATTCCAAACCAACAACTTTCAAATGTTATGGGTGGACAACCGCAAGTGGTTTACAACGGAACCGTAATTCAAAATATGCAAGCAATTGATACGCAATCGGCGGCGCAATTCTTGGCAAAAAACAAAGATGCGGTGTATGCCGCCAACTTTTCGGCAAGCCGAAGCCTACCCGCAAGCAGGTGATTAAATGAGTTTGAACCAAATACTAGCAATAAGCGAAAGCGTTGGAATCAACGATCAACGGTTTGTTGGTCAAATGATTAGCCGCAATCAACGAATTAGCACTTCGGAAATTATGACCGTTGTTCCATTTGCTTTTGAAATGAAGCCGATGCAATATTTATATTACAGTCAAAATCGCGGCTTGCTTAATTCTTTGCGTATCCCTGATAAAGCACTTGAACAATACTTAAACTTTGGCGCAACGGGTTGGATCAATTACATTGAGTACCAAGGGGATATGAATTCCGGCGAAATTGATGCGTGTGCATGGCAAACCGCAAGCGCAAACAAAACATTGGTTTTGGGATCATTGCCAACAATGGGCGCAGGTGAATACATTGTTCGCGCCGGGGATTTTTGCCAAGTTGGGCGTTACACTTACATTGCAACGAATGATGTTGTTCGTGGTTCCGGTTCAACTGTTAACATTCCCGTACACCGAAATTTAATCACGACATTAACAAGCCCGGTTGGTGCGGTTATTGGTCAGTATGGAACAACCGTATCATTGGGCGGCGATTCATATATTGGCGTTACATTCCCGGTAATATTGCGAGAGTACCCAACATATACACTAATGCCAATCACCAATGATTCGTTTATTAGTTGGTCGGGTTCTTTTAACGCGTTTGAAAGTGTGTTATGAACATAATTGCGCCCGTTGATAACACAAACAACATTCGTTACGCCGATTTTGTTCGCGTTACAACGCCATCGGCAACATACAGATTTGCAACAACGCCAAGTGCCTTAACAATTCCCGCCGTTGATCCGCAACCTTTTAATGCCGTTGGTCAACTTATGCGGGTTGGCGAAGCGCAACGGGATATTAAATCAACTGCCAATGAAACAACATTTACATTGGTTGGAATTGATACGGCAATGTTGGGTTGGGTTTTGGGGCAAGAAGTTAAGGGCGCACAAATTGAAGCGTGGCATGGTTTTTTCAATACCAATGGTGCGTTAATTACAAGCGGCGGTACGGGTGGTTTATATCAATTCTTTAATGGATATGTAAATTCATTCAGCATTAACGAACAATGGATGGAAGAAGCCCGGCAATTTGTTGGCGTAATTACTGTTTCCGCATCATCAATCCAACTTATTCTTAAAAACCGAACCGCCGGAAGGTACACAAATAATAATTCATGGCAGTTTTTTAACGATGGCGATACAAGCATGAACCGCGTTGCATTTGTATCAACCATCAATTATTTCTTTGGCAAGGGTGCAGAACCCAACAGTTAATGATTAGACAAGCCACAAAATACGACAAAAAAGAAATTATCGAAATGATGAAACAATTTCGTGCGGAAGCAGACTTTCCGGAGTTGTTAAAAGTAGATAATGAAGAATATTGGAATACCATGCTTGATGGTATTTTTGCAGGGCAGGGCGTAATATTTTTGGAAGAAGGTAAAGGGTTGTTGATGGCAATCGTACTTCCTACAATTTGGTGTAACAAAACTTTTGCGTTGCACGAATTGGCGTGGTATGTGCGCCCGGAACAAAGAAACACAACAATAGGATTTCGATTGTTTGCAAGTTACATTGCGTATGGCAGACAATTAAAAGAACAGGGGCGTATAAAATACTTCACAATGACGAAGTTGGATGTAAGCCCAAATTTAAAATACGAAAAGTACGGGTTCAGAAAAAAAGATGAAAATTGGATTCAATAAACTAGCCCTTGCCGCAACTTTGCTTGTGTTCGCCGCCCCTTCGTATGCGGCGGGTTCAATTATTGTTACTTATCTTGCGGGCGCGGCGTTTGCCGCAACTGCCATTGGTGTTGCAACTGCCTTTGCAATCAACATGGTAATTTCCGCAATCATAAGCAAAGCATTTTTTAGCCCAAATCAATCCGCCGGTAATGGTGAATTTGGTTCGGGTTCATCCCCTGATCTTGGCAACCGCTTGCAAGTACCACCCGCAACCGATAACAAATTGCCGGTTGTGTATGGCGAAGCATGGTTGGGCGGAACAATTATTGATCTAAGCATTAGCCAAAATAATCAAGAATTGTATTATGTGTTGGCAATTGCCGAAGTTACAGATAACGGCAACGATGTAATAACTTTTGGCAATGCTTATTGGGGCGGCAAAAAAGTAAACTTTAAATCCGATGGGTTTACGGTTGCATCATTGCTTGATGAATCATCCGGCATTGTTGATACAACGGTTGATGGAAGGATTCAATTCTTTTTTTACAACAACGGTTCATATTCACCAACAAATTCTTCTCAAAACGCAATTAGCGTTATGAGTAATAGCAATCTTGTTTATAAGTGGAACACCACTAAGTTAATGACGAACACCGCGTTTGTTATTATCCATTTGACTTATTCGCAAACCGCAAACATTCGCGGTATTGAACAAACAAAATTTAAGGTAACAAACGAACGCACAAATACCGGTGATGTTTTTTATGATTATCTTACCAATACCGTTTAC
>Ga0181346_1000797_pt1 | contig 13949 bp, 20 predicted proteins | sample Su13VDMM15DN_FD_130100 | JGI IMG/M metagenome (GOLD analysis project Ga0181346, IMG submission 130100) | Freshwater viral communities from Lake Michigan, USA - Su13.VD.MM15.D.N | ecosystem: Environmental > Aquatic > Freshwater > Lake | place: USA: Michigan | collected 2013-07-15 | reverse complement strand
CTTTTCCGATCTAGGAGGAAGACCCTGACCCTTCCTGTTTTAATTACCCCCAAAAACGACTCAAGAAGCCATGACTAGCCACGCAGAAGCCCTAGAAGGTCACCAAGAGCCTCAAGACGGCTCAAATCGGCTGCAATCGGTTTTGGGTAGGGACACAGAAGGCCTTTATGGTCACACAACCCCTAGAATTCACACGCCGCTCAATGATTTGCCTTCCCGCGGGCTCGAACTGGTGGATTTGGCGTCAGAAATTTCTATCGAGCTTATGCCTTGGCAAAAATTCTTCCTTGAGCATAGCCACAAGGTTTTGCCTAATGGGAGATGGGCATCCCCCGTGGTGGTCGGCTGCGTAGCTCGCCAAAATGGTAAAAGTTTTTTGATGCAGCTTAGAATCTTGGGCGGTCTTTTCCTATGGAAAGAGTCGCTGCAAATCGGGTCAGCGCACACGCTATCTACATCGCTAGAGCAGTTTAGGCAGCTAGTGTCGCTTATCGAGGGTAGCGATTACTTGGCCAAACAGGTCAAACGTATCCGGTGGTCACATGGGTCAGAGGAAATCGAGACTTTGCACGGGACGCGCTTTATTATCAAGGCTGGTGGGTCAAGCGCACGTGGCGTAAGTAAGCCGGAGACAATCCACCTTGACGAGCTGCGCGAGATGACAGATTTGGAATCTTTTGCGTCGCTGCGTTATACCTTGATGGCCGCAAAAAATCCAATGATTATTAGCTATACCAATGCCGGAGATGCCGCAAGCATTGTGCTGAATCAGTTTAGACAAAGAGCCATGCAGGCCATCGGCGGGGCAAAAGATGACATCGGTTACTTTGAGTGGTCTGCGCCTACCGATGAGGTAAGCCTAGAAAATGCGGCTTATAGCAATCCGGCACTTGGCATCACTATCCACCCCGACAATATCCGAGCCGTGTTTAATGACCCGCCCGACGTAGTCCAAACGGAAGTCCTTTGCAGATGGGTACAGTCGATTCAGAGCTGCGTGGATTCTTCAAAGTGGGCTGCCTGCTCCGAGCCTGATTTTGATTTAAAAGAAGATGAGCTTACGTGGCTTGGCGTTGATTTAAGTCCGGACAGAAAATTTGCGGCACTCGTTGGAGCGCAGAAGCTAGGCAACGAGACTTTTGGCGTAAAACTATTGCACACATGGGAAAATCCTTTGCAGCTTGACGACAAGGCCATTGCAAATGACTTGGCCGTATATGCTCGCAAGTATCCGGTTGAGCATGTCCTTTACAGCCGTCGCACAAGTGGCGCGGTCGCATCTCGCCTTGCACCAGCTGGCATACCGACCTTTGACATGGATGCGGCCTATCCGCAGGCATGTGACGAAATGTTGGGTGCGATTAACAGCGGTCGTTTGCGATACAGGCCAAACCCTGAATTGACTGCGCAAATGCTTTCGGCCGTGCAGTTACGTCGAGGCGATGGCGGTTGGGTCATCGGAAGGCGCGCGTCATCGACGGCAGTGGCGGCCAGCGTTGCCACGGCATTGGTTACACATTTTGCGACACGCCCAGAGACAGACCTAGACATCATGGTGGGTTGAGTGCTATAGCCAGCCTAAAATTACGGCATGGGTCTAATCAATGTGCTATTTCCAAAGGTAGAGGCATCTAAGCCTGCACTTGAGGTTGATGCTGCAAGCATCGCGCCTTATTACAGTGAGACATCACCATTTTTCTTCGCGGGCATTACACAAGCTACACGCGCAGAAGCAGTAAGCATCCCAGCCGTATCGCGTTCAATTGGAATCATCCAAACAATTGCCTCATTGCCTATGCACGTGCGCAATGTGGCAACTGGTGAAAAAGTACAAGCTCCACGCGTTATCAATCAGCCCGACCCACGCATCGCCGGAAGTGTGTTTTGGTCATGGTTGATTTCAGATTTGATTCTTCACCCAAGCGCGTATGCATACGTCAACGAGCGTTATGCAGACACCGGAAGAATCCGAGCAATGGAAAGAATTGCGCCGGAGCGCGTTACTATTCAAACGGATGGCATGGGATTTGAAATTGTTGCTTATCAAATCGATGGCAGTTTTGTTGACCCAAATAATCTTGTTGTTTTCCAGGGCGATGGCGAAGGTCTATTAAATCGCGCAGGCCGCACAATTAAGGCCGCAGCTGCACTTGAACGTAGCGCAATGAACTTTGCAAATGAGCCAATTCCTCAAATGGTTTTAAAATCAAATGGTACATCGCTACCGGCTGACCGCGTTGCAAAATTGTTATCTTCATGGCGTACAGCTCGCGCAAATAAATCAACTGCATTTTTAAATGCTGACGTTACTTTGGAAACCCTAGGTTATGACCCAAAAAGCATCCAGCTAAACGAAGCCCGCAATTACGTAGCTTTGGAATTAGCCCGTGCATGTGGTTTGCCTGCGTATTTTGTTGACGCACAACAGTCCACCTTCACCTACAGCAACGCCTTGGACAAGAGGCGCGACCTTGTAGATTTTGCGTTTAGAAATTACATGTCACAAATCGAGCAAAGGTTATCTTTTGCGGATTTTGTCCCAGCTGGCCAAGAAGTCAAGTTTGACCTTGACGATTTCTTGCGTGGTAATCCTTACGAGCGCGCGCAAGTGTATGAAATCTTAAATCGAGTTGGCGCAATGTCAGTCGAAGAAATACGCGAGGAAGAAGATATGCTGCTATGAAAAAAGTAATCACACCCATGACAATTACGGCAACCGATTCCGATAGCCGTACAATTACTGGTCGCATTGTCTCATTTGAAGAAACTGGCAACGCATCAATTGGCAAAGTCCAGTTTGCCACCAACTCAATCGAAGCCCAGCCAGTTTTGCTTAACCTTGAGCATGACCGCACACGCAGAATTGGCAAAACCTTAAGCATGGAGCAGACCGACACAGAAATCACGGCTACCTTTAAAATCGCTCAAACAAGTGCTGGCAATGACGCGCTTGTTGAAGCTGCCGAGGGTTTGCGCGATGGATTTAGCGTAGAAGTTTCATTTGACGAATATGAAACACTTAAGGATGGAACAGTACGCATCCTCAAGGGTGAACTTACAGCCGTCGCATTGACAAGTGAGCCAGCAATCCGCAGCGCACGTGTCGAGTCAGTAGCCGCCACAGAAGGCGAAGAAAACGAAGATTCTGAATCCACAACAGAGGAAGCAGATACCCAACCAACAACAGAAGGAGACGAAGTGGATAACGCCGTCACAACCGCGGAAGCCGTAGAGTCGGTCGAAGCCGCACAGTCAGTAACCGCATCTGCTACATCAGTTGGCAGATTTACAACAAAGCCACGCATCGAAATGACCGCAGCAAAGTATCTTGAAAACAAGGTACAGGCTGCATTAGGAAACGAAGATGCCCGTCAGTATGTCTTGGCAGCTGACAACACAACAGACAATGCTGGTCTTGTGCCAACACGTCAGCTTGCAGAAGTCATTAACGGACTTTCTACAACAATCCGTCCATCCATCGATGCAATCAGCCGTGGCACATTGCCTGATGCTGGTATGACATTTGAAATTCCAAAGATTACAGTTGCACCAACAGTTGCAGTTACAGCTGAAGATGCAGCGTTTTCAGAGACAGACCAAAACGCAGCATTTGTAAGCGTTGACGTTAAGAAATTTGCGGGGCAGCAAAAGTTTTCAGTTGAGCTTTTCACCCGCACATCGCCCGTCTTTTATGATGAGCTTCTTAGAAATATGGTTGCGGCCATGGCTAAGGCGCAAAACGCTTATGTCAACGGCATCCTTATTTCAGCTGCGACAACCGACGCAACAACAGTTGCAACATATCCAACAGCCGCAGAGCTTCTTGGAATCACAGCACGTGGCGCAGCAAGCGTCTATGGCTCAACAGCCGGATTGCCTAACCCATTTGCACGCAACATGATTGTTTCAACCGGACAGTGGTCAAACATCATGGGTCTAAATGATGCAGGACGTCCTATCTACACAGCTTCACAGCCTTCAAATGCTGGTGGCGCAGTAGTGCCAACATCACTTCTTGGCAACGTTGCAGGACTTAACCTTTACGTTGACCCAACAAACGGCGGCGATGGTGATGGAACTATCCTTATCGTCAACCCTGATGCTTACACATGGTACGAGTCAACCCAGTATCAGCTACGCGCTGAATCAACTGCGGATGGTTCAATCACAGTTGGCGTCTATTCATTTGGAGCAGCGGCAACGAAGATTGCGGCCGGAGCTTTCAAGAATAACAAGGCGTAAGCCACATTAATCATCGGCTGGCGCGCTCCCGTGTCAGCCGAGTCGAACGAAAGGAATACTCATGCCCAACATTGTGACTGCCGCCCAGCTGCGTCAGGTGTTGGGCGTGAGTATTGCCTTATACGATGACGCTTATCTAAATGAAATAATTAACACGGCAGAAGCCGTAATTTTGCCCATGCTTGTGGCAAATACGTCAGCGGTCAATGCCTACAAGCTAAATAACAACGAAGCCTATTATTACACCGAGCGCGAGCATCATTTTGTAGCTGGTCAGTCAATTATCGTGGCAGGTTTGCCAGCACCTTTTAGCGCGACAGTAACAGTCGTCACCGCTGGCACATATTATTTTACGGCAGCTATAACAAATGCCGACGTCACTTTGCGCGAGATAATTCCAAGTGGCACTGCCACACTTTCCGGTTATTCAGCGGTCAATATTTACACAGGAAACGATGCCATCGAGTCAGCCATCCTTGCCGTATCCGTCGAGGTATTTCAATCACGCGTTGCAGCTGGTGGACAAATTGAGGGCTTAGATTTTACCGCTACGCCTTACCGCATGGGTCGCAGCTTAACCAACCGCGTGTCAACTTTGCTTATGCCGTATCTTGACGTTGAGACAGTGTGCCAGTAAATGCCAGCATCCACTATTTTAAGTCAGGTACGGACACCGCTGGCCACTGCCTTAGCATCGGTTGCAGGCAACGTTTATAGCTACGTGCCGGAGACAATTATCCCGCCTGCCGTGGTCGTCGTGCCGGATACACCTTATTTAGAGCTTGAGACAATCAGCAAAAGTACCCTTCACGTCAAAATCAATTTTACAATTTCAGTCGCGGTTGCCTATAACAGCAACCCAGCATCGCTTGACAATATCGAGCAGCTAATCATGAGTGTGCTGGCAGTAATCCCAACTGGGTACGTTGTCAGCGTGGTCGAAAGGCCAACAGTTACACAAGTTGGAGCATCGACGCTGCTAATCGCCGACGTTCGAGTTTCTACCTACTACACACAAACAACATAAGGAGACATCATGGCAACAGTAGTAATCACAGGCCGCGACATAACCTTGTCCTTTACTGGTGGAACGGACATCGAGGCGCAGGCTACAAACGCAGTATTGACAAAGGTTTTAGACCGACAGACCTATCAAACACTAGATGGCGAAGCGTACAAGACCACAAACGTGACAGCTGGTTTTCAGCTTGACATGCTTGCAGACTGGGGCAAGACAGGGTCAGTATGTGAAGCTCTTTGGACGGCTTGCGATTCAGCACCGGACACAGACATCACCATCACAATGACCGCTGCAACCGGAGCGCAATTTGTGTTTCCAATTAAGCCTTCCTACCCAACAGTGGGCGGGTCAGGCATGGACGCGCAGACAGTGTCTTACACTTTCCTAGTACCAAAGGGCGAAGTCACAGAGACTTTTAGCTAAAAACAAACGACGGGAGCAAACAAATGCAACAGCAGATAACAATTAAATATAATGATGGGACAGATGCAACGTACATGGTACGCCCACCTGATTACGCCCGCTGGGAGATGACTACCAAAAAAGTCATTTCCCAGTTTGGCGGCATGTGGGACATTTTGTTTGTTGCACACCTAGCCATGAAGCGCGACGCAGGCAGTAAGCCAACCAAACCATTTGATGCTTGGATGGAATCAGTTGCAGACGTCGAAGTTGGTGAAGGCGACCCAAAAGCCATGAGCGCGGAAGTGTCAGCCGACTAATCGTTGAGCTGGCAATTGCCACGCAAATCCCTATGGTTCATTGGCAGACAGCCGAGGACATATTGACCGCAGTTGAGATATTGGAAGCGAGGACAAAGTGACCGACCCAATAGCTCTTGACCAAACCGAACTGCGTGCCGTTTTTAAAGCGTTAAAAAATATGGACGAAGCTGCACAAGATGAAGCTAAAAGGCAGTCCGGTAATTTAGCCGATTACGCGCGGACTCAAATTATCGGGACTGCCAACGGGCTACAAAGTCGAGCCGTAGCAGGTCGCATTGCCAGTGGCGCACGGGTCAAGAAGTCCAGCAAAATCGGCGAAGTGACTTATGGGTTTGCGTCTCAAAAGTTTAGCGGCGGGGCAACCACGCGAGACATTTGGGGCGGGTCAGAATTTGGCTCAAATAAGTATAAGCAATTCCCAGTGTGGTCAGGCCGTCAAGGTCGAGGGTCACGCGGATGGTTTATCTATCCAACATTGCGCAAAATTCAGCCCGAAATTGTCGAGCGTTGGAGCGCAGCATTTAACAAGATTTTGAAGGAGTGGGGCTAATGGCTCAAGGTACACGCGCATTAACGCTCAAGCTATTAGCCGACGTCGATAACTTTAACAAAAACCTTAAATCAGCCGACAACGAAGTTAAAGGATTTGGCGACAAGGTCGGAGACTTTGGCAAAAAAGCTGGTTTAGCCTTTGCCGCAGCTGGTGCAGCAGCAGTCGCCTATGCTGGCAAATTAGCCATTGACGGGGTCAAATCAGCCATTGCGGATGCGGCCGCGCAGGAAAAGCTAGCCCTAACCTTAAAGAACGTCACAGGGGCTACAGAAGCCCAAATTGCCGCCACCGAGGATTACATCACGCAAACCTCATTGGCGTTTGGCGTAACCGATGATGAGCTGCGTCCAAGCCTTGAGCGTTTAGCCCGTGCGACCGGAGACGTCGAAAAGGCGCAGAAACTACAAACAGTAGCCATCGACGTGGCGGCAGGCAGCGGCAAATCACTTGAGGCCGTAACCAATGCCATGGCCAAGGCCGCCGAAGGTAATACAACTGCACTTGGCAAATTAGGGGTTGGCTTATCAGCTGCGCAGCTTAAGACCATGAGCATGGATGAGGTGACAGCAAAACTAGCCAGCACTTTTGCAAATCAGGCATCGACTCAAGCTGATACTTTTCAAGGCAAATTAACACGACTACAGATTGCCTTTGATGAGGGCAAGGAAACAGTCGGCGCATTTATCCTTGATGCCATTACCCCATTTGTCACTATCGTGGTGAATAAAGTAATTCCAGCAATTGCAGACTTTACAAGCAATCTTGGAGACAAATTGCAACCTGTCATGCGTGCTATTCAGCCAATTCTAGATGGTTTGCGCAAAGCTTTTAATACAGTCAGAGATTCTTTGCAAGAAAACAATGAAAAACTACAGCCATTTTTTAATTTGATGGTAAGGATTTTTGATTTTGCAAAAGATTATTTAGGGCCGTTTATAGGAAAAACAATTGGCTTATATTTTCCATTATTAGGCAAACAACTTGATTTTGTTATTGACCAATTTGCTAATTTTGTAAATTTGCTTACAAATGTCTATAACCGAATTAAAGGCATCATTGACGCAATTAAAGGTGCGGGTAGCGCGGTCGGGAATTTCTTTTCAGGAGCATCATCATCGGGTGGGGCATCATTTTCAAATGCAGCAAGTTCCGTTGCGTCACCTATGGCAGCATTACCTTCAATGCCGTCTGATGGCATGATTTCTTACAATCCACGGACTGGCTTAAATTACAATCCAAATGCTGGCATGACAAACATTACAGTCAATGGGGCAATTGACCCTGAATCTACAGCCCGCCAAATTGTGGGCTTGTTAAATGACTCATCCGCACGTGGCACGCTTGGCGGGTCAGGGCTTGTATTTGCATGACCATTTACACGCCGACCTATAAAGTCCTAGTCAATGCCGTCGAGCTAACAGACGTCACAGTTGCCAACCTTACGATTCAGTCAGGTCGCACGGACATTTATCAACAGCCGGTAGCAGGATATTGCCAACTGCAATTGCTTAACTTCAACAATGACATTTATGACTTTACAGTGGGTACGGGTCTTACAGTAGAAGTATCAAATTCTACAGGGTCAGCATTTGTGCCTATTTTTGGCGGTTACATTTCAGACTTTACAATTGCCGTTGACCAAACTGGAAGTTTAGGCAATACGACAGCTGCGCAGATTACAGCTCTTGGCGCATTATCCAAGTTGCCTAAAATCGTGGACAACGGCATTTTGTCCCAAGATGAAGATGGCGACCAAATTTATTCTTTGCTATCGGGATTCCTTTTGGGTGAGTGGAATCAAGTACCAGCGGCGACAACATGGGCAACTTATGACCCAACTACAACATGGGCAAATGCAGAAAATCTTGGCCTTGGCGAAATTGACCGCCCAGGGAATTTTTTGATGATAGCGCGCTCATCCAACGAAACCGACGTTTATAGCTTGTGCGCTCAAATTGCTAATTCTGCACTTGGCGTACTTTATGAGGATTCAAACGGCAACATCGGTTATGCAGATTCGACTCATCGACAGGATTACCTTGCGGCTAATGGTTACACGACCCTAGACGCAAATCACGCTAATGGACGCGGCTTGGCCGTGACGACCCGCGCCGGAGACATCCGCAATAAGTACGTCATTACTTACGGCAACAATGGCAACAGTGTTTATACGGCCGACAACGCAGAAAGCCAGTTAAATTATGGTCTATATGCCGAGGCCTTTTTATCTAATATCAAGGACACAGTTGACGCCGAAGATTTTGCCGACCGAATCGTTGCCCTACGTGCTGACCCGTTTCCTAAATTCCAAAACATTACTTTTGAACTGGGAAACCCTGAAATTGACGATTCAGACCGAAATGCCTTAATCAACATATTTATGGGTTTGCCCGTGTGGATTCAAAACCTGCCTTTAAATATCAGTGGCGGGTCATTTGAGGGTTACGTTGAGGGCTGGACGTTTAGGGCAAGCCTCAATAATTTGACCATTACGTTTAACGCGTCTCCGGTCAATTTCAGCCAAGTTGCCGTAAAATGGCAACAAGTAAATGCAGCGGAAACGTGGGCAACTCTTAGCCCAACATTAACGTGGTTACAAGCGATTGGAGCAGTAGCGTAATGGCAACAACAACACCTAATTTTGGTTGGCCTGTACCGACGTCAACCGACCTTGTAAAAGATGGCGCAACAGCTATAGAAGGGCTTGGCGACGCAATTGATGCGTCATTGTTAGACCTAAAAGGCGGCACATCTGGACAAGTCCTAGCAAAAGCATCTAATACAGATATGGACTTTTCATGGGTTGCAGTTGACCCTTTGTTAATTCTTGATGCTAAAGGCGACCTCATATCTGCAACGGCAGCAGATACGCCAGCCCGTCTAGCAGTCGGTGCTAACGGCACAGTTTTGACTGCGGATTCAGCGGAAGCAACAGGGCTTAAATGGGGGGCAGCAAGCGCAGGTTCATTTGTAAAAATTGCAGCAGCAACATTTTCTAATCAAACAAGTGTTGCAATAGATAGTGTTTTCAGTTCTACTTACCGAAATTACATTGCTTACATCAATGTTTATGCTGCGTCTGAAACAGACGATTTTCAATTGCAGTTTAGATACGCTGGACCTACAACACAAACGGCAAATTATTACGGCGGCAGTTTTGGATTTAATGACGCCAACACTAATACGACAAACGGATTTGCTAACGCGGCACAAGCGACTTTGGCACCAAATACAGGCGGCTCGGCTAATTCATCGGCCTATCAGTTAAATTTTGCGTATGTAGGAGATGGAAGCCGAAAGTCGGAAGTATGGGGCACGGGTATAGACGGTTCAACTCAAGGAACCCGTCAATTTACCGCATTTCAAGACACAGCAAGAATATACACGGGCTTTTTAATTAAAAGCTCAAGTTCAAACATTACTGGCAGTTATTCTGTTTACGGATTGGAAAACTAATGACTAAAGAAACCTATTTTGTACACGACGCGGAAATTGACAAAATAAATATTGTTGAGCTGACGGAAGATGAACAAAAAAAATTAGATGAGGAACGTCAACAAGCGATAGAAGACAAGAAACAAGCGCAATTGGAACATGAACAAAACGCTATCAAAAAATTGGAAGTGCTAAACCGTCTGGGCATTACAGCCGATGAAGCGGCATTATTATTGTCATGACATACCCACAAGGTACGGCAGCTTTAGCAATTAGCATTGCAAATGGCGAGGTTGGCAATATTGAAGAAGGCGATAACTTAACTCCCTACGGCAAATTTATGAAGGCCGACGGGTTGCCATGGTGCGGTTCATTTTGTAATTGGGTACTGGCACAAGCTGGTGTTAAAGTTCACAGCGTCGTAGGCACGGCGGTGGGCGCGCACAAATTCAAGGAAACCTCCCGATGGCACACAACCCCAGTTGCGGGCGATTTGGCATTTATGGATTTTCCGCATGATGGCATCGACCGAATAAGTCACGTCGGCATTGTTGTGGCCGTATCAGGCAACGTCGTTACGTGCATCGAAGGCAATACATCGGGAACTGGCGACCAACGTAATGGTGGCATGGTTATGGTCAAGCAACGCACAATCGGCAAAGAGGTCGTTGGATTTGGTCGGCCTAAATATGTGCCTTACAAGGGTGATATGCCAGTCGTGGAAATACCACAATCAAAAGCAAAGAAGGTAAAAAAATGAATCAAGCAAAGTTGATGGCCGCATCATGGTTGCGCTCATTTATGGCAGCTGGTATTGCGGTTTATATGGCCGGAGTAACCGAGCCAAAGGCAATTGCTAGCGCGGGGCTTGCAGCTGTATTGCCTGTAATTTTACGTGCGCTCAATCCTAACGACGCAGGTTTTGGCCTCAAGGGGAAGTGAGCCGAAAGTCGCGCCAGTTAGCCCTATTCCTAATCCTGTTTCTAGGGCTGACTGGTTGCGGTCGTTATGACGGATGGACGCGTTACCCGTGCCAAGAGTATGAAAATTGGAAAAAGCCGGAGTGCAATCCGCCTCAATGCATTGCAAACGGCACTTGTACGCAAGACATATATGGAGACAGTCTTGAGCCATAAGCCCAGCCGCCGATACACAAATGAGCAGCTGAAAGCCCGCCTTATTGTGTTTATTGGCATCACCCTTTCACTGGTCTTTATGATGAGCATATTTGGGATGCTTTATGCTTTAATTTTTGTGACCCAGCCGCTAGGCGCACAAGCTCCAAATGACAAAGCCTTTATTGATTTACTTACAACGTTGACAGTTTTCCTCACCGGAGCATTGGGGTCGGTCTTGGCGTCAAACGGCTTGAAGGATAAGCCAAGCGAAAAGCCAGCCGACACGCCGAAAAACACGCCTGATTCTTGACCTTGTCGTACTCATGCCTCACAGTTATGGCAGGGAGCGAAGCTAAGTAGCTCCTTGAAACGGGAGCAAAATGTACACATTACAGGAAGTAGCCATGTGGATGCTGTTGGGCGTAGGCATTGGATTTACTAGCGGCTACACAGTTGGGCTAAAAGAAGGCAAGCGCGAAGGATTTATCCGCGGCAAGATTGCGGCACGTAGAAGCTTGGAGTCACGCTAATGGGATTCCTAGACAATTACGAGACAGTCAACCAAAAGGTCAAAAGGCTGCACGCGACCTACCCAACAAACCGCATCGAGACTTCAATCATTGACTGGAATCCGGAAAAGGGTTTTATCCTCATCGAGTGCCGCATCTATCGTCATTATGAGGATGAAAAGCCAGCTGCCATTGATTACGCGCATGGCATGGTTGGGGCTTACAACGTTCAAATGAAACGCTGGTATGTCGAGGACACAGTGAGCAGCGCGATAGGCAGGTGCGCAAGCGTAGTGCTGGGTACAGACGAAAAGCCTAGCCGTGAGGACATGACCCAAGTTGAGACAATGCCAAAGGCGTTCATCGAGGACGACCCTTGGGCTAAGCCAATTTGGGAAGAAGGATTTACCACGGCCAAAAGCGCAGTGGCTCAAGTAGCTGACCAATTAGGTGGGGAACTTATATCGGAGTCGCCTATTTGTAAGCATGGTCACATGCTGCTTAAGGAAGGCGATAAAAACGGCAAGCCTTATCGTGGCCATGTCTGCGCTGAAAAGGTTAAGGCAAATCAATGTCCGGCAGTTTGGTACGTGCTCACAAGTGAAGGCAAATGGAAGGAGCGCATCTAATGGCCGAGCTGTACATTAAAAAGCCAAATGGTGAAGCTATGACCATCGAGATAGACGGCACAATCGTGCGTGAGACAAATCCAATTGACATTGACTGGTGCGATAAATGCGAAAAATGGCAGCCATTGGCAGGCGGTCATTATGTGCAATCCCAAGGCTTAGCCATGATTTGGTTATGCGAGGCTTGTAAATGATACGCGTGGACTTAGATAACGATGCTCAAGTTGCGATAACTGTCAAGGGTTTGGAAAGAGCGTTAGAGTATCGAGGACAGTGGGAAGGCAAATGGGTCAAGCGCAATTATCAGACAGACCGCGAAAACCTAAACTTTCCTGCATTTGTCGCACAACAGAGTGAAGCTATAGGTGCAGAGATGGCCGTGGCTAAATTCTTTGGCAAGCCAGTCAACCTTGATGGCTATAAGGACAAAGCTGACGTTGGTAGCAATATCGAGGTCAAGTGGACTAAATGGCAAGATGGTTGCCTTATCCTGCGTGACCACGATAGAGCCGAGGACATTGCCGTATTGGTTACAGGCACAATGCCACGGTACTTTGTCTGCGGTTGGATACCCATCAACGTAGCTAGAAGGCCATCACATAAGCGCAGCGATGGGGCTTGGTGGATAGGTCAACAGGACTTACACCCTATGGCTAATCTCCAAAGGAGCATTTATGCAAATCGAATATAACTGCCGTGTTGAAAAGCGGGTTACATTGCAGACCATTTGCAGCGTTACCAATAACCTGCCGGAGTATGTGCATGTCATCCAATGCAATAGTTGTGGGGTCATGGGCATTGCGATACTTGATAAGGAGACGGCATACAGTGGCAATCTATGAGTATCGATGCGACATGTGTGGACAGGTAAAAAACGTGTCAGCTGGTGTCAATGAGATTTATCCGATTCCAAATTGCGATAACTGCACCATCATCATGTCAAGGGTATGGCAAGCCAACCCAGTCCATTTCAAGGGTGACGGATGGGGGCATCAATGAGGCTTGTGGATAACCTGTGGACAACACGCCGTAAGCCCGCATCAAATCGTGTGGATAACTTCAATTGCTTGACAGGGTTGCTACCATCCAGCTCTGCAAGCGAGCGCGTGTGCGCTGATAGCTCGCTGCGGAGACTGGTGGTTTGGGGGAGTCTATGCCTTAGCATGGCCTTGCTTGCTTTACAGGCACAACCCGCACAAGCTACAACAAAGAGCATTGACCATTACAAGCTATATGCACACTCAAGGATTATTAACTATGAGCAATATAAGTGCCTTAGCAGAATCATTTACAAAGAGTCTAGGTGGAATCCTCAAGCTAAAAACGGGTCACACTTTGGCTTAGGTCAAATGAGGTCAGAGCATTACAGGACACTAGATGCCTATCGTCAAATTGATGCAACAATCAAGTACATCACAAATCGTTATGGTTCAATGTGCAATGCTTGGCGATTCCACGAAAGGGTAGGTCACTACTAATGAGTGCATTAAAAGAGACAGGCAGCACGACAAGATGGCGCAAGATAAGACAGCGCATCATCAATCGTGACCATGGTGTATGCCAGCAATGCGGTAATGAAGGCGACAGCGTTGACCATATTGTGCCAAGGATTCAAGGCGGTACAGATGATGACTGGAATCTTCAATTGTTATGCCGTCAATGCAATTCAAGCAAAGGGGGTAGGTTTTTTAATAGCACAAGGACACCCCTGACCCTT
>Ga0181346_1000794_pt1 | contig 13966 bp, 17 predicted proteins | sample Su13VDMM15DN_FD_130100 | JGI IMG/M metagenome (GOLD analysis project Ga0181346, IMG submission 130100) | Freshwater viral communities from Lake Michigan, USA - Su13.VD.MM15.D.N | ecosystem: Environmental > Aquatic > Freshwater > Lake | place: USA: Michigan | collected 2013-07-15 | reverse complement strand
TGATTAGGAACGGCGCCAATCAATCCGTTAAATAGAGTTGGTTCTTTATCATAAGATACCCCAACAAAGAAGTCTAAATGTAATAATTGGTCAAACGATTTAACCCCAATGAAGTCAGTATCAAGGTATATACCGCCATATTTCTTTAAAATTGCATATCTTAAAATGTCTGATTTTTGTCCAGGGTTTGTAGCAGCATCATAAATTTTTTTAGTTTCAAATTGAAAGCTATCAGCATCGCTTTCAAGCCAAAGTTTGTATTCGTAATCGGGATTAGCAGCTTTTACTGATTCGGCCATATCAACTAATGTTTGCGGGACTTCACCACCAATCCAAATTTGATGAATTAACTTAGGGATCTTATCCAAACCGCGACGCTTGATGTTTTTATCGTAAAGATCGGTTATAATATTCCATTTATCTTCTAAATTTTTATTAGCATAGTTACTGCTAAATTGCATACATTCGTTGAAAGGTTTCATTAGTTATTATTATAAATGTAATCTACGCAAACTCCATAGCAATTGTAATTTGTATTTTGCCAACCTTCATTTAAGTTTACTATAATAGATTTATCTGTAACCTCATACCCCGGGTACGTCCATATATAGCCGTTGCTTGTTAAGGTATAATCATCAACATTATGATAAAAACACTTAATGTTAGTGTTCATAAGGTAATATAATGCATTTAAATTCTTAGCATGACACCACAACCCTTTATGTTGTAAAAAGTTTGGTGATATAATGTACTGTGGGTAGTCATGACCTAAAAATATCTCATTATTTAAAGATAACCATACATCAACTTCAACATCATATTTTTTAAGTACATCCTGTATATGATCAGGGTTGTTTTCTGTTTCTGGATTAGGTCCAAACAAGTTACCTCTGTGTGATATTACTTTCATTTTTTATGTTCAAGAAAAAAGTTTAAATCTTCTGGCGTACCTATACCCCACATCTTATCTATGTTGTAGGTTTTAATCCTCTTACCATCTGCTATAGCCTGATTGAATACAGGGCATACGTAAAATTCATTGTTTACTCTAATATTGCTATTAATCATCTCTTCAGCATACTTTACATAATCTGAACCCTTCTTCCAGTAATATATACCAACAGTTGCTATATTACTAATAGGGTTCTTTTCAGCTACCTCTGTTACAAATCCATTTTCATCGCACTTAGCAAAGCTCCATTTAGGGTGAGTAGATTTGAATGTAAGTATACCTGCATCAACGTTACTTGACGTCATATTATACATAAACTCATCGCTAAACCACTCAACATATTGATCTGAATTAGCTATAACTAAAGCTTTATCATTGTCGATATACTGCTTTGCTAATAATGTAGTGCAAGCTGCTCCTTCAGTTATACCATCAATAACTACTATATCACATCCTGGGGCAATTAAATTTAAAGTTTGCTTTAAGTTATATTTTTCCTGATGTGCTTTTTGTACTATAAAGATATAATGTGCATCAATATTAATATTATCAACAACAACCTGTATCATAGGTTTACCATTAATTTCAACAAGGGGTTTAGGAAATGTATACCCAGCTTTTTCAAATCGAGAACCAGCTCCAGCCATAGGAATTAATATATTAAGTTTGTCGCTTTTCCATTTTTTGTTTTCAGTAGATGTGCCGTCTATTTTCATAATAAAGTCTTCTATAAGTTCTAATGTAACGTCTTCAGGGCAATTAACAGGTAATAAATGTGCACCTGATCTTAAAGCGCCTCTCCTTCCAATATATGAATCTTCTATAATTAAAGTCTCATCTGGATTTACTCCTGCTTCAATCATACAACGCATGTATATCTCAGCATTAGGCTTGGGGTACATAACTTGTTCATTTGAAAAAAGATAACTAATAAATTTTAAAAATCCCTTTCTTTTAAGTTGTAATTTTGCAGTATGTTCAATTGAATTAGTACAACACGCTAGTTTATACTTCTCGCTTAAAGTTGTTAGTACCTTAGCAATTCTATTGTCTGGTTCAAGCATATTAACTAGATCTTCAGTTACTTTTTGTTTACTATCCCATACTTTATTATGATGCTCTTCAGGCAAACCTTTTTCTTTAGATAACAATGTTAATTTTTTACGTGTGCTTAACCCATCATATTTACCTAAATGCTCTTCATAACTTATAGGGTACTTTGGATCGATATGATGTAATGCAGCATTTAACGATACATAGTGTATATCTTTAGATAATACTAATACTCCGTCTAAATCGAATATAATTAATTTTATCATTGAATGTATTTTATATTTGCTGGTGATTCAAAAAACAAATCTACATCATCTATACCTGGTACGCAAGGCCACATACCACCTTCTTTTTTATATGGAAATATGACTTTATCATGGTTACCTAAGAAAGCTGCCCACCAAGAAAAAGATGATTGAGATATTGCAATGTTTTTACTTTGAACTAGTAAATCAAAATCACACATCGCTCTTGTATCGCTTGTATGTTCAAACTTACTAACGTATCCTTCAGAATTTAATTTACATCCTTCAGATACTAAACGTTGAACAGTATCACACTTTGAATTATCTGTAACTATAGTAATGTTTGTAAATCCAGAGTCATTAATAAGTTTCTTATAGTAATCATAACCTAAAAAGCCATTAATAGCTATATAATCAGTCTCACGTATGTGTATAACTAAACTATCACTGCCTGTCATATAGTTGTTTGGTAGTAACTCGTTAACTAATAGCTGTCTATGCGGTATGTAGTATTTTGCTTTTTGTACAAAAGAATTAACGATAATATCCCCGTCATAGTTAATCAAATAATCTAAATCTACATTTTGGTTACCAAATGACTTTGTAGTAAATACATTAGCTGAATAAAAATTGCAAGGTTTGCTATTGACTTTAAAGTTAGGTATATCATCATGATAAAACTCTGCATTTTTTAGTTTAGATAAAATTAAACCAAACGCATATTGAAAGAGTCTATTACCCATTCTACCATAAGGATCATATTTAACTATTACTTTCACCAGTAGCAAGCCTCCTCTACTAAGTTTCTTCTTTCAGGTTTTTCAGAATCAAGTGGATCTGTCCAGTGCTCATTAAAAAATGGCTGGAATTCTTTTATTTCTCTCCATCTTTGACCTTTAATGCCAAAAAGTATTTGTGTTGATCCTCCTAAATGTATACCAGCTTTACCCATTTTTTTTGCTTCAGCTGCTAATAACAATGATGTATAACCTGTACCTGTTATGCACACATCAAATTTTTCTTGTTGTAATGCTTTAAGATAATGTTTATACACTTCATCTGAATACTTAAATTTATCGTTTGGGGATATCTTTAAAGCAAAAGGATATTTTAAAGTAGTTAACTTAAAGTTAGGTTTTATTTTACCATTCCAAATTTTATCTAAATTTTTATAATTACGTTCAATAGATTCTGTAAACGGGCTTATAACTAGTACAGTCTTACCTTCAAGCTGATCAGTCCAAGGTTTATCAAAAAAATATGGCTCAAGATGCTGTAATTCTGTAATGTAAACGTTTTTACAGTAATTATCTAGTATATGCTTTTCAAATATAGGGTTAACTTTATTCCATTTTGGTATAAGATCTAAAGTTACTAGTCTACTAAGCATATCTTCTGCAAAAGCTGTTGTAGTTTCTTTGTTATATGGAAACAACCCAGCAATATCTTCAACCTCATGTTGTAAATGCGGTAGAAACCTTGATGCATTAACGATATTATGGTGGCAATAGAGTAAATTAAGCTCAGTTACACCAATCTTACCTGCACAAAAAGGTAAATTATGTTTTAAAAAATGAGATATAACATTATTGCCGTCTACTATCATCAGTATATTTTATGATAGTGTTGGTATTACTCCACCAGACCTTAGGCCCTAAAAGCTCTCTAATATGTATTGTGCTTATATTATCTTGTACCTTTAACCACCTATTGTATAACCCTTCATAACTACCATAATACGCTTCTTTAAACATTACATCTTCTTTATAGTAATAAGCAAAGTGATTAAATCTTTGCGGCAGTAATAATCCTGGGCCATTCTTACCTTCTAACTTAGGAGGCTCATGAGATACAAACTTTTCACCTTTCCAATTCCATAAACGTCTATATGGCTCATGTTTACCTTCACCCCAATCACCTAAAGCAATTTGTTTCTCACCAACGTAGTAATTACATAAGAAACAACCAGTTTTGCCATTGTTTTTACGTAACATCTCTTCAGCTTCCTGCAATTGATTAGATGTCCACTTTTCATCTATGTCAATTTGCCATAACATACACTCATTAGTCATGCTTTTAATGACGTCAATAGCTGCATTAACTTGCTCGTCTTTGTTCTCCCATGGTTTATCTTTACATCTTACAATGGTAACCCTATCAGACTTGATAGTATCTAAAAACTCAGTTGTACCGTCGTTTGAAAGGTAATTCTTATGGAAATCTGTTGATAATTCTCTGCACCATGATGTAGAACCTGTAGGTCTTGATACCCCCTCAACTATAACCCAGTGATCAAATTGGGTAGTCATAAATTGGGCGTAATTATCCTGTTTAAGGTGCCGTAATCCGTTTAAAATAATTGTAAATGCAACTCTCATACCTCTTTAATTATCCATTTGTTCCGAAATGTTGGAATCGGGTGTCCAGGCTTTCTTAATACTATTTTTTTACAGGAAATATTGAGTTGTTCAACCAAATTAGCTGGGGCACTATCAACTAATGCTATGGTTTGAGCATTTTCTAAAACTTTTACCCAGTGAAATATGTTATGACTTTCATTCAATGTGATAATTTGATTTTTAGAGTCAAAAGTTACCTCAAGATTTCCTCTTGAATGTTTTGTGCTAACTACATCATAACGTTCCTCTTTAACATACAAGTTATATACTTCGTTTTCCTTTTCCAGATTTCTATTATACTCTAACTTCCATTTTAAATCAAAAGGAACTTCCGTTTTTCTATACTTAAATTCATCAAATTTTTCAGGCCCAAAACCATCCCCTAAATTAACATATTCATCCGTACATTTACTTCCTGGAAAAGTAGCAGCAATATCAAATATTTTATCACAAATATATTTGTTTACTAAAGTATCATATGCATCAAATATGCAAGTATATACGTTGCTTGTAACAGGTACAAATTCAACATAGTCAATTACCTCTTTAAACATTAATTCAAAGTTACTAAAAATAGGCCATACTACTTTATATCCTTTATCTGCCCAATACTTAGCAATAGGTAAACATATAATAATGTCTCCTAACTTTCCTGGTTGTATAATACCTATAGTTTTACCCATTAACTATACCCCCAGCTGTATCAACCTTACTCCAGTCAGGTATTATATTAACATAACTGGCAACTAGTTTAACGTCTTCTATTCTTTTTTGTACAAGATCGTGCCATAGTTTATCGCTAATTTTATCTTTATCTGCTGTAGCCATTCTATCTGCAACTTTATCTCTTTTATCTTTTCCTAATACCCAATGACGATGCTCAACCATTATATCGCCACGATATTTTAAACGGCCAACAGACTGAAAAACTTGGTGTAGCCATTGGTCAATCCAATTAATTTTAAACTCTTCTCTCATAAACTTGCCATTCATTAACTCAGCATATCTTCTATGACAAAAGAAATTAACAGCAAGTTTTTCACCATGATAACCATCGTTGCAATGAACTCCATGTATTAAGTCAGATTTTGCAGTTTTAAATTCTTCAATTAACATTTCATCCCAACCAGGTGTGAGAAAAACCATATCGTCTCCAATCATTGAAATAATCTCTTCATTAGATGCAGCAACACATAAATTCCACATTTTACCTAAACCAATAAATTTACCTTCATTTTTAATATCAACAATTTTAACGCAAGGTATTGCAGCTGCAACTTTCTTAATAATATCTCTCGTTGGATCATCTTCATCAACACCAAAATATACATTAACGTTATTAATATTTTTAACTGACGTTAATATAGACATGAGCATGGTTAAACGTCTATTCATTCTCTCTCTAGAAGGTACTAAGATTGCGATTTTCATATATAAATTGATTTTAATTCAGGATTAAAATATAGGGCTGCAGTAGCCATATTTGAAACTGGGTGTATAAAGTAATTACACTTTGAAAGCATATACACTTCTAAAAATGTATATATTGCATCATGTGCAGTTCCTGGTAAAAAATGTGGTTCTGTATCTGTATTAAATTGAGTGCGTCTAATATGTGGGTTATATACACATCTGCTATATTTGTTTACAAATTGATTTATATCAGTAAGATTATCTACACTTAAACATATATACGTATTCTCATCAAATAATTTATCTATTTCAGTAAAATATTGCTCAATAGTTGGTAATTTGCCGTTAGCTTGTTCACACTTTAATAATTCATTTCGTTTTAATATCCCTATAATTTTTTTACCTTTTAAAGCGGCAAACTCCTCATCAATTTCATCAATAAAGGTTTGTAATATTGGAGTAGGTTTAATATACTTTAACGTTGCATTTAATTCATTTCTCCATTTCTGGTCTTTACTAATATACTGATTATGTACATCCTTTCCTGTATAATCTAAACAGTTGTATTCTTTTAACTCAAAAATTTCATCAATATTTTTACCTTCATTATATTCTTTAAATAATTTACCGAAAACTTCACCACACTTATATGCAAACGCTCCATAAGGTTGCCCTTGCAAATTCCAATGAATTCCTGCTACATTTTTATCTTTTAAATAGGTAGTTACTTTATTAAAATTGGAGAAAAAACCACCTTCATGGTGGCTTACTTTAACTAGAATGTTTTTCATTTTTTATTCTTTTTATAGATTTAATTACCTCATCTTTTGAAACGTATGGTGGTTGGTTTGGATAATGACCATGTTTTTTGAGATATACTTCTCTACCCCCATATACATTTTTTTGCCATTGCTCTGATTTATTAGCAATAGATGAATTATCGATTGCACCAGGAGCTTCAGTTAAATATTTTTCACTATTTGCAATATCTGCAAACCACCAAAACGGTGGATGATAACCTGCTTTAATAATGCAGTATGTATGATCAACATGTTCCCATGCATTATAGTAAGCCTCATCTATATAACCTACTTTCTCTATAGTTTCTCTAGTGTAAAATGAGAACATGGCAACAGTATGTTCGTAAAGCGCTACCTTTGTCTCTCTATTGTATTCAATGATCATCTTTGGGTTAGGATCAGAGTGTTGGTCTAAGAGATGTCTATTATGCAAGTCAAACTCAATTTTTTGCTTTCTATTAAAAGGGGAACCTGGACCGTAATTAAAATGGTGTATTCCAGACTTTAAATGGGCTTGAATATACTTGTCAAATACTGATGAATCTAATATAATCATATCATCTTCAATTAAAAACAGATAATCACATCCCTTATCCATTAAATGTTTTAATGCTTTGTTCTTTGATTTACCTACACCAATATTTGATGGGTTATCTAACCAAACCCCTTTTTCAATTTTAATTTCTACTGGTGTTCCGTCATTAATTATTACAATTTCATCTATCTTGTCTAAAGGTATGGATGCATATAATTGTTTAAAGTAATCTAACCTATTGCAAGTTATAATACCAACTCCTATTTTAGCCATATGATATTATAATAAATAATTGATATATGTCAACTGCGAAGGTAACTTTTGCTGAACTACCAGAGGCCGGTGAAGTTAATACTGGGGAGTTCTTCATAATTGAAGATATCGTTCAAACTAAAAAAATTAATTTTAGTAATATAATTGTAGGGTTAGATAATATTACGTTTGCAAATACATTATCAGGCCAATCAACTGACATAATTTCATTATCTGCAAATGTTGCTACTCTATCTGCTCAAGAATATTTACAAACCCAGAATTTTACATCTACGATCTTATCAACTGTACAATCTACAACAGCAGTATTCGTAAATCAATTATACCCTGTTGGTAGTGTAATATGTACTATAGTAAACGTTAACCCGCAATCTTCTATAGTAGGTACAACATGGTCAGCAATTGCTTCAGGACTTTTTATAGCTGGTGTAGGCACTGCAGTAGATAAAAACGGTACAGGTGTTACAATTGGTGTAGGGGCTACAAATAAATCAATTGGTGAGTATACTCATACTTTATCTGTTGCAGAAATGCCAGCTCACGTACATGCTTTTGTTCCAATATCAGGTATAAAGAAAGGTGGTTCAGGACCATATGTTAGTAGTGCATTAGCTCCTGGTACTATTTTAACTGCTATAACATCTAGCTCGACCGGTGGTGGGTTACCGCATAACAATACCCCGCCTGTATTTGGGATGTATATTTGGCAAAGAATAGTATAATAATAAATAATTGATATATGTCATCTGATAAAGTAACTTTTAATGAATTACCAGAAGCTGGTGAAGTTAAACCAGGTGATTTTTTCATTATTGAAGATTTGCAACAAACCAAAAAAATTAACTTTAGTAACTTAATCTTTGGTTTAGATAATGTAAATTTTGCTGATACTATTACTGGACAAACTACTGATATACTAGCCTTATCTGCAAGCGTTGCTTCTTTATCAGCTCAACTAGATTTAAATAATCTGGATTTAAATTCTTTACTAACAACAACGGTTCAAACTACAACAGCTGCATACTTAAATCAAATATATCCTATAGGTAGTATACTATATACTATAACAAATGTTAACCCGCAAGTATCATTAGTTAATACTGCATGGGAACAAATATCTCAAGGATTATTTGTAGCGGGTGTAGGTACAGCTGTAGATAAAAATAATATCGGATTTACTGTTGGTGAAGGTAATGCTGCATCAAACTTTTCAGCTGGTGAATACAATCATGCATTAACTTTAAATGAATTAGCTTCCCATACACATTTATTTACACCAATTAATGGTACAGATACAGGTAGTGCAGGGCAATATACTGAATATGCTCCCGCACCTATAAATTCTTTTTTATCACCCGTAATATCTACCTCTGCAGGTGGTATTAGTAATCATAATAATATACCTCCAGTATTTGGTGTGTATGTTTGGCAAAGGATCGTATAATATGCAAATTGGAATATTAAATTTACCAGAAACAACAAACGCAATAAACTCTGATAGTTTTATTATAAACACTTCATCTAATGAAGGGGTAACTAAACGAATACTATTTAGCTCGATACAGCTCGGGTTAGAAAATACTACATTAACACCGACAATAACTTCTCACTCTCAAGATATTACAGAAATATATGCTAACATATATTCATTGTCTGCTCAATCAGCATACTTAAACAGTTATTTAAACAATTTAATAAACTCAACAGTAACAAATGCCTTTGCAAGTTTAACTGATGTATTATTTCCGTTGAGTAGTATTAAATGCACATCAAATAGTATTAATCCTGGGTACTATATTCCGAATACTAACTGGATATCAGTTAATCAAGGATTATTAATTGCAGGGGTTACAAACAGCCAGTTACCAACAGTAGATAAAAACGGTAAATCTGTTACAATATATCCCGGTACTTCAGGTAATTTTTATTTAGGGGTGTATTCTGACATACTAGATACAACAACAATTCCAGCCCATACTCATAAAGCTCAACTTAGAGGTGATCCTGGTATTATATCTTCTAAATTAGGTGGATCTGATGTTGAAAGCGCAGCAGGTAATCAAACCACTGGTACAACTGCAATAACTTCGGAAACCGCTGGTGAGAGTATTGCGCATAATAATATACCGCCTATATATGGGTTGTATTTTTGGATGAGAGTTGGTGTAGATCAAGGTACTACAGTTGCGACTGTTGCTCCGGTAACATTACCAACAGCAGCTCCAGTAACTGCTCCAGTTCCTCCCTTAGTTATTCAAAGATATGTTCCTACACCTCCTATTCTACCTTTATTTGTATCATCAATGGGACCAAACTCTCTTAATCCAGTTTTTAATCCTCGAAACAATTTTGGTGGTACAACTGGTATTATTCCTCCAGTAGGTTCTGGTCCTGCAATACCTACGATATTTACAACAATATATATAGAAAATCAAATATTCTCTATATTTGGTACCCAACCTTTTATTGAAACTCTTCTTTAAAACTTTGCGCCGGTCTTCTTAACAAAGTCCTTAATCTTGCCTAATTCTTGAGCTAACGCTACTTCTTGATTTTTTAATAATTTTTGAGACTCTAATAGCTTTGCCATTTCGTTTAGATTGTTTGGGTTGAAGACATTATCTGCATCATTGATGTTACCGCCTATAAGATCTCCTTCAGCGTCTATATACCATTTAACCATTTCTACCCTCTCAAGTGGGTTACCAAAAATTTCAATTATACCTGGGCAATCATCAGCTGGAAAAAACGGATTTCTACCTAAGGCATGCCTATATTGCATAATTAAACCTTTGAAGAGAGAGTCTATTTCTTTTACATAAATCTCATCTACTTCTCTTGTACCATTCTGTTCAATAAGTACTGGAGCCACTTTTGTTCTCGGTAAGAAAAATATTAAATCAAGATGCTTTAAGCTTTCTTTAACAACTGGAATACATTTCGTTATAAACTTTTCATCGATCTTTCCTGACTTCTTATCACAGCACCATAAAGAATATACAAGGTTATCTAATGGGCATCTATCAAACAGCACATAATCTTTTTTGGTATATTTCTGAAGCTCTTCAACCATAAGATTAAGAATCTTCCATTGACCGTCTTTAGTAGCATTCTTACTGTGCGGTAATTTTTGTTCTGTTATAAGCTCTCTATATGTCTTACTTTCAGTCTTATAGTTCGGCCACTTTTCTAAAAAGTCTTTAATTAACGTTGACTTGCCTTGATTTGCTGTTCCAGAGATAGCGATGCGCATTAAATTAATTAATGCGCACCAATTTCAAATCAAGACAGTAATCCCTTATTATTTCTTAGGGATTTTTATTTCCGTGCCACCTACTCCGAATTTTTTTCTAATCTCCCCCGGGTGATTTAGATTATTATATGATCTACTTGCACGTTGATAATCTTCATGACCGATTCTTTGATTGTTTTGATAAATAAGTGCCTTTCGCTCTTTATAATCAGGGTGTTTTGGATCCCCGGCTTCATCATCTTCTGACTTTAAGATAAGCTCAACATGTATGCCTTGATGCTCTAAGTCGTCTATTACTGCATCAACTGCCATTTGTTCTGCTTCATCTTCATTTTCAGGATCATCATCAATAAAATCTGCAGTATACTTGGCAATTGACTTTTTATATTTTGCTAAAAAATCACCATAAGACATTTTAACAGTCTTTTTTGCGGCTTCCCCGTTAAGATTTTCAACGACTTGACTATTACGTGATTTAAGAACATCTTTCATACCTTCTTCAACAATCTGTTGTTTAGCTGATGTATTCTTATACTTTTCAAAAATTGAATGTCCGTCTTTGTTCATATTAATTATTTAATAGAGTGTTGCAAAAGTCCCAGTCAATAACCTTCATATAGTTGTTAATATATTTCTCTCTATCTGGACCGTACTTATAATAATATGCATGCTCCCATATGTCTATACCTAAAATTGGCTTACCTTTATTTAACATTAATGGGTTATCTTGATTAGGGGTGTTAATAATATCAAGTTTATCTCCCTTTAATACTAACCAAGTCCATCCAGATCCGAAATTACTAAGTGCAGATTCTGTAAATTTCTCTTTAAAACTATCAAAGCTTTTATATTTCTTCTCTATAGCATCTTTAATATCACCATTAACTGGTTTAGAATTAGGTGTCATCATCTGCCATAATAACTGATGATTATAAGCTCCGCCTGCATTGTTTCTAATACTATCATTGTGTTTATTTGCAGAGATTACTAGATCTCTTAATTGAGGCTTACTTCTTTTACCCATTGCATCATTGAGTTTATTAATATAACCTTTGTAGTGTTTATTATAATGAAGGGTCATTGTTTCTTCATCAATATGAGGTTCTAAATCCTTATAATCATAAGGTAATTTAATAGGCTTATAGTCTTCGCCTATACCTTCTAAAACTAAAGAAAATGTTGTGTTAAAGTAATCCAATATTATATTTATTAAATACTTGTATGCGTTACACACCATTTATACTTTTAATGTTACTAACCTCTAGTTGTTCTACGATACCTGGATTAAAAATGCCAGATTCATGGAAAAGCTTAACTGGCAGTAAAACTAACTCTGTAGTTGCTGCTCAAAAAGTAGATGAAAATGTTAGGCAATTAACTGAGGCTGATAAGAAGGTAGAAGAAGCTCGTAAAAAAATGGAGTTAGATTATTCTAAATTTCGAAACGATTTACAAAAAGCTTATGATGATAAAACTAAAAAAGATAATGAAAATTTTAATGTTATCAGCCAATTAAATTATGGGGTGTATCAAATTACTCAAGAAAAGAAAAAAATAGATATTAATACAACAATTGCTCATTTACGTTCTAAAGAAATTATGATGCGGGGGGATAACCTTACTGAAGAGCAAAAAGATAAAATAAAAGAAGAACTTGATATAGAAAAGACTAAAACTATTGACGAACTTTATATAAAGTATAAAGCAAATATCGATTTAGCAGTTAAACAAAAAGCAGCTCTCGATGCCGCAGAAGCTCTTATATTAATTAAAGAAAGGGAAAAAGATGCTTTAAGAGTAGCTAATAGACAAACTATTGACAAATTAGAAGCTGATAGGAAAGCTGAAATTGAGCGTATCTCAAAAGATACTGCTGATAAAGTTAAGCTAGCTCGAGAAGCTCAAAGACAAGAAATGCTTGGTTATATAATTAAAGCTCTTGCAGGGGTGGGTATATTATTCTTGGTACTTGGAGGATTGCTTCGTAGTCTTAGTATGGGTATAGTATCTATATCAGCATTGGCTTTAGCGTATACTGCTGCAACATTACCAATGTGGGTTATATCTTCTATAGTGGGTGTAATGATATTAATCATAGTATGGAGTGCACACTCAAAAAATATTACCTGCGCAGTTAGACATAAAGCTGGCATATTAAAAGCACCGCCGCCAGAGAATTAACTCTCAACACTATAATGTTTGCTTGGACTCTTCCACTTAAAACTAACGTTTGATTTAATCCAACTTTCATCAGGCCAGACTGTTTTATTATTAGGATAAGCTACCCATTGACCTGTATTTAAACTAATAATATGATGGTTTTTATGTTGATCTGGTATTTCAGACCAACCACTTACTGCCCAATCAATTGTAAATATATAGTTACCTTTACGTGTTACTTTGTCTCTACCATAACACTCAACAGGTCTATTCTTTAAAAAATTAAACTCATGAACTGTACTGTATCTACTAAACCCATCCCACCATACACATACATCCATTGGTAATGGTTCACAAGGTTTACTACAAATCATATGTATTGGTACTCTGGCCCATTGAGCACCATTTTCAAGCATAACCTGAAACATTGGCACTCGATGCGGTTCAGCTCTAAATCCGAACACAAAACCATGTGTAAATTCACCATGACCTTCTTGTTCATCAAACAAGAATTCATTTCTTATAAAACAAGGAGTATATGGGGTGTCTAATAAAAAAGTCATATTAAACTTTAAGAGCTAAATTCCACAGCTGTAAGTGCAATCTATTAGAGAATTTAAAGTTATACTTCTTACAAAGATCTGCAACAACTGGACCTACTGTAAGTAACTCTTCTCTAGATCCACACATAGGCATAATCCAAATATTACGAGGATTAACTTTAATATCTGGCGCATTTACATACTTCTCAAATACCTCTTCAAGATCAGACTCTTGCTTTGCAACAAACTTAAAACACGCATCATTATCAACAAGATACTTTAATACTTCAGGTTTATATCTCTTATCAGCAGCATCACCATTATTAGATAGTTTAGGTGAT
>Ga0181346_1000793_pt1 | contig 13969 bp, 9 predicted proteins | sample Su13VDMM15DN_FD_130100 | JGI IMG/M metagenome (GOLD analysis project Ga0181346, IMG submission 130100) | Freshwater viral communities from Lake Michigan, USA - Su13.VD.MM15.D.N | ecosystem: Environmental > Aquatic > Freshwater > Lake | place: USA: Michigan | collected 2013-07-15 | reverse complement strand
GTCATCGATCTTCCGCTGGATCAGGAAGTCGGTGGCCGAACTCATGTACACGGTCGCGTGGGCCAGAACACCGGCTAGTTCCTCGCGCTTGATCTCGAACTGGTTGTTGCGAAATAGGTTGCGAAGGATGGCGTTGCGCTCTGGATCATCGGACCAAGGGGTGGCATCGAAACCGTAGCGTAGACCATTGCATGACTCAATAATTGCTCGAAGAACACGGGCAGGGCTGTGTTTCGATTCGTCAACTACTAAAAGATTCTTCTTACTAAAGTCTACCGACTCATGCGGACAACGAATATCCACAATGCCATCCGGAATTCCGGCGGCTCTCAACGATGCGCGAGCTTGCTCACATGTTTCGCGTGTTGGAGCTGTCCAACCAAACGACCAATCAGGATTCAAATGGTGATAGTGCTTGATGATGGAGGAAGCGATGACTGTCTTGCCGCATCCAGCAGGGGCGATGATGAGTCCATCGCTACTCTTGGCCCACTCGACTGCTCGTTGTTGGTAGGGACGAAGCAGAAAGGCTTGCGTCGGAACGATTTCGGGATGATTCTTGGTCTGCATAGCGTGTCGTTGCGCTCTGTATTGTTTGTTACGGACTCGTTGTCACCCCCCGGAGCTTGCACTCTCCGGGGGGCTTTTGTTTCAGGGTTTAGATGTCATCGACATCCACCGGAACCTTCTTCATTCGTTTCACGCGGAGTGTAACCTGTTCGGCTCCTTGCTTGTCAGTGTACTTCTCCTCTTCGAGGACAACCACCAACTGGAGTCCAACGAACTCCTGAAGGAAGCGGAAGAACGCCCCGCCGATGGAGAAGTCGTACTGGTCACCGTCATTGATGCTGGCCTCGGTGGCAGAGATGAGGGCCTGAAGCCGCCACATCATGGTATCCTTGAGGACGAAGCGGTCGCTGATGACCTCTCCGTTGCCACCCTTAAAGCGCAGGATGCAGACGGGGTTCCCGTTCTTATCGAGGTTGTCATCCTTGCAGGAGTTGACGGTGACGATGTATTCGCCGGGGCTGGCGAACGGCTTAACTTCGGCTTGTGAACGATCGACTGTGAATTTCATGGTGTTGTGTTGTGTTTGTTATTCGGACTGACGCATCGCCCATGTGGGCAACAAAAGTCTTTGAGTTGTGGATGGGTAGCAGGGCCAAGAGTTCAGTTCCTGGCACTCGATGAATGTCTTGAGTTGTTCATCGATGATTGAATGTCCGACATCAATGGCCAACTGATCAAGCTCGTAGCAGGCGACACCGTAGGGAGCTTCTTTCTCAACGGCGATGAACACGAACCGATTGATGCCGGTGATGCGTTGGTACCAAGCGGCTTGGACGTGGTAGCGGAACTGAGCGCATGACTTAGCGAACGCGCTTGGCGACGCATCCTGAGTGGTTTTGAGGTCGATGATGTAGTCCTTGCCGATGCCATCGATGCGGGCTTTGACCTCAATGCCTTTCCAGTCGGTGAAGTACGAGACCTCGGCTTTGATTCCATCCAGTAGGCCAGAAGCAGCAGGATGGGCGTGAACCGCGGCGGCGACACCGGTGATGCTGTCCCACTGGTCTTGGTTGAGCGGAGTGAATCCGTTGTCGATGACAAGCTGGTAGTCTTCCTTACCCTGCTTGGCACGGCGATCGCCGGTGAACAGCTTGTAGGTGATGATGAACCGCTCCGGTTCCAGGACAGCGCAGTGAGCGGCGGAACCGAACTCCAGCGCGGGGCTGGTCTCGTTCTTGGTCCTGCCATCCTGCCAAGCGCGGAAGTGAGCGGGGGACTTGCGGAACTGATCGAGACCGGACTTGGAGAGTGCCTTCGCAGCGTGGTAATCCGCGGCGGGCATGTCGTGCATGATATCAACCATTGGATACCTCCGTCTCGATGACCTCGGGGCTGACGATCACGGGCAGCTTGGAGAGGATCAGGTCTGGCTTAGCGATGTACTTAGAAGCGTAAGCATCCGAGAGATCGCGGAAGGTTTGGATATCCGAAATGCGACCAGCCTTGATGAGCAGGGCGTTGACATCTTCCTCGCGGGACTCGAACAGGGCTTCGAGCTTGGCGGTGATGTCGAAGCTCTTGGTGGGAGCGGCGGCAACCTCGGCGATAGCAGGCTGGAAGTCCTCGGTCTCTTCCGGGGTGTAGATGCCGGCCACAACCTCAGGAGCGAGCATGCGAACCGCTTTGGATATGCACCGAGCGCGGAGCATTGCGGAGGGATCCTTGGCCCACCCAGAGCCCGCCTTGGCGGGAAGCAGGCCAGCGAGCTTTGCGTCCTCCGTGGTGAAGCTGATCTCGCAGGAGTTGCCGTCGTAGGTCCAGAGGGCGACCGCGGCGCGGCTATCGAACTGCTTCCAGAGAACCTTGCCACCACGGGCGCGGTATCCGGCGAGCATGGCATCGGAGCGCATTGAGAGAGAACCATTGATGATGTGGTACTCGCGCTTGAAGTCGAACGGGGTCTTCTTCTCGGCGGCGCACTGCCACGCGATGAGTTTACCTTGTTCGACCTTGGTGCATCCCAGCATGCCGCTGGAAGCGATCCACTCGCCCATCTTCTCGATGGCGGTGATGGGATCTTGGATCTTACTGTACATCTCCGAGGATGAGTCGGAGGACTGGGGGGTTGTCGTTGCGATTGCGTTCATGGGTTTTGTTGCCGTAGCATTTCTTCGATTACGTCGGAGCGGACACGGATCGTGCGCTTGGTGGCCTTCATGGCCGGTAGCTTACCTCCCCGGATCCAGCGACGAACGGTCTCGGGATGAGTCCCGAGAGCCGTTGCGATCTCTTTGATTGTCAGGAGTTTCACGCTCACGTCGTCGAAAGTAGAGACGTGCCGCAAAACGTGCAAGAGAATTCGTGCGAATTTTATTCGGACGGCTGCTGGAAGCCCCGGCGGGCGGCGATTGGAGTGAGGGTTTGGCCGGACTGGATCAGCTCTCGAACGAACTGCTTCTTGGCGATGAGTAGGCCATCGTCGTAGGCGCGTTGGAGGAGCTTGAGCTTTCGCTCGTCACCGCCCTGCTGGAACCGGGGACGCATAAACTCCTGTTCTGCTCGCAGTCGGCGATAATTTCCAACAAGTTCGGTGTAGCGATCGTACTGCTCAGGCGACATCCGATCGTAGGTCTTCTGCTTCCAAGTCAGGCTGGGGCTTGGCACCGATGGGATCGCGCTGTTGTCAGCGGTCCTGCGCCAGATCGTGTAGATCGAGGTGTTGAGCGGATCGGCATCAATGTCACGCGCTTTCCATGCGTTGAAGAACTGGTACACCCACGGGTTGCTTCCCTTCGGGGTCTGTTCCACGGCAGAACCCCAGAGGTCGCGACGCACCGGCATGGCGTTCGGATCCTTTACACCAGGGATGGCCAACCCAAGGGCGGCGTACCGCTGATTGAGTTCATCGACCGTATCCTTGATGAAGCTCTGGCCACCGATTGCAGGGAGCTTGTCGCGTTCGGCGCGGCGCACGGCACCGAGGATGGCTGGAGCCACAGGAGACGCGGCGGTAACCGCGAGACTCTTGAGCCAGCGATCCATCGAGTTGGTGGATTCCTGCGACAGGAGCTTGATGAAATCGCTGGTTCCCTTGAGGAACTGCTGCTCCATCACAAAGCTGAGGCCAGAGGTTGGAACTGCCTTGAAGAGCGATGTTGCTACCTCTTCGTTGCTGCGTCCTCGCTCCAATTGGCGCAGAGAAGTTCCAGCCATGATCCCCAATGCGCCCGCGGTTCCGAGCGACGAGAGATCGACCACGGTATCTCCCCCTTGGAACTTTGGATCCTTCCCGTTTACCAGTCGAGTTAGAGCCGAAAGGTTGATTGTACCCGGAGGCATGACGCCACCAGCCTTGGCCAACTCACGAGCCTTGTTGGTCTCGCCAGCGGTATCAAGGTTTGGGGTGATGATTCCCTTGCTGTAGAGATAACCGAACGCTGTGGTGACCATTGCTCCAACGAGAACGCGAGAATAGGCAATATTCTTTTCCCGCTGGGTCATGTTATCCCAATCTCGCAATGCACCAGCAGGCGTGAACTGAAGAGCCTCTGCGGCTACGTTGATCGGAGTCTTCTGGAACAGCGAGATCAGGCGGTATGGGACGTAACCGGTAGACCCAAGTTCATTCTTTATGAACCGATTGATTCCGGCCACAGCCTTGGTAGCCTTGTTGTCCTGCTGAAAGATGGACTTGAGAGACTCGGTCTCGATCGTCGCAAGATCATCTTCGGTGAATCCGCGGCGACCACGTTGAGCTTCTGCATCAGTCACGAACGCGAGTTTGGGATCGCGCACGGCGATCTGAATCTGAGCTTCTGACAGTCCCTTCGCTCGACCAATCTCACCGATGATGCGAGCGCGTTCAGCCTGCCGGAACGGGATATCAGTGGCCTGAGTCAGGCGCAGCATGATGTCGGGCAGAATGCCTATGGTCGCCTCGGTCAGGTTACGAGGAGACAATGCGGATCCGATTTTGCCAGCGGCCATGTCTTCAGCGATCCGCCTCCATGCTCTCTGGAAATTGAGCGGATTACCAATGTCGGTTCCAGGTTCATACGGCATCGCATTGGAACCCTTGAGGACAGTTTTTGTCGCGGCTGGTAGCGACTTGTAGATCGCGTTGATTCGATCAATGGTACGAGCGCGGATGTTGAACGAGTTGTTCTTGTCCTTTGAGAACGTCGCGTCGATGGCTGCGGCACCAGCATCACCAAGTTCTCGCAGTGGGTAGTTGATCGCATTACCCACCACGTTGCGGATGATAGAGATCGGACCCATCACCGATCCTTGAACCATCGAGATGAACAGGTCCGCAGCGTCGGCTGGATTGATCTTCGCAAGCTGCTCGTTGAGGATGGCATCGACCTCGGATCGTTTTGCGTCGGCCAAGTCCAACTGCTTCAGGCTCTTGTTGATCGTGTTGAGATCGTTGGCAGCGAACGCATCACGAGCGACTCGACCAGCAGCGAGGACTTCATCGTTGGCCAGTTTGAGCTTGTTGCCAGCGTCCAGAAGGATCTGGGACTGCTCCGCTGTCATTGGCTTGCGATTCCTGTTGGCCAAGGAATTCTGAACCAGCAGGACCAATCCCTCCGGGGTGGAGGAGTTGAGGAGCTTGAACTGGTTGATGAGCTGACCCCAACTGGTTCCGCTTTTCGCAAGTGCCAGCGCGGTGCTGCTTGCGCCAGCCACATCTCCAGAACGGATCTGGCGTCCAAAGATCTCCATGCCGGAAGCAACCCTGGTGTTGGATGAGGTATCGGCCAGATCAGCATTGAGCTGAGAGAGCGACATGGACGATGCGCGATCGACCACCTCGCCCACACTCTGCTGAGTGTATTGGGCTTCAGGAGACTGGCCTACCGTCTCACGGACCTCGGCGGGAAGCTGTTCAGCCTCGGCAACGCGGCCTGCAAAAGCTCGGGTCTTCTGTTCTTCAGGACGTTGGAACCTTTGCTCGGTAGCCTTCGGAGCATTCACACCCTTCCAAGGAACGGACTCTGTGGTCGCATAGTGCATCCACGCGATGGCATCCTCGGGGGATACCTTGCCAGTCAGCAACTGCTTGGTAGAAGCCTTGAAGGCGTAGAACCAAGACCGTATGTCGCTACGCTTGATGTTCGGAATCTGCTCGCCAAACGCCTGAATGAGTCCCTCTTCGAGAGCAATCTCCTGAGCCCGCTTTGGGGTCAGTTTTCCTTGCTCAACCTCTGGAGCGCGGGCCAATAGCTCGCTCTTGTAAGCGGGGGTATCTTGAGCGGATTCAAGCAGAGACTTCCGCATCGACGGGTTCGTAACCCCCTGAAACACATCATGACCGATTTCATGGATGGCCGTGTCCGCGGTAGCCATGAGCGGGTTGACGCGAACGATTCGGTTACCTGTCTTGGGATCAGACAGGTACATACCACGAACCTCGGTGGAACCTGCAAACGGACGATCCAGCTCGATGGTCAGGTTGCGACGAGCAGCGATCTGAGCGGCTGCATCGATGTCAGACTGGGTGATCTTCGCTCCTTCGCCCTGAGTTTGGAGACGATAGTACAGACTGTCGTAGATTTCTTGAGCCGTCTTTACAGCGGATTTTTCAGTTTTGAACTGACTCTCAGTAATAGTTTGGACCTGTTTTTCTTGCGCTTTTCGTGACCGCTCTTCGGACATGATTGCGCGTTTAGCGGCTTGCTGCTGCTGAACTACTTGTTCGTATGAATCCTCAAGCCCTTCCTGATACTGCTTTGAGATAAACTCAGGAAGAGTGGTTGGATCGTTGATGACCCGAGCGACATCAGGATCGTTGGCCAACTGCTGTATCCGCTCCTTCGGAATGCGAACCTTGACGCTATTTGCAGCTTCCTTAATGAGCGTTTCAGTCGGCTCAGTCTTAGACTTCCACCAGTTCTCGTACTGCTTGGCAATTTTATCTGCGTTGATCGGACGATTTTCTTCGACTACTCGTTCTGGAGCTGGAGGTTGCTCACTAAGAGCGCGAAACCTTTCAGCCTCGACATCCATCTCGGCGACAGTCTTTTCAACTTCAGCTTTTTCTCGTCCAGCGCGGACTCTAGCCTCTTCCAGATCCAGCTTTTGAACCGGACCTTCTTGCGGTCCCTCAGCCATACCCAGCTTGCGTCCCAATCGAGTGGGGCGATTGAAGAGCGTACCGAGCGCGATGTCTGCTGCGAGTTGGCCACCAGAGAACTCTCCACCCTGCGTGACATCAGCGATCTGCTGACCGGTGGATTGAGCGACGTTCGCCGCCACATTCATAGCAGGCTCAACGAATGCGGGCTTGGTGATTGCTTCGCGTAGCGTGGCCTGACGAGTCAGTGGCCTGGCGAGTTCACTGAGACCCTTCAAAGAAGGGCGAGCGGTTAGCGCGGTCGGAGCAAAGCCACCAATGTACGAAGCGACAGGCTGCTCTTCCTGAGCTTGAGACAGCTTCTGGAGCGTCTCAGGGGAATACCTTTCAAGCAGTGCTTCTTGAGCTTTACTGGTAGCGTAAGCAGCCGCAGCACCTGCGCTCAACGCGCCTAAACCTCCGCCTACAAGCACTCCAACAGGACCAAACGGTGCACCAAGCAAGGCTCCCCCCTTACCACCTGCCACTGAAGCAGGAAGAGCAGCCAGAGAAGGAACTGTGCTGGCTGCGGCTGAGCGCAAACCAGCCTCAGTCTTACCCATGATTGGGTTCTCAAAGACATTCCCTTCCGCATCTACGTCATAGACCTCCGGATCGAGTTTGTTTTCGATCAACCAATCACGCTGGGTCTTAGTCATAATGTTAGCGGCTCAGCTTATCGAACATGCTTCCCATCCACGGATCATTCAGTTGATATTCAGAAAAAGTTCCACTTGGCTTGTATTTAGCATCGCGCATCGCCTGAGCAGACTTGTTCATAGCCTCGATGTACAAACGATTCTGAACTTCTTGAGGCAGATTGCGGAACTGTTCAGCGGGGAAGTTTTGAGAAACGACAGTTCTTGGAGTCCTCTGGTAAACGCTGCCTCCCACTTGCTCCGGTTGGACATTCAATTCGCTCGCAACGTCGGTGTAAAACGGAGTGGTCAAAGTCTGCCTAGCTCCGTATGCGGAAGATCCACCGCGGGCTTCCATTTCGGCCAGCTTCCTGTTGATCGCAGAGAACTCCTGTTCGGGCGACATAGGTCCAAGAGCTTGAGGTTCAGCCTCAGCACGAGCCTGAGCAGCCACAGCGGCAGCAGCAGCGGATCTCGCTTTGCCGTCGCTCCTTCCAACCATCGGCTCTCCTTCTTTTACTGGAGGTGCTTTTGGAAACGTCTTGGTACCTTCGCCACCAGCACCTTCACCACTTAGGTCGTCTTTCTTAGGAGTTCCAAACGCTTTATAAACATCCTGCTTATATTTAGCTGCTTCTTCAGGAGAAACACCGGGGCCGAAATTAAACACATACTCCCCATCTGCTTCTCTAAAGCTAACATCCAAGGGTTTTGATTCCTTTGTTTTTGCAACTGATATATTTGCAGTTAATGCAGGATATTTCTTAGCAAGCTCATCATAACTTCCATACACAACTGACCCGCTAGGAGTCATGAGTTGCATTTTGGTATCCTGCTCCTTCTTGAGAGCTTCCTTTGACCTCTCTTGAGCTTCTAGAAACGCAACAGTCTCAACATCTGGATCTCCAAGTTGAACCCCTCGACCAGCCAGATAACCACGCATTTCAGTCTCTCTTCCTTTGAGAGCGTTTATACGCTCAGCTTGAACCCTTGCTTGAGCCGCCTTTGCAGCAGCCATTCCAGCCATGGTCGCTGGATCAAGTGGGCCAACCATGTCTTCTCCTTTTAGAGCCATCTCTGCGCCTCGTGATTTGCGAGTTTCCTCAAGAAGACGCGCTTCATCCTCGGCAGCTTTCTCTGCAATGCGACGCTTCAACTCTTCTTCTCTCGTAATTCTGGCTCTTTCAAGGATCCGCTGATCTTCCAATGCAGCTACCTCTTCAGCCATCAAAGTCCGCTTAGCCTGACGCTGCTGGCGGATCTGCTCATTGGTTCCGGTGAACTCGCCAGCGATTCCGCCGGTGAGCATGGAAAGACCCTTGAGCAGGGGGTTGACCCGCTTGTTGGCCTGCTTCTCAAGCTCTTCCCTGATCTTTTTGGTTTCGTCTGGAGTAGCCATAAATTATCGCATTTCGCTGAGGATTGACCGACGAGCCTGTCTTCCACCCATGCTCCGCATAGCCGCGGCGAGGATCTCCTCGGGGTCGTAGTTGATGTCCTTGAAGTAGCCGGGGGATATAGCCTCAATCATCCTGCGGGTCGCAACCGGAATCGTGGTGGGTTCGATCAGAGGGCGCACGATGGGCTGCCTATTGATCGGCGTAACCGGAACCCTTGCAGGAGTAGTGGGAACAACCGGCGTAGGAACCACCGGATTTTCCGGAACGGTGGCAATCGGGAACGTGGTCTTCGGAGGCTCAACGATCTCAGGGATCTTCACTTCCGGAACTGGAGTGGTCGGCGTCGGAGTGACCGGAGTTGGCGTCACCGGAGTCGGCGTAACGATAGTAGGAGGAGCCTCTATCTCTGGCGGCGCAATGTCTTCAGGAGGTGACGTGACCGTAGGGCGGACGTTGGATCCTTGGAGATCCATCGTGAACTCATTGAGGTACTTGTTCTTGTTCGCCTCGGTGATTAGTCCATCACCAACCTCTACGCTCTCGGTGGGTTCTCCTCCACCGATCATCTCTCCGCCGCCTGTTTCAACTTCCTGTGTGGGAGGTTGTACAAAAGACGGCTGATCGATCGTAGCTGGATTGCTCAGGTCTGGCTCATAGGAACCGACTGCCGTTGGGATATCGTAGCCGTAAACGACGCTCGGAATCGGTCCAAGCCTAGGAGTCTGAGTGACTTGGAATGTGGGCAGGCTTGTTGGCCTACGGATCTGCTGGGTCGAGAAAACGGGAGTCGGAGCCGGCTCTTGATAGGTTGGAAGAGTAAGCTCGACAGGAGGCTGGAGATTCTCCAGCGCGATGAGGTACTTCTCGAACGGAGATACCGGTTCGGTGGTGGCAGGAGGAGGCGTGACCGGAGTAGGAGCGGGCGTTTCTGCTCCGGGTATGAAGAAGTAGTTTGATCCGGTATCGTTTGCCATAGATCAGGGTCCAACAAAACCGCGATAACCAGTCCCAAGCTGACCAATTCCACCAGCAAGACCACCGATGCCTTGCATGATGGCCAGCGGAGAACCGGCCTGCGAGGCTTGGAATGCGTTCTGGGCGTTGGTGAGAGCGAAATTGCTGCCAGTCTGCATGAGCTGACTAGGACTGGCCTGCTGCATTCCTTGGAACAACTGAGGAGCAGCGAACGGCGAAGCACCCTGCTGGAGACCTCCGAGCTGAGCGGCTTGCGAGACGATCGGCTGGAGACCCAGAGCGGACTGGATGTTCGCAATGTTCTGCTGCTGTGCGCCCTGACGCTGTTGCTGCGAAGCCATCTGGCCAGCGAAGCTCTGCTGCATCGCTGTGTTCCGCTGACCGGTGGCAGCGAGGATATTCTGGAAGGCTTCCTGCGCTTGTCGATTGGCGACATCGCTGGTGGTCTGACCGCTCTGGAGTAGGCCAAGAGCCTGCTGCCGGCGTTGGACATCGGCGTTCCCGATCGCTTCGCTGACGGCGCGGGCCTCACGGAATGCGGAGAGGTTGCCGAGGACGTTGCCGGAAGCGGTACCGCGGGCTCGAACAGCCTGCTCAGCGGCTCGGATCAAAGCGGGATCGAGCGTACCGGCCTGAGCGAGACCGGCACCAATCTGGCGTTCGAGATCGCTGCGGATCCTTGCGGCCTCACCGGTATCCTGGGGACCACCCGGCATGCCCACGCGCTCGTAGGAAGGCGCGGCAATGGTTTCCTCGGCGATGGGGCGACTGCCGATGTCCTTGAGGAACTGGGCGTAGAGTCCGGGTTCTCCAGCCTTACCTTCAACACCAGGAGTACCATAACGCTCGGGATCGAGGGCTTGAAGTTCGGCTCGACGCTGTTCCGCGAACTTGGTGCCGTAAAGTTTTTGCGCCTCAAGCTGTTGTCTAGCCTGCTCAGGAGCCAACGCGGCAAGAGCCTTTCCAATGGCTTCTGTCTGAGCGATGTCGGAAATCGGCCCAAAATCAACAGTTCTAAACTGACCGGTCTCCTTGCCGTCTTTGTAGATAGGAACTTGAACCTTGGCACCTATGCGCGATGCCGCCTCGATCTCACGCTGGAGCGGGAATGTCTCGATGGAAGCCATGACGGCCTCGCGGTTCGCCGCCGCTATATCTGGTGCTTTATAGGTGCCGCCCATAGGAAATCCTTCGGTTCATCAGTAGTTTGGAGTACCTGTCAAAATCGTACAAACGGGAAATGCCTTTTCGGAACCCACCCAGCTTGGTGACGTTCTTCGAGCATAGCCCCATCATGGCCAACCAGAGTGTCTGAACCGCATGAGGCTCAGCACCAATCGCTATCTCAATCCAAGCGATGTGACCATCTGGGAAGTTGTTGTTCAGATCCTCGGACTCCTCGATCGAGTTAAGGAATCGCACAGCCCCTACACCGACACACTTACCCTCCTCGTTCTTCACAATACCGATCAGCTTCTTGGCATTGAAGAGTCCGATCCAGTTGAGGAGCTGATCATCGTTCCATGTGGAACAAGTAGGCCAATGCTGTCGCAGCAGTTGGGCCGCTTCGATGATGGTAGGATGTGCGGTCATTGCTGAGGACGCACAGAATCAACGAAGCCAGATAGGATAGTGGATTGAAGCGAAAGGCGACCGCCCGAGTTGGGGTTGGTCTGAACTCTGAACTGGATCGTGTTCCAGCGTCCCTTGCTGATGAGGTTGTACGCTTTGAGGAACTTCTGAGAGTTGGTGATCGTCAGGCTTGAATCAAGGTCCGTGAACGTCCCCGACATGTCGGTCGAGTAGGCGATCGCCGCGTCCGTATTGGAACTGGTGTACGGATTGTCGAACGCGAACTGGACGCTGTACCCGATCTTGTCGGGGATGGGCTCGTTCAGGTTGTACGCCTTCGTGATCACGCTCGATTGGTAACGGGATCCGCCATCGAGGTACGCGGAGCTTGCGACAGGTGCGAGACGGGTGTTCGGGAGGAAGTCGTTGAACGACCAGACTTGGCCTGCTCCCTCTGAGATAGAGGTCATGTCGCCCGCGAACATGAGTACGGGTCCGAACGTCGAGAACGAGGTGGCGAAGAAGTCGTTCACCTGCCAGTTGTCCCAGTACCCGAGCCAAGAGCGGGCCAGTGAGTGATAGACGATGACCGCGTTGTTCCGGGGGAAAGCGGCTTCGAGTTCGAGCAACGAATCGGATTCGAGGAGAACACCGAACTCGCTCTCCAGTCCGAGTCCGTTTGCTTCGTTGATAACGAACGGGACGGCCAAGAGATAACGGTTGTTCCAGAACACACCGTCGCAGAGGTCGAGCTTGGTCTTGTCGATCTTGCTGATCAGGTCGTTGATGGGGCTGGAGAGCGCGAGGCCGACGCTGGTCTGGGTGCCGGCTTGGATCTGCGCCATCGACCGGATGCCGTCGCGTGAGAGGAAGAATACGTCAGCACCGACCGCAGCGATGGAGCGGTGCGAGGAGCAGCCGATATTGCCGCTGATGAGTGATATGGTCCAATCGGCAGGATCCTGCGTAGGATCGGCATCCACGCTCCAAATTGAGCGTTCCTTGAAGACGAGCAGTTTGTATCCGAACCACGAGTAGAGACCCTTGATGGGATCGCCGTCGCCACCGACTCGGATGGAACCGAGTGGATCCCAGGATTCGCCATCGAGGATGTCCGAGAAGTAGAGGGTATCGGGCTGGATGGCGGTATCACCGGAGACGGCCCAGAGCCGGTTGGTGTGGGTGGTGAGATAGAGCGGCTTGGCGGGCGGCGTGAGGGATACGAAAGCGACCGCGTGAGACTGGTTGGCCGGCGAGATGGAGACGGTGGGAGCCGTGATGTAACCGCTGCCGGGGTTCGTGATAGTGATCGCAACTAGGTTGCCATCATTGGCCACAATGGCGGTGGCTGTTGCGGTTACACCGCTTGGCGGAGCCGATATGGTGATCGTGGGAATCGAGTTGTGACTTGAACCCTGCCTGATCACATCGATGCGGCTGATCTTGCCGGCGGCGATGGAGCTATTGAGATTCGCGCTGGAGACATACTTCAGGGTTCCGAAGCCATCGGAATAGAACAGCTTGTCATTGAGCTGAGCGAAGTAGACGAAGGTGGCCCCGTTATTGAGCGTCGCGCCGCTGATCGCGTTGTACGAAACGCCGGGGGAACCGAAGTAGAGGTTCTTTGTGTTGGCGTTCCGATCGCTGACCGCGATTACCAGTCGTTCGGATGCTGCGGTATCGAAGTAAAATCCGGAATAGACCTCCGCATTTGTCGGAAGGTTACTGCCGTAGTTGGAGGTGGTCGTGTTCCAAGTGCTGAGGATGTCCTCCCAGTTTCTGGATTCGCTGTTACCTGTCAGCGAGATGGATCCGAGACGAGTGACTAGGTTGCCGAAGTCATCGTAGTCCATGTTGATGGCCGACTCCATGCTCGTAGCAGGGATGGCATCGGGACGAGTAGCAGAGACGACACCGGTACTGAAGCCGGTGCTTCCATCCAACAGCATCTGATCATCAAGAGCATCTGAGGATTGGAATGGCATGGCGGATTACAGGATGTCTTGGAACGTATAATCGTACAAGCTATCTGGAATGATGCGGCTGATTTGCTGCTGCTGGCCGCGTTCCATGTCCTTCATGATGGAGACCTGAGCGGCTCCCTCTTGGAACTTGGCTTGGGCTTTCCCGTACTGCCGGGAGTATTCGAGGAGATCGCCTTCGGTGTAGGCCATCAGAGCGTTCTCAACACCGCGTAGCTCGAAGTTGCTGTCGTTGACGATCGCTTGGTTCTCGCCGAACTGCCGCATCTGGGACTGCTTCTTCCCGAGGATGAATAGGTTGCCATCGGTGTTGGGCGTGGGAACGAGCTTGATGCGCGGGACGCCGGCCTCTCCGTAGGAAGCTCCGATGACTCGGGTCCAGTTGACGAAGTTGCCGGGGGTGGACTTGCGGCTATCGACGTTGTTCCAGGTGTTGGGATCGAGCTGGAAGAACGAGACCCATTCCGCGGCGGGGACTTCGATGCCATCGGTTTCGCCGTTGATCGTGAATCGAATGGCGACCGGGAAGTCGAGGAACATGTTGTAGCCGGTACCTGAGGCGTAGGTAGCGGTTACGGTCTGGTCGAGGGTGACCAGTTCGTTGCCATCGCTGACTGAGCGCGAGATGACGCCGAGGGTATCGTTCCAGAGGCACGAATCCCAGATCATGGAGTAGCGGCGGATGCAGAACTTCTTGGCCAACGCGAGGGTGTTCGCGTCGGTGAAGGAGAGCTTGTCGCAGGCCGCTTGGGCTACTTCAGAGGGTTTCATGCG
>Ga0181346_1000792_pt1 | contig 13980 bp, 22 predicted proteins | sample Su13VDMM15DN_FD_130100 | JGI IMG/M metagenome (GOLD analysis project Ga0181346, IMG submission 130100) | Freshwater viral communities from Lake Michigan, USA - Su13.VD.MM15.D.N | ecosystem: Environmental > Aquatic > Freshwater > Lake | place: USA: Michigan | collected 2013-07-15 | reverse complement strand
TTCATTACTGCCTCGTGTTTTTTAATCCATTACCATATCTTAAATCTAAGATTGTAATAGTATTCTCATAATATTCTCTGTAAACTAAAAAAGCATTAGTTAAATATTCAACTTTAGCTTCTAAGCAATTAATTCTTTCTCTATCGGTTTTTGGATTAATTTGTTTGCAAAGCTTGTTATATTCTTTTTCTGATTTTGTTTGCAACTTCTCAAAGTATTGGGCGGCGTCAACTGCGTGAGCTGGTTGGCAAGAAGCGAAAAGTAACATTATAATAATTGATAGTTTTTTCATATTATTTTCTAATAAATTCTTAATCAATTATTAACTTATGGTTAATAAAAATAACTTACAATAACTATTTTATTTTAGAGTTTATGGCTTGTGTTATGTTGTTCATAATGTTTCCACGAGCTAAAGTAATTGGGCGGATAAGGTTGTTTCTTGGGGCGATATAAGCTCCGCTTTCATTTCTACCGCCTTTCTCTTGAATTGCTGCGGAAGGTGTATTTGCTGATATTTCTAATCTATTAGTACCAAGTGTTTTCCCTCTAACGCTTCTTGCTAATTCTCCAGATAAGATTGCAGAGCTTTCTAATCCACTTTTATTTGAGGCTTGATGATTTATATATCTTCTTCTTTTCTTTACAATTATTGGGTAAATTCTGCCTGTTTTAGGCTTGTTCATTTCATCTTTAATAAGTCCGCCTGTTGTAGTTCCTGCGCTACCTGCAATTTCTATTGAGCTATTTTGCAAGCCCTTTCTAATTCCTTGCTGAATTATCTTGTCAAGATTAAAAATTGATTTTGGAATTTTAGACTTAACATTCATGCCATTCTTTTTTAAAATTAGGCAATCCCATTTCTTCCCAATTAGTTGGAGGCTCTGTTGCTTTAAAAATAATTTGATTATTATTTAAACAATTTTTATCTGCACAATTACATTGTTTGCAAAAAGAATAATGTCCTTTTTTTGTAAAAAGTAAAAAAATTAGATCATTGTTTTTTTGATATTTTTCTTTAAAAAAAGAAGGTGCTTTATTAACAAATAAAATATCACTAAATAATTCGTTGTTTAATTGTAATTTTTCTTTAAAAAGATTGAGTATGTTAGGCATATTATATTTTAGTATTTGTTAAAGCTGAACTACCTCTAATTGAGCATTTTAAAAGTGTTAGTTCACTTCTTCCTTCGTAATCTGGGATTACTTCAACAATTTCATATCTATTGCCAGAATACTCTAAAAGATGGATTTTTGAGGCAGTGATTGCACCATAACGAATAAAGAAATGGTCAGTAATTTTGCCAATCATATTTACGCCATCAAATATCTCTTCACCACTTACACTTTTTTGTAAAGCCCAAGTTGCAACAACTAAAGTAAGATTTAGATTTGGATCAACGGCAGTGGTGCTTGTAGCTTGTTTTGTTTTTTTATAAATAGAAATATAGGCTTTCATATCACCTATACAAGCTTTAGCTGGTCTTATTTTAATTCTTGCACAACTTCCCATTAGAAATCAATAATTTTAAATTGGCTGAATAAGTCCATTGCTGCTTGCATATCTTTTGAACTTGCACAATCCCCTCTATTTTCATAAAGGTAAGTAATAAATTGTAAAAGAGCTTGTTTTGCATCTTCTGGCACATTTGCATCAGAAGAGCCATAGCCAGCAACAAAGTTAATTACAACAGCTTGTTTTCTAATGTCAATATCAGATGGAAATTCTTTGTCAGCTACTAAGTAAATTGCAGAATAATCAGGTAAGTCTGTAATATAATAATTAGTGGAACTCCAAGTTGTCAAAACTCCGTTAAGATAATATTGAACTGAAGTGATTGATTGTAGCTTAGATTTTTTTAAAATAATTCCGTTGTCATTATATTTCAGAGCTAAGGAACTTACACCTGTATAATAATTAAGCCCATCAACGCAAGGAAAAGAATCTAGGTAAGTTTTATAGGTCTTGTTGATTAAATCTCTGCCTGTTATTTTTTCAAATGTTGCGGCACCAGATTTAATAACGGCAGTGATTAGATTATCATCAGCAGTAATAGTGCTAGGTACTTTCAACCAAGTTTTAACATCAGACAAACTAACTGGCAATGTTGATCCAGCTCCAGTTACCAAAATATAGTTAAGTGGTTGCTGGAAAGGTAGCCAGTTAGTGTTGTTTGCCATTACGCTAGTCTTCTATTTACTAATTTAATTGTAGTTGCCGCTCCACTTTGAGCAGTTCCAGAAACAATCTTTAAAAACCTAACTGAAGCAAAGTCAGCAGGATTTGTTGCATATTGCCCAGATACAGCAACAACAGCAGTTAAAGTTGTCCCATCAGACATTCTCTTTAGCGGCACATAAGTTCCAGCTAAATTGTCAGAAACTGTAAAAGTAAAAGCAGTCCCATTTAATGCAGCATCGGTAACAAAGGCTAAAAGACTGGTACCTAATAAATCCACTGCATTAGATGTTGTTGCACCATTAGCAATTACAGCTTGTAAATCAAAGTTTAAAACTGGTTGAAAGTCTTTAGTAGCCATTAGCTTAATGTGATTTCAATTGTTAAAACAACTTCAACTGTATTGCTAGAAGCCCCATCAGTTTCAATCTCAATTGCTGCACCAGCAGTAATTGTATTAGCCGCAGTTGGGGTTGAAGAATCAACATCACCAGCAGCAGAGCCAGAAAAAGCAACAGTAATTGCACCATTAGTGATTGCAGTTCCAGCGATTTTAGGAGTTAGAACTGAATTAGAAGTCGCAATAGCCCCATTGATTACTGAATAAATTTTAGAGACAGTTCCAGCAACTGGAGATACTATATAAATTTGACCAGCAGTTGAAATATCTGCAATTGAAGTGAATAAGTATACTTTTTTGAGTGATTGACCAGTTGTAGTTTCAACAGTTCCGCCTAAAATCAAAGGATTGTCTTGTCCAGTAGTTACTGGTTTAAAATAGTTTTTTGTTTCCATTATTTTTTACCTTTCTTTTTATTGTTATTTTTAGTTTCTTCTTCTTTGTTTTCAGAAGCTTCTTCGGCTTCTTCAACAATTTCAGTTTTAAGAATTATTTCTTCTTCTTTGTTTTCAGGAGAGGAAAAAATAGCTTTGTTCTCAAATTTTGGTAACATCTTTTCTTCTTTAATTTCTTCAATAAAACCTTTATTAGCACAAGCCCAAATAAGAAAATGCTGTGTTAATCTACTATCGTTTTGTTTTAGGATCTCGCCATTATTAAAATCAGCTAGATTAAATCCATCTAAAGAGGCTTTAAATGTTTTCAGAACTTTAAATTTCATAGTTTATTTAATTGTTAAGGGGGTTTTTACACCCCCTTAGTTTAATTAAGCGTTATTAGTAGTTGGGGCATTCAAAGGATAGCCTAAGATTGCAGTTACACCAAATACAGCAGAACCAGTATTGTTAGCTGGGGTAATAGTGATTCTATTATATCTTTTAGAACCATTATAACCAATTGAGCGTTGTTCAGTATCATCAGCAAATGTAAAACTAGCTTCTGCTTCAGTTCCCAAAAGGAAATCATCAGCAACAGCGGTGTATGTTACATTGTCATCAGAATCTTCTACTAAAACAGTAAAAGTAGCGTCGGCATCAGCTAAAGTTCCGATTGCAATTGAATATTTCAAAGCATCAAAACCAACTAAATCAACAACAGTTCCCACTCTTGCGGTGTTGTCGCTGATTGCTACTGGAGCAAGAACTTGTTGTTCTTTTAGAGTATTATAAATATCAAACATTGTATATATAAATTAAAGTTAAAATTAAAGAGAGATTTTTAATTTAGCAAAAGCTTCAGCAAGCTTCACTAATCCAGCAGCTCTTCTCATAAATGTGTATTCAACGATACCTTCTCTTTTACGAGAAACTTCGTCTCTAATAACTCTCATGTCGATACCATTACCAGCAGCATAACCTCTTGCGAAGTCAGCAAAAACTACTGGATAATTACCAGCACCAATATCAGCCATATCAGGTATTTCTAGGTAAGCATAACCATTAATAGTATTTGGAATACCAGCGGCTAAATTACCTGGTTGCCATAGTGGGCGACCAATACCGTCTTCTTGAGCTAATAAAGTAGCACGAGTTAAGCGGTTGAAACCATAGATTGGATTATAGCCAGTTTTTAATTGACCAGTTAAAAGAGTCATTGATTTCCAAGTAATTGCATCAGCAATGCCAGAATTAATTTCTTGAGTTACAACACCAGAAGCCATGTAGCCTTGAAGTTGAGTAGGTGAGCCAGTACCAGCAGTAATTTGTTGACCTAACTTAACTGCAAATGCTTCAGCAACATCTTGGTTAATTTGTTCAGAAATAGAAACTCCTGCATCTTCCAATTCTTCAATAGTAACAGGCACAGTAACTTGCATTTTTTTCAAAGTTAAAAGCTGTTCTCCATATTTAGAATTAGAAAGAGAATCTTGTTGACCTTCACCAACCATTGAGGCAGTTAAAAGAGTATTTCTAACTGGAAGTCTAGTTGTTTTAGCACCAACACGCATGAAGTTAATAACTCCATTATAATTAGAAATTTCAATGATTTTTTTAGTAATATCAGTTGAAAAAGCTTCAGGAACTAAAGCACCACCATCAACTAAAGAATCAGTACGAAGATATTTTCTCTCAGCTTCAGACATGCCTTTAATATCAGTTCTTAAAAAAGCATCAAAAGCCTTCATTTCTTCTTTTCCTGCTTCTGATTTAACATCAAAATTAGGGCGAGAAAGGATAGCTTCACGAGCTTTTACTTCATCAGCAAATTTAAGTCTTTCAGCTTTTTCAGCTTCAAGTTGTTTTACTAATTCTTGGTTCTTTTTTTCTTGTGAATCAATGAAAGAAGTAACTTTGGTAATTACACCTTCGTTATTTTCTTTTACTGCGTTTTGAAGAGCCGATACGGCTTCCATCATATTTTGTGGTGTGAAATCTTTCATTTTGTTTAAGATTGTTTGTTAAAAATATTTTCGTTATTAAGCGAAGTTAAAAAGTTATTAAATTTCATTTGTTCTGTTGCATCACGCAACGATTTTATTATCTTATCGCCTTCAACATCGCATTGAACTTGATTAGAAAATTCTTTTACTTTTGAAATAAGTGTTTTTGCTTCTTTATTAGAAAAGCCACTTTCTTTCAAAATAGACTCCACTTCTTTAATAGAAGAAACCTCATCAAGGCTTTTACCTTTTAAAGGACTTGTTAAAGAAGGGTCATTAAACTCTTTTTCCATCGCAATATATATGTTGTTGATAATTTCTTTGATTTTAGCTTTGTCTGATTCTGGTATATTAACCCCTTCTCTTGCGCCTTCTAAAACTCCAGCAATAGCAAAAATAGCTCTTGGCACAATATGAGGCTCGCCGTCAATAATATCTATGAAAGGTAATTTGTAGGCATCAAAGAATTTTGAACGACCATTATCAAAATACATAAAGTATCTGTTGTAAGAAGCGGCAGGCTCATTTTCGCTTTCAGTATATTCTCTTATTCTTTTTTCAGCACTTGAAGAGTCCCATTCATAATTTCTATCAGCGAAAGGAAAGTTAGTTGTTGGATTAACTGTTTTGATTGCAGTAAGTCTTGCTTTGTCATTCATTGGAAAGGTAACAACTGATCCTTCCATTAATTGAGCTTTTTTAATTGCCCTGCATCTTTTGCCTTCAATTGTTTTAAATTCACAATCATCTGCTTTAGTCATATAGCCCATTGAGAAACCAGAAATATCACCATTTTTAAGGTTGGCATATTTTTCAGCAGCGTAAGGAACTAAGAAGTTGCCAGTTTTTTCATCACGCATTAAGTTAAACTTAGCGTTTTTGAATTTTACCCCATAGTTATCTATTTCTATTTTGTAATTACCGATTACTTTTTTTGTGTCATGGTCAGCGAGGAGTGGATAGGCTTTTCCAGCGGGTTCATCTTCAAAAGCTTTTGGGTCTAAAATATCATTGCCAAAATCAATATTATTAAAGGCAGCAACATAGCCCTCAAAAGAGCCATCTTCTTTGAGTTCTTTTATTTCTAATGTAAATTGCTTGTAGCTTAATTCCATAGTGGTGATTATGGTTAATAATATTTTGAATAAATGCTATTGCTTATTAAATAGCAATTAATAATAATCTCTATTAACTTTAAGTTAATAATTATTTATGCGTGGAACTTCAAAAACATATCAATATTTAATTAGAATAAGAGAATTTTATTCTGATCTAGTTGAGCAAGGAAAAATGAAAGAACCTACAAGAGAATCATTTTTTAAAGATTATCTTGGTTATGGTAAAACTTATTGGATAAAGCTTTACGAGAAAAATGATTTAAGAAAAGTTTTCTATGTGGTTATAGAACTTTTAGAAGAAATCAAGGATCTACGAGAAGACAGGGACAATTTAGAAAAACAACTTAATGAATTATTAAAAAAATGAAAAAAATTATAATCCTATTACTATTATCGCTTTTAGTCTCTTGTGCATCAAAACAAGAGTCAGTTATTAAAATTATTGAGCAATCAGGTAAAATTGAAATAACTCTAAAAGGCAAGAAGTGGCAAACAATTAAATCAACTGGTTCTGCGGCAATTCTTGTTAAAGATGAAGACGGAATTGAACAAGCAATGAATGTTGCAACATTAAGAGCAAAGGCAAATATTGTTGAGTTTTTAAATTCAGAAATTTCTTCAAATAGAAAAACTGAATCTAGTCTTAACTCCTCTTTGCAAGAAAAACAATTAAATCAAAAAGTATTAGAGACCATTTATCAAGAAGCAAAAGGTAATATAAAATACTCTTATGTTGTAGAAAGAGAAATTAAGCAAGACTACGCAAAAGTGGTCGTACTTTTGGATAAGAATGTTTCAGAACTAAGCATAAATTTATCAAACTAAAAATGTTTATAATATTTCTTCTTTTATTTTCTTTTTCTGCAAATGCCAAAACTGTGGAAGCAACTGGTTATGGTAAAGATAAGAAAATTGCATTAGAAGACGCAAAAACAAAGGCGGTTGAAATGGTTGCTGGTTCTTGGGTTGATTCTTCTAAAAAATCAGTTAATGGATCAATGCAGCAAGAAATAAAGCAATTTACAACTGGAGTTGTTGAAAATTACAAAGTTATTAATGAAAATGAAACAAGCATAACAATTGAGGCAAATGTTATAGCGAGAAGGGATAACTCAATTGATAGTTCTTCATTTAAAACTAATCCAAGCCAATTAGTTGATTCTTTTCAAAATATTGAGAATGAAAAAAAATCTGGTATGGCATTAGATAGTTTGTATAAAGCTATTGAATTTAAGGTAAAATCAATAAAACCGCTTAGAAAAGAAGATGATCTTTTTTATATTAGCGTTATTGGCAAATACTCCTATTCAAAAAAATGGCTTAATGATTATGAAGAGTTTTCTAGGCTAAATACAAATTATCAATTTAAAATTTTAGATTGTAGACGAATTATTGCTATTGCTGAATTTGACCTTGGAGATAAAAAAGAATTTATTGCATCTTATCAGTCTGTTAATGTTCAAAGAGCTTATTTATCAGAGAACCAAGATAACTTGTGGATTGGATATAGTGAAGAAATTGAAACTTTCTACGCTTTACCAAATATTGAAAATATTAAATCGGTCAAAGTTAATTTTGTTTGTGAAAATGAAGATTTAAAACTTTTACTAAATAAATAATTAAAAGATAAATAATATGTTTTATAGCAATTTTATCAAGGTAGATAAACAAGAATTTGAAAACTTTCTTATTGACAACAAAACTTTAGAAAAGCATGTATCAACAATTAGTTTTCCAGAAATTGTTTCTTATTATAAAAAAGAAATGGATTATATAAATGACGCAGTTGCCGCTTATGTATTTCCAGTAAATATTGGATCAGTAAGCACTCCCGAATCATTTTATATAAAAAAATAATATGATAAAAAAAGGAATTAAAATATTTTGTACTGAAGATCATTTAATCGCTACGGCTTTAGTAGATATTAAAGAAGGTGATATAATGAGTGCGTTAGATTTTGACTGGCATCAATCCATTTTAAAAGATGGAGAAATCATTCCTTCCTGTAAATTATGTGGCAGTCATTTTATTGCAAGCAATTCAAAAGGTGAGGGATTTTTTTTGAATACCAGTACTTACAGACAAATATCATTTAAATAACAAATTACTAGAGAAATAATATCTTTATAAGGAGTTCGACATGTTAGACATAAAATGGATTAGAGAAAATCCAGCGGCTTTTGATGCGGCAATGGAAAAAAGAAATAACAATACCAGAGCTGAAACTTTGCTTAAAATTGATGAAGAAAAAAGAAAAAAAACTTTTCTTATTCAAGAATTGCAGTCTCAAAGAAATAAAATTGCTAAAGATATTGCTGAAATACCAAAATCTGGTGAATCAGCTTATTTATTGCTTGAAGAATCAAGAAAAGTTAATAAAAATCTTAGCGACATTGAAAATGAAATTAATTCTGACAATAAATTAGAAGAAATTTTAGCAATAACCCCTAATGCTCCCGATAATTCTGTTCCAGTTGGAAAAGACGAAAATGACAATATTGAAATTGAAAAATTTGGCACGCCAAAAAACTTTTCTTTCACGCCAAAAACCCATTTCGATCTTGGTGAAAAACTAAAAATGCTAGATTTTGAACAATCTGCCGTAATTTCTGGTGCCAGATTTTCAACTTTAAGTGCCAATCTTGCCAAATTAGAACGCGCTCTTTCTAACTTCATGCTTGATATTGCTGGCGAATTTGGCTTCACCGAAATTTCTCCACCAAATTTAGTTAAAAGCGAAGCTATGTTTGGTTCTGGTCAATTACCAAAATTTGCCGAAGATGCTTTTTCTATTGATAATGGTGATTATTGGCTGATTCCAACTTCTGAAGTTTCTTTAGTTAATTTGGCAGCCAAAAAAATTCTAAGCGAAGATGAATTGCCTTTGCGTTTTACAGCTTATACTCCTTGTTTTAGAAGAGAAGCTGGATCAGCTGGCAGAGACACTCGTGGCATGATTCGCCAACATCAATTTAAAAAAGTTGAATTAGTTTCCATCACTTTACCAGAAGAATCAGAAGCTGAACATGAAAAAATAACCAATATTGCCTGTGAAGTTTTAAAAAGATTGGAATTGCCCTTCCGCAAAATTCTACTTTGCACTGGCGATATGGGTTTTTGCTCACAAAAAACTTACGATTTAGAAGTTTGGTTGCCTTCTCAAGCCAAATATCGAGAAATTTCAAGCTGCTCTAATTGTGGAGACTTCCAAGCTCGCCGCATGAATGCTAAATATAAAAGCAAAAAAGACGGCAAAAATTACTTCGTTCATACTCTCAATGGCTCATCTTTAGCCGTTGGTAGAACTATTGTGGCAATTTTAGAAAATTATCAAAATGAAGATGGTAGTATTAATATTCCAGAAGCTTTATTAAGTTATATGGGTGGCGTTAAGAAAATAAAAATAAATAATTAAAAGATAAATAATATGTTTATAAGAAGTTCGACTGCTATTAATGATCGCTTAATTAAATTATCAATAATAGAAAAATGTTATAAACGAACAAGTTACGAAGCACATTATATTGATCTGGAAATATGCAAGTGTAACTGTTCCGAAGAAAATTATTCTTATAAATACGAATCACAAGAAGCCCGAGACAAAGCTTTTGAGGAATTATGTACTTATCTTACTAGCAATTATAAATTAAGAGATTTTACTTAGAATAACGAAAGTTAAAAGAACGCACTGCTTCGATCATAAGAAGACTCGACAACAGGCAGCGGGTCGAAAGAGGGGGGAGATGTTTAGAGTTTTCGGGCAATTAACAGTGCTTTTCTATTTAACTCTAATCTCCTCAATGTCTGGTTTATTATTAAACCCTTGAATATTCAACATAGCAACGGCATCTCGAGCTTTCAGAAGCTGGAAGCCTAGAATCTCTTGGTGTTTGTGCTAAATATCCACCAACAATAAAGTTTTGATTTAAAGGAACTGTTTGTCCATTTGCCGCTAAATGATTTGGTCTAATTCTATCATCTAAAAATCCACGCCAAACCTTTTTTATCTGCAATCCAAGATTTAATGCAATTAAAGTTGCTTCTTCTTGTCTTGACCAGCTTTCAGCACTTCCAACCAAAGTTTCAGCAATTAGCTCTGCTCTTGATTCTTCCTTCTTATCCAAAGCAATGTTTATCTCTTTAGCAACTTCGTTATCCTTAGTTTCTTGTAAAGCGGCTAATTCTTTTTTATATTTTGCCAATTTGCTATTCAATTTACTTAAATCGGTTTCTCTGCCTTGAATAAATCCTTGAAAGCGGATCTGCATTATTCTTGCTTCCAATTCCTGAATAATTGTTTGCAGACGCGCTTCCTTTCTAATGTTTTTAGTTAAGGCGTTGATTTGGGCTTCTGATAGCTCTTTTGCATTAGTGTTTTGAATATAAAGGGCTTGGCGTTCACTTTCAGTTGCTATAAAAAGAATAGCTAGTCTTTCAAACTCTTTATTAATGTTTTCTAGTTGATCTTGGCTTATTTCTGCATCTATGGCTTTTTTGTTTGGCTTGCGTTCTAAATAACCAAAAGTTTGGATTGTTTCCCTTAGGCAGTCTTTAGAAACTTTTAGAAAGTCGGGGTTGTAATTTCTTGCAACTGATTCAGCATTTACGGATTTAGTGGCTTTGTAAAGATTGATGGCATCTTGATTCATTTGACGAAAGATAGCACGGATAGGCTTTATATATCGGCTTTCTATCTTTCTTTTTTCTATGTCAATGTTCATTTACTAATTTCTCCACTTCCTCATCAGAATAAACCCTATTACCTTTAATATCAAGAGTTGTGTTTAAAAGCTTAGTAAGAATATCTTTTTCTGTCTCTTTGGTCTTCATTCTTGAGTTTTGGATTTGCTTCCATTTAGAGTTAGCCCAAGAGCGACCAGAATCTCCACCCCAAAGCAACCAAGCGATATAATGATTAGAAGGTTCGCCGTTAGGTTTCTTATTTTTGCCTTCGTTCACTCCGTGTCTAGCAAAATAAGATACCATTCTTCCAATTGTTTTAGGCGTTAGATTCTCACGGCTTCTTAATTGAACGGCGCGGGCTACTCCAACTTCAGTTCCACCTCTGCCATATTTCTTGCGAAGCTCTAAACCACGAGCGGCATTTCTTGCCATTGTATCAGTGGGCTTTAGATTAATTCCCATTGCCTTTTCTTCTGATTCATCGTCTTCTTCAAATTCAGTCTCATCACCTTCAACAATTTCTTGCTCTTCCTCGTCTAATTCGTCATTTTCTTCATCTTCATCAGGCATATTTACCATTCCTGCTGGAATACCAATAGTATCACTCATATTTTCATCACCAGCAACCGCAACTTGGTTTCCATCAACATAAAGGGCATCGCCACCAACTCCGCAGCGTCCTAATCCAACAAATTCTCTTAATTCATTAGAAGTAGCTATTTTAGCTGCTTGTAAAACTTTTACTGTGTCAAATAAGCGAGGTTGCAAAGCTGGAATTGAAGATTCTTCAAAACCAATCTCAAAAACACCATCATCTTTGTAAAAGTTGGAATAAACAAAACAGTAATAATATTCACAATATTTAGAAAGAAGCGGCAGAACAGCTTTATCGTAGAAGTTTAAGTTTGCTTCTTTCATGTTTGTATTTGAGGTGAACTCACCTTCAACCATAGGAAGCGGAATATTTAGTTTATTGTAAATAGCCACCCTCATTCTTCGCATCAACTTCTCAAAATCCATGTCTTTGAGGTTTATATCCAAAGGCTTAACATCAAAAGGCATTCCAATAAGTAGGTTCTTGCCAGCATTATTAAAACCAGAGTAAGCACTTTTTAAATAATCTCTTATTTTATCTAGCTGATCTTGATTTGGCGGATTTGATCCATCTTTAGGAGTAAACAACATCTTAGAAGACAAGCCGTTCCTCAAAAGGTTAGCATTGTGTATTGACGCTTCTAAATACTGATTAATTTCGATTTCAACATTCTGCAAAGGTGAATCACCATAAAGCATTGAGAATAGTTGATTATTGGAAGGTTCTTTCCAATGCAATAACACTCCAAAGCCCTCATCTTCAACATAAGCTTCAATTAATTGACCATTTATGTTATTTATATAACTCTTATGGAAACATTTTTGTTTTCCATTTGGGTTGTAAAGGTAATATTCTGGGTAGCCAGATGTGTCTTGAACTGGCGTAATGTAATCAGGGCGTAGATTATAGACTTCTAAGGGACTTTGATAAACACTTCTCTTGTCAGCACTTAAAACACCAGAAAGATAAATATAATTATTTCCAGTAGCTAAGTAGTGTATAAAACCCTCTTGCTTAAAATCTATCCCAGTTTGCTTAAAATTAGGTTTACGGAAAGTTTTGACAAAAGGGCTATTCGTTAAAGCTATTCTTGATTCCTTTTCAGCTTTAGCGTAAGGAAAAAGAGCAACGCAAGAAGTTTCACTAGCTATTTTATTGATTGCATCTCCAACAGGGGCGACTTGGCAGTAATATTCTAAATATTTAGCAGATGTGGTGCCAAAGGCAAAATCATTAGTAAGAAAGTTAAACAATAGAGGACTGTAAGCACTTCCCTTCTTTTCTAAGTAATTTAGAGCTATCTTTCTTTTAAAGTTCTCAAAAGCCATGTTTTATTATGTGGTGAGTAGTAATTCGCCAAAAAATAATTATAAGCATTTAATTAGCAAGAATTATTTATGGCTTATTTTATAAACTCCATCTTCATATCTTATTTTTACCTCTAATTTCTCCCTTAGCTCTAAAATATCCTTCCATTTGCCTTTTCCATAGAATAGAGGGTTAAGATAATAAACACCTCTTCCCTCACGAATAAGTATTTTGCTTTCAGACAATTTGGTAATATATTGATTTACAGTATTGAAGGTTTTACCAAGTCTAACGGCAATATCTCTTTTGATATAGGAGTTAATGATAATCTTATTTCCATAACTCATGCACTTAATTAATTCATAAATCAAACCCTCTAAGCCAGAAGGAAGATTTGATAAGTAGTTTATGTGTTTGATGTAGATTTTGATATAATCATCCTCACCAGCAATCGAATAGCTTTGAAAACTCTCTTTTTGGTGAACCTCTCCAAATTCATCAATAAAATTGGTGATTGTTTGATTTTTAATTTTACGAGCCATTATATTTTCTTATTTCTTTTAAAACTCTATTAGATCTGCAAAACTCATTTTACCTTTTGTTTACTAAATCTTTCTTTATATTCTTTAGTACCTTTCCATAAATATCTCTCAAAACCACATTCATCAGCCATTTTATCCTCAAACTTTTCAGAAAGTTCATTAAGTATTATCTGATAATTTTGTTCTTCTAAGATTCGTTTTGCAGTTTTTTGTTGTTTAACTTCTTCTTTAAATGGTAGATAAGTCATTTCATAACCTCATTTCTTAATTATTAACCCCTAAAAACTTACCAATTAAAAACTAATAATCAAGAGATAATATATGTGAAACATTTACACTTGTATATCCACAGTATACAACTTGTATATCCACAGTATAATAGTTATATATTGGGGATATATAAGTCAAAAATGTTTCACGGGCTGGAATAGACACAGAGAGTAAGGATTCCAGCTTTTTTTTAAAATCTATTTCCTATCTCTATTTTATATGTGTTATTATCGTACTTTTAACAAACTCGGACAAAAAACAAATTCAATACATCTTATTATTAGATTTTGAAAAAAGGTTTAAATGGAAAAATTTTTAGAAAATTCTAAAATGGATTTTGAAAAATAAAAAAAAAGAAAAATCAGTTTTAAAAAAGAGGGGGGTAGGAAGGGTTTTAGAAATGTTTAATGGGTGATTGTGTATTTATTAGCAGAAAAGTGTTGTGTGAGGCTAAAAAGTGGGTTTATTATTAGTTTGTTGTGATTGTTGAGTTGTGGATTAGGT